>Ga0182012_10000559_pt1 | contig 41332 bp, 41 predicted proteins | sample 612S2SmetaG_FD_120486 | JGI IMG/M metagenome (GOLD analysis project Ga0182012, IMG submission 120486) | Permafrost microbial communities from Stordalen Mire, Sweden - 612S2S metaG | ecosystem: Environmental > Terrestrial > Soil > Wetlands > Permafrost | place: Sweden: Stordalen | collected... | reverse complement strand
CGAGAACGCACAAGATGCGGTCGCGAACACGGACTTCATCTACACCGACGTCTGGGTCTCGATGGGCGAGCCCACGGACTCCTGGGCCGAGCGGATCAAACTGCTGTTGCCCTACCAGGTGAACGAAGAATTGGTCAAGGCGTCCAAGAGTCCCGACGTCCGATTCCTGCACTGCCTACCGGCCCTGCACAACACGAACACCGACCTGGGCGCCGAGCTGGACAAGAAGTACGGAGTCAAGGCCCTCGAGGTCACCGACGAGGTCTTCGAGTCGAAGACCTCGATCGTCTTTGACCAGGCCGAGAACCGTTTACACACTATTAAGGCGATAATGGTCGCCACGTTGGCGGGAGTTTGACATTCTCATCGTCGCGGCACTAGGCGGAAACGCACTTCTTCAAAGAGGTGAGAGGCCCGCTGCCGAAATTCAACAGCATCACGTCGTGGATGCCGTGAAGCAACTCGCGCGAATCTGTGAGGGAAACGAGATAATCGTCACTCACGGCAATGGGCCCCAAGTCGGGATGCTCGCACTCGAGAGTGCCAACGACCCCGTGCTCGACCACCCGTTCCCCTTCGACGTTCTCGGAGCGCAAACCCAGGGCATGATCGGCTACTGGCTCGTCCAGGCGCTGGGCAATGTCCTCAAGCGTCGGGTCGTCGCGGTCCTCACCCAAACGATCGTCGATACGAACGATCCCGCGTTCGTCGCACCCTCTAAGTTCGTTGGTCGCGGTTACTCGAAGGAGGAGGCGCGTCGCATCGGCGGCGGCAAGTGGGCCCTTCGTCAGGATGGCGACCTGTGGCGACGCGTCGTTCCTTCGCCCGAGCCTATGGAAGTGGTCGAGATCTCGACGATCAAAGACTTGGTCGCTAGGGGCACGATCGTGGTGTGTGCGGGCGGCGGTGGGATACCTGTTGCGCGCGATAAGAAGGGTCACCTCGAAGGGGTGGAAGCGGTCATCGATAAGGACCTCTCTGCGGCGTTGATCGCGCGTGACGTCGACGCCGACACGCTCCTGCTGCTCACCGACGTGGCGGCGGTGCTCGCGGACTACGGACTTCCGACTGAGCACCCTCTGGACAAGGCCACCGTCGCAGAACTTCGCGCGATGAGCTTCGCTGCCGGTTCAATGGGGCCCAAGGTCGAAGCGGTGTGTCGTTTCGTGAAGGCGTCGGGCAAACGCGGGTCCATCGGAACCTTTGACGACGCGCCGGGACTCCTCGACGGCAGCGCGGGAACGACGGTGGTCCCCTGATCGTTTAGGCGCCATTTAGTGTCTCGAGTCGGCGCTAGGCGTCGGGTGGGTCGGCCTTGTCACGGCGCAAGTCTTGTAGCGCCAGGTTTGCTTGGAATCGTACCCAGGTCGGAAAGAATCGGTAGATGCGATAGAGCACTGCCACTATCGCGAAGAAGCCCGGATTCACTTTTGCTGGCTCGAGCGCTGGCTTCTCGAGTTCTACGGTCGGCGCCAGGAGCCTTTCAATCAAAGCGTCGTGGCGAATTACTTCTTTCGTCTGCGCGGTCGCCGTCAGGCGACGCGCGATGACCACCAGTTCCTCCTGCGCGGTAACCAGATTCTCCACCAGGGTCTTTCGATCAGGCTCGAGCAGTTGCAGTGAAGCGCTATCGGTCGACGCCATCAGAGCGCGACGTAATTGGCGCTCCGCGTCATCAAGGTCCGGCTCGGCCCACGTCGCCACTTCGTCGTAGGGTCCAAGCTCGTGATTGGTCTCGCCCACCAGTGACATACCGAAGGAAACCGGAAAGTAACTGTCTTCGAGGAACTCCGTGAGACCCCCGTAGTTGGTGTACACCACCGGCAGCCCGCACAACGCCGCCTCTATCGGCGTGAGACCGAGGCCCTCGGAGCGGTGGAGCGACACATAGACTTCGCAATTTTTTAGCAGTTCGAAGTAGTCATCATCACTCAGATATTCGTCAACGAGCTCCGTACGCTCCATGCCATCGATGAGTTGTAGGAGTTCCGGGGGCGACACGTCTCTGAGGTTGGTGCTCTTGAGCACTAGTCGAAGATCCGGGTAGTCCGCCTGGACCCGCTGCCAGAGCGCCAAGACGCCCTCTGGGTTCTTGCGGCTGAGAATGCTCTTGGCGTCGAACGTGGTCAGTATGTACCGCGCCCGACCGGTCGATGCTCGCTCGAAGTCGCTCGGATCTGCAAGCGAGTCGATAAGTCTCAGGTCAAAGGGCGTGAGCCGGTCGACCGGTATCGGAAGGACCTTCGCCATCGCCTGGGCGCTCCAGTGGGAGAGCGCGTGGACCCGATGAATGTCGCCCGAGGCGGCGAGCGAATACATTTCGCTCGGGATGTGTTCGAGTTCCCACGCCCAGACCGCCTCGACGCACTGGATCCTCGGATCGACTCGCGCCGCGCTCACTTCAAGGCTCCATTGGTCAGCGTTGACGAAGCAGAGTACTGAGGCGTTCGCCGCGGCGAGGGGGTTGTTGCGTCTCAGTAGCATCGAAAGATAGTCACTTGAATCGTTGTTTCCGTAAACCTGCTCAATGGCGGGGTGGATACCGGCGTCCTCGAGGGTCGCCAGTGACCATCGCGCAATCTGGCCAATGCCCGCCGAAAGGCTGAAGTAGCCAATGAGACGAAGATCCACCATTTCACTCAATGACTGCGCTGCGCTACCCATGATCTCGGCGGCCAGGCGTTCGTCGGCCTTGGTGTGGAGCTCGAAAGACTGCGATGCCCACGACAATTGGGCCATTGGTGTATGCGTGAACTCGTGGTGAGCGCTCCTGAAGAATGCGCTGATGGCGTTAGGTACTCCCTGAAGTGAAGGATGGCACGACCAACCTGCCAAGAATGATCGCGACCTCGTACCGAAGTTTCGATGTTCGTCGCCACAGCTCAGACAGGCGAACCACAGGAGTGGACTCGCCGGAGCGTAGACCTCTTCACGCACCTCGCGAAGAGTGAGTCCGGCACGAACGTGCACGTCCGCGTCCTCGCGTAGAAAGCGTCTCCAGCTAACGGGTAGGGGTTCGAGCACGGAAGACCCGCCCAGGGTGAAGGTGGGGTTCGCGTGCTGGAGTCGGTGGTTGCGCAACATCTCGTCGTACTGGAAGGCAAATTTCCGAGGTAAGGACTTGCCCAGCACGCGGCGAGTGGCGTGTCGCGAAAGCGATGCCGAACGGTCGAGTTGAAATCCGCTGAAGTGAAAGAAGTAAAGGGGATGAACCGATCCGGCGTAGGTGATCTTCCATTCACCCTGGTCGAGGATTACGTTGCGTTCGTGGAGGTTCCAGTAGGCGACGTTGCAACCTGGCGCGACGAGAGTTTGTACCTTCGCCCTCAGCGTGGCGAAGTCGAGTATCCGCTGGTCGGTGAAGTAGCCCATCGCCGGGTTCAACAGGCAGTCGAACTGCAGGCGCCCACTCCACCAACTAAGGAAGGGTAACGCCGTGGGTCGTGCCGAACAGAAACCTAGGTTGTAGAAGCCCGCTTGAAGAATGTCGTGCGATGACGGTGAATAGCCGTCTTGCAAAATATCGGTGAAGATGTGAGGGGTCAGACATACGTCGGCGTCGTCGTCTAATAGGTGGGTGAAATCCTGGAACACCTGAATGTCAGGGTCGAGGTAGGTAACGCGCTGCCAACCTTGCGCCAGGAAAGATCGCATGAGGGCCGGTTTCACTGACGTTGCGAATTCCAGGGTGTTGTAGAAGAGCACCGCCGACTCAATGTCGAAGTCCTCCCAGTTCACCTGATCGATCGTTATTGCACGATGATCGGCGCCGCTTGATGAACCAGCCAAGTACTCGTCAATTTGAGATTGAAAATATTCGACGTCATTACAGTCCTGCAGGATAAGGACCCGCAAGACCGCATCCGGCATTGCGAGCGCGAGCGACTGTCCAAGAATCAGGAATTGACTCAAATAATTGGGAGTGATGATGGCACAAATGAGATGGGTGGCATCAGAATCCGACCGCGTCATTTAACTACATTAGTGAATCTTCGTGGTTTGCATTGAGGGCGATATCTTAGGGAAGCCTTAAATTGCACGCGTCAGTGCTGAACAGGCGCCTCAGCGCAGGTGGTTCATTACGGCTGCATTACAGAGCTTTGAGATTAACCCCGAAGAAACAAATGAAACGGCCGCGTTCGCGCATTTTCTGGCAACACTGAGTTTCGGATGCATGGCGATATGGGACAAAGTCGCTTCCTTGAGGTGCAAGCGCTGAGCTTGCTCGTTTGGAAGAGAAGAACCATTTCGTGGTGGAACACGCTTTTTACACCGCAGCGGCGTTTCAATGGGCAAAGGATTACGGCGAGCGGTCGGTTCGCGAGCGTGACGCGAGAACTCGGCTCCTCTGAACCTATGATGGCGCACGCGGTCTGCTCAACGGTTTGAGTATTCAGCCGCGAATCCCAACTTGTCGGTGGTCAGTTGGTCTCGCGTCACTAGATTTGGGTCACTATGTCAGACACTGTTCTCGTCACCGGCGGTACCGGTTTCATCGCTCAGCACTGCATCCTCCAATTGCTCGAAGCGGGCTACGACGTGCGAACGACCGCACGCTCGACGAGCCGTGGTGACGAACTTGCCGGAGTTATCAGTTCGCACCTCGCAACGGGTGGGTCACTCGATGTTCGGTTGCGCGTCGTGGCGGCGGACCTCACGATCGACGACGGTTGGGACGAGGCCGTGGCTGGCTGCACCTACGTGCTGCACGTTGCCAGTCCGCTCTTCCTCAAGACGCCGAAGGACGAGAACGAGATGATCGTGCCGGCTCGCGACGGGACTCTTCGAGTCTTGCGCGCGTCGGTGCGCGCAGGAGTGAAGCGAGTCGTCATGACCTCGTCGGTGGCGGCCGTCGCCTACGGCACGCCCAGGGATCACCCCTACACCGAACTTGATTGGACGAATGTAGAGAGTGGCGACGTGGATCCCTACGCGAAGTCCAAGACCGTGGCAGAAAAGGCTGCGTGGGACTTCGTTCTTTCTGCGCAGAACACCTCGAAGATGGAATTAGTGACAATCCTTCCCGGGCTGGTTTTGGGCCCCGTGCTCTCGGACCACTTCAGCTCTTCAGGAGAAGCAATTAAGAGGATGATGAACCACGAGATTCCCGGTATGCCCGACGTATGGTTCCCTCCCATTGACGTACGTGATGTCGCTTGGTCTCACGTGAAGGCGATGACTTTGCCCGCCGCCGCGGGGCAGCGATACATCTGCGCGGCTTCAGACTCAGTGCCGTTACTTGATGCCGCCAAAATTCTCCACCAGCGTTACGCCAGCGAGGGTTACAAGATTCCGATGAGGAGGCTTCCTAAGTTCGCGGTGCGACTGGTCGCCGTTTTTGATCGTGACTTGAAATTTGTCGTCCCCGAAGTCGGAAATCCCGCCCACTTCAACGTCGCGAAGATCAAAACCGAGCTCGGACTCGAACCTCGCGACCTGACCGAGATGACCCTCGCCATGGCTGAAACGATGATCCAGTACGGGATCGTGAAGAAACGTTGATTCCTCTGGTGCGGTTGGTCAGGGGGTGGCCGGGTTGTCCATCGCCGAGATGCGTTCGCGAAGGCTTGCGAAATGGGACTCGATGTCCTCGATGTCATACGGCTCGGTCACTGAATCGCGCGCGGTACGCAACACCATCTCGCCCTGACGCATCAGCACCTCGCGTTGGGTAACCGTCGAGGTGGCGTCAGCCACCGCGCGCAGCGAATCCAGCATGCGAATGATCACTGCGGGCATGCCGCTCGCCGCTTGACGGATCTTGTCGTAGGCGCGATTCACCATCTTCGGGTAGGACCAGTCCGCGGCGATGAGACGGACTCGCCCTTCCTCATCGCGGTAGACGCGTTCGGTGAGGTTTCGACTGGATATACGACTGAGCCCCGAAGAGAGCCAATCGAGACACGTAAGTGCCGTGAACGTGTCGTTCACGGCGGGCGAGAGGGCTCGGATGGCGATCTCCACTAATTGATCGATGGCGAAAACGGGGTCTTGCATGAGGGTCCGGTGCGGTCCGGTCACGTGAGCCCTGGCGAGAGCTTTTTCCACCTGTTCGGCCGCTCCTCTTGGGAAGACCTTGGCGACTGGACGTCCGGCGACGATGAAGTGACCCGGACGATAATCGAGTCGGATGACCGCATCCACGAGTTTGGCGATCTTGGCGAGTTGGGCGTACCCGACGAATTGGAGGTAGCCACTCTTGGCGGCGATAACCATTCCACCTCGCGCGTCGATCATGGCGAGTAGTTCCGTGGGCTCGGGTGACATGGACGAATCCAGACGGGCGGCGGGGGTCGACGCGTCGACGGTGTCGACGATCGGGAACTCGGTATCGATCGACGACTCGAGGTCGCGGGCGATGCTCGCGATGACTTCGGGGAGCTGGATCGTCGCCGCGATGTGGTCGATGAAATAGACCAAGACCACGACGTCCAACAACAGCATTGCTTCGGCGACCGTGATGCTGAGGTGCGGCACGAAGGTGCCGTGGGAATAGAAGGTTATCGAACCAAGAGCGAGTACCGAGTAGGTGAAAGAGCCAACGAAGACGCCGAGGGTGACCTGATTGCCAACGTCGCGAACGAAGTTTCGCATCATCCGCGGGCCGAACTGTTGGGACGCCAAGGTGAGCGCAAGGATCGTGATTGAAAAGACCACGCCGACCACGGTGATGATCGCCGCTGCGATGGCGATCAGGACGTCGCGGCCTGACTGGGAACTGCCGTTACGCAGCCAAGTCGGAAGCTGGATTTGGTGCTCGTAGGCGGCGGCGTCGATCTTGAACGTCACCAAGAACATCAAGGCGCCCAGCACGATGAGCACGGCCGGCACGAACCAAAGCGTCGTGCGCAGTGCCTCCCAACGCCAACTTGGTAATTTCTTTCGATTCAACAAGGTCGGTCACCTCTGGTGAGAGCGCGTGCCGAGAGCGCCAGAATCAGGGTCTGGCGAGCGCTGTCGTCGTGGCACCGAGTGATGTTTACGGCGCGAGCACGCGGATCTTTCGAAGTGAAACCGCACAGACGTTGCTCAATAAAGCAGCCTCCATTAGTCCTGGTCATCGACAAACTCCTTGCCGCCGACCAGTCTTCCCGGCACACCTGTAAACCAAGCAAATTCTAGTTCATCGACGATGTCGAGATGACCGGCCAATTGGACCTGTGTTCATTAAGGAATTATGACGCTCCGCCAATGACTTTTAAGAACCTATTCGGAAATATCCCACGAAAATCGATACGTAACGAAATTCCCGAAGGAGGGAAACATGAGTATTGAAAGTCCGTTTCAGCGCGTGGACCACGAAGGCCAGCGCAAAGGACATCGCCATAACTTGCACGGGCGGCGAGTGGCGAAGAAGGAAGTGCGCGCCGTGGACCAGAGTCAGGACCTGAGTAGCGTGACGCTAGTTGTTTCTGACAAAACGCTCGACCAGTCAAAGCGTGCATCGGTCCCGCTGGCGACACTGGTGGGTGCCCATGTTCTCGGAGGTCTACTCGACGGACGACTGGCTAAAGGGCAATCTCCCTCGTCGAGTTTGCTCCTGGCGACGCGAGCGCAACTGATCGTTTCGCCGTCCCGTCGCCGGGTGCTGGCCGAAAACTGGCTGTCGTTGCTTACCAACGCGCGCCGCCCGACGCCCTTCAGAAGCCCCGAGGTGCCACTCGCTCGTTCGAGGATCCTCGGTTCGGAACCCTGGATTCGTGCGCTCGCGAGCGCTTTGCTTGCGCCCATGGTGGCGCCGCAAGGCGTCGCCATGGCTAGTTCGCTCTTGAGCGACGGTTCGAGTCCGATCTACGACGGTCCGAACACTGGGAACTTGGAGTCGATGCTGCAAGAAGTGATCACGCGGCTGAATCCGCTGGCCTCCTAAGGGCCAGCGACTAAGAACCGACGCCGCTGGGAGATGGTGTACCCCCCATGGTTCCATCTTCCAGCGGTCTCGGCGATTCGTCAGTTCGGGTTCGACTGCTAATGAAAGCAACTTAACGACTATTTTCCGGGCCTGGAGTATTGAGGACGAAGCCGCATTTTGGATTATTCGGAAGTCATCTACTGTCTTTTAGCTGTCCCGTGAAACACTAAGGAATGAAACCTCGACGACCTGGTTAGACAATACCTAAGTCGATGCTTACGCAATCGACTTGCCCAACACCTCCGCCAGACGAAGAGCAATTCTTTTTCCGAACCTTGCGCTGCTGACGCGTGCGCTGACCGCGAGGAAGTGCGCTTATCCAGGCGTTCCCGGTGGGGAAGTGGTCTCCAGTAAGAGACCATTCCCAGCGTCAGCGAAGATGCACTTCAAGTCGCTCAGTCGGTGCGGACCACTTGCGTGACGGGCAAGTAGTTCGCACTAGCCGTGGTCTCTGACAGATTTCGCGGGTTTCCTCGGCGCCATACTTAATATCCCCTTGGAGGGTGAGGAATGGTTAAGGTCGGTAGTGAGAAGCAAGAGTGAAAGCTGCCGCTCGAGGTCCTAGGACCTGTGTGGTGGTCGCTCTCAGCCTGTGATCTTGACGCCGCCAACAATGACGTCGCCTACTAGAGGAGCGATTATGGCCGAAAAATCACCGCACCAACACAATGCCAAAAAAGCGGGTAAGTCGCTGAAGGAAAAGCGCAACGAGAAGCACGCTAAGAAGGAATCGAAGAAGGGTCTTATCGCCGAGTGACGCCCCGTAGTAAGTAGGCACGGTCGATTCGACGTACTTACAGTCAAATGGATTTGCGCAGACGTAGAAGAAGGGCTTTCTACGGGCCAGCGCACCTTGCTCGCGCGTGCACAAGAGTGCGCGTTGATCTGGATAGAGCATTCATGCCCTGCCGTGCAGACCTTATTACCTCGGACGTTTACGTACACTGCGACAAGGGTGCTCGGCATTAGGCTTCACCAACGCGCGATTAGCGTACCGACTGAACTCCGAGCAGAGGGGTGGGGCGATTGTGGCTAAGCGAAATCAAGACGAAGTGAATCAATGGCCCCATGAACTGAAGGTCATGTGCATGGACAATTTGTTGGCCGCGCCGGGAGTCCGCGTCTACTTCAAGGACCTAGAGAGCAGATTCTTGTTGGTAAGCGCCGGTTGCGACGCTACCGTTCCTACGGGACAGGAACTTTCGGATCTCATTGGCAAGACGGACTTCGACTTTTACAGTGAAGAGCACGCTGCGTCCGCGTTTCACGACGAGCAAGAAATCATTCGCACTGGCCAGCCCTTAGAACAGAAACTGGAGCAAGAGACTTTCCTTGATCGCGCGGACACGTGGGTGTCGACGAGCAAGATGCCGCTCTTGGACAAAGACGGCGAGATCGTAGGAACGTGGGGCGTGACGCGTGATGTCACTGCACAAGTCAAAGCGGAAAAGGCTCTCGCCTATCAGGTCCTTCATGATCCGGTGACCGGACTGTCCAACAGAATCTCAATGATGGACAGGCTTGAACAAGCCTTCGTTGCACTGGAGCGTCTGCCCGGTCGCCTCGCGGTGTTCTTCGTGGACTTAGACCATTTCAAGGTCATCAATGATTCATACGGCCACGACGTCGGTGACCAATTGCTTGTTGAGGTTGGTCGCCGACTTTCGCGGGTATCTCGACGTGCCGATACGGTCGCTCGGCTTGGTGGGGACGAATTCGTCATACTGTGCACGTCGTTGAACAATGACGACGACATTGCACTTATCGCCAACCGAATTGTCGAGAGAGTTCGTGCCCCTTTCTTCAAGGACGGACATGAACTCACTGTCACGTGCAGTGTTGGTATCTTCCCTACCACCGACCCGCAGGCCGAACCCGAAGATCTCCTTCGTGGCGCCGACGACGCCATGTACGAAGCGAAAGAATTGGGGCGAAATCGCTATCGAGTTTACGATCCCAGTTCGCGCGGCGTCTCCACTGCGAACCAATTCAAGGCAGAACTATGCCACGCGATTGAAAACAATGAACTCTTCTTGCAGTACCAGCCCTTATTCTCGCTCGATGACCAAAGCCTCGTCGGTGTAGAAGCGTTGGTTCGCTGGCGCCACCCGGATCGGGGGATCGTCGCACCGGATGCCTTTATTCCGTTTGCCGAACAGCATGGCTTGATCGCTTCAATCGATTCGTTCGTGTTAGACGAGGCCTGTCGCCAGCTCGAGGAATGGACCAGCCGGGAAGGATGGCCCGCCGGCTTCACTATGGCGGTCAATGTTTCAGGGCGCGAATTGTCCGAAGTTGGTTTCGCAAAGGTGGTCGAAGAGGTCATGCTGCGCTATCACATTTCTCCTGAGCGGTTGTGTCTCGAGATCACTGAAACTGCCTTCGTTGGAGGTTGGGCCGAGATTCAAGAAACACTGGCGGCGCTGTCTCTGCTGGAAGTGCGCATTGCTTTGGACGACTTCGGAACTGGCTACTCTTCGCTAGCTCATCTGCAACACATGAGAGTTGACGTTGTGAAGATCGACCGAAGCTTCGTTGAACACATTGGACGCAGCGCGCGCGACCGCGAGATAGTTGCTGCCGTGACGGCAATGTCGCACGCTCTTGGAATGTCAGTTGTTGGCGAAGGTGTCGAGACTGACCATCAGCTCGATACGTTGATGGGACTTGACTGCGATCAGGGGCAAGGTTTCCTCTTGGCACGGCCCATGTCGCCAGAAGCCGTAGTGGCGCTGGTGGGTTGAGAATCGCCGCATCGAAGTCAGTGTTAACGGCGCCCGGTAACGGCGACGACCGAAGTCGTTCACGCCGCCGAGGCCCTGGACGAAGACTATGAACCTTTAGCTCGACGCCTTCGCTGGACTATGGCTCACGGCACGCTCGCTGAGCGCTTGAAATCTGAAGTCAAGAGGGTTAAGACTCAACTAGCCCGAAGATTCGTAATAAACCGTAAAGGCCGCCGCGGATCCCGTTCCAACTATTTGACTGGGCAGCGTCATAACCGTACCGTTTGCAGCCACCATTTCCCATGCGTCGGAATAAGTGGGCAGGTACCATGTGCCTCCCGTCACTTGAAGCGAGAGGTCGGAGAAAGTGACTGAGCCGAAATCAGCCAAGGGGAACAGCTGTCCGGTGCTCGCACTTGCTGGATCCTCCGCTATCCATTCCGCGCTCAAACCTTGGCCTGAGTAAGCCTCCGCGGCGGACGACGTATGTCCACTTGTCAAGTCCTGAATGTCGTAGGCCCATTGCCCAGATGCAGTTTGGTAAACGCTCGCCTGCATATCGTCACCCGGATTAACCAAGTAGAGATCTTGTTCGCTGTAACTCTCGGCCTGATCAGTCCACCACGCGACGTCAACTTGGTTCCCCCCGTCACAGGACGACGATGTCCCATCTTGAAAGAGTCCGGGAATGTCACTTGAGCCGTTGACGCCGACCCAATCCGAGGTGTGGCCATTTGGCACCGAGGAGCAGTTGATTGTCGGGACCGTCCACTTAGCGCCAACGGATTGATACCCACCTGGTTGACCTGTCAAAACGTACCCGGACCAATTCTGGGAAGTCCATCCCGGAGACGTCCCAGCCGGTACCGCGATCGCCCACTGCGCGTAAAGGGTAGTGCTCGCCGTGAACACGTATGGAGAACCGTCCGCGTAACTAACACCGCTGCCGTTAGCTGCAGTGTTCCAGCCGGTGAACTCGTAGCCCGAATAGCTAAATGTATTGATCGTAAGGGCAGCGGCCGTTCCGTACGCTTTGGTTTCGTTCGGCATAACTCCTGAGCCACCGTTCGCGTTGAACGTGACCGTGTAAGTACCAACGATCCACTGCGCGTAGAGGGTAGTGCTCGCCGTGAACACATACGCAAAGCCATCCGCGTAACTGGTGCCGCTGCCGTTGGCCGCGGTGTTCCAGCCGGTGAATTCGTAGCCCGAATAGCTAAATGCATTGATCGCAAGAGCAGCGGCAGTTCCGTACGCTTCGGTTTCGTTCGGCATAACTCCTGAGCCACCGTTCGCGTTGAACGTGATCGTTGGCCCGGAGGGCACGGGGGATTTTGGAGTGATTCCGTTTGAAGCTCTTGAATAGATTCCAACCTGGGAATGGTTCACCGCGGCCACGGTGAAGTGATAGGTGACTCCGTTATTCAGTCCTGGAATTGAGCAACGGGTCGTCGGGCACCTGCGCAGTGCGGGACCTGTCGGATTCCTTGGGAATACTCGAACGTAGTAATCAATGATTCGAGAGCCGCCATTAGAAGAGGGAGGCAAGAAACTTATGATCGCCGCGTTGGTACCCGCCGCCGCCGTGACGTGACGAGGGGCAGTCGGTCTCGTAACGATGGTTGACGCCGATGCTGACGACTGAGAGATCAGGACAACGGCCAACAGAGTAAAACCAGCGAAGCTGACGGCCCACCGGAAGACCAACTTCGCCACCATCTTCGAGGCCGATGGCGACTCCTTCGGGCGAAATTCGAAAGCGCGATTATCACCCATTGGTTGCAGCCTACGTATGATCGGAAACGAAGTGTCCTCGAGGGTATTGGCCAGCTTGTTCACGGCCAAATGAACGCGGTGGTGCTACCCTTCGCCCTTGCGGTCAATAGACCGGCGATTGTCGCACCGTACGCGCGGTTGAGCGAGGTGCTCGGCTCCGACGCGGTGTACGTGCTCGCGCGGCGCATCGGCGCTCCAAAGAGGCTCGCTGAGATCGGCGTGCCCCCGATGGTATTGATCTGGCCGTGCCGCTCATTGTTGCTTCTGCCCCAGGGCGAGATTGGCGCCGACCTTGAGAAGTTGCTCAGCTTCGTGCGTGCGGTCGAGTCTTTGGGATTCAACTTCCTTCACGCGACCGGTTACGTTCTCGGCGCTGACCCGTCTACTCGCCCTGGATGGGATGGTGCCTATGACGTGCACGACCTCTTTCACGAGCCATTCGTGTTCTATGGCTACCTCGCAGCGCTCAACAAATTTGAGTTGGCGACCGTGGTGTTGATCCTTCCTCAACGCCAGACAGCACTCGTCGCCAAGCAAGCTGCTGATGTTGACATCCTCACCAACGGCCGCTTCCGCCTCGGGGTCGGTGTTGGATGGAACCAGGTCGAATATGAGGCGCTGGGAATCGATTTTCAGACTCGGGCTCGCTTTGCGAAGAGCAGGTCGAGGTGCTTCGTCGGTTTTGGAATGAGGAGTCAGTTGACTTCGAGGGTCGATTCCCCCGCATAGACCGAGCTGGCATCCTTCCTCGCCCCGTTCAGCGACCCATTCCAATTTGGATAGGTGGCGGGGCGAGCACCCGAGTGCTCGAGCGTATCGGCCGACTCGCCGACGGCTGGCTTCATGGTGGTCCACCGGGTGATTCGCTCGATCGGGCGATTGAGGTGATCTATCGCGCCGCAAGGGACGCGGGCCGCCACGAGCTGCCGGGCCTGCAGGTTGGTCTACGCATCACCGACTTCAACGCAGGAGAGTTTGAGCGCGCCGTCGAAGCGAGCGAAAAGGCTGGTGCTACGCACGTGTCGATCAGAAGTGATAACCCAATCGACCCGAACGACCCGGTTCGATCGGCCGAGCACTATCTCGAGATGATCGAATTTGCACAAAGAGTCCTGGGGGAGCGCTTGCACGCTCAGCCCTAATCAACGTTCACGCTGACGAGATGGTGACGTGCTTCGAGTGCGCTAGTGAATAATTACTGAAGTTGTAGCAATGCTGCGTTGGATCTGAAGCGTGTTTGGTGCCGATACCGCTTACTTATCAAACAAGATGCGGCCGTAAAGCGGGCCTTCATTTATTTGGGTAAACGGGCTCCTTGGATCAGGAGCGTTCATTGCAAGTGCTGTGGGAACTCGGACTAATTCACACACCGCCCGGCTGATTCAAGTACGATCGCGCCAAAGTCCGATGATTCTGGATGGGGGATTGAATATGGCGACGAAGAAGAAGGTTCCGGCGAAGAAGGCCCCAGCTAAAAAGATTCCCGCGAAGAAGGTTCCGGCGAAGAAGGCCCCAGCTAAAAAGATTCCCGCGAAGAAAGTTCCGGCGAAGAAGGCCCCAGCTAAAAAGATTCCCGCGAAGAAAGCTCCGGCGAAGAAGATCGCAGTTAAGGAGATCCCGGCGAAAATGGCCCCGCGAATTGTGTCTAAATATGAAGACATGAGCTTAAGGCTCCTGCAACCAGTGCCGGAACCGACGGGGTGATTGCCGAATGAGCGAAAGGAACGGTTCACTTGAGTACTAACCCATCAGATTCAAATGCCTTAGGTAGTTTCATTGCGTCAGAAGTGACACGCGCTGAACAAATCTTTCAGAATTTTCGAAGCCGAGCATTGAACCTTATTACAACATCTGGAGGGCTCGTTACGCTCGTTTCTGGTCTTCTCGCAATAGCAATTGGAACTCAGAATTCCGTCGTACCCATCGCTGCACGATGGACAATTTCAATCTCGCTCGCATCATTTATCATCTCTGCGATTTGTGCGTTGCTCATTAATAAGCCAGCGAAAATATCATCCAGCGACGAAAAATACCTAAAGAAGTATGTTGAGAATGATTGGGACGCCGAGGGTTGGGGTAAAAGCGTTGCAGCACAACTAGTCGTTTACCTGGCTTCCCTTCGAAACGATAATGTGCGCACTTCTAAACTTCTCACCACGTCGATTGCTCTACAAATATCAGGCATCTCATTCATTGCTATAACGGCTTTTCTGGTTCTTCTGCATGCCGGATGAGATTGGCGAAGTTGCGGCTTTGTATTGATCCGAACCAACAAAGGTTCCATATCGGCCGTTGCTGATTTCACTGTTTACATTTGGTGACTGCGGATCAACCGCGGGCAGGGATATCTGGCAAAACCTACTCTTCAGCTGAAAACCGCTTGTGGGTTATGCGTCGGCCATGCAGAACTTCAACTCATATCCGCTTACTAGATAAATAAGCGGTCGGTGTCTTGAGATGGCGGGTACCGAATTCCACCCCACCGTTGTCTAGTTCCCTCGCCACTATTGCGGGTCAAGAACTTTATCGAAGTCCTATATTCGCGTGTCGGTAACGGTTACGAACAGGCGGGACGTTCTGAAGATGTGATTGAGCACCGCCTCATCGTGTCTGGTGGCGTTTGAAAAGAACACGCACTCAACTTTGCCAGCCGAGATCCCCGAATTCTCACACCTTTGCAAATCAAAAGCACCCAAGATTGGAGAGTCACTATTGGAATTCTTCATCCACACGCTCGCAAGAAATCTCGTGATTTGACTATCAGTGTCAGTCGCAACGGTTTTGCCTTCAACAGCCACGCAAGATCGCGTATCAGACGGACTGGAGCAGATAAAGGCTGAGGCGTACGATGGGATTGGCGAAGTGGAAGTAGTTAAGTCTCGGATTATCAAGATGACGAGTGAAATCAGAAGGGCCAAGAGCGCCAGTGATATGAGTTTGCCAATGGCACGTAATTTCAAGGGACTTCTCCTTCTGGCATAGTCTCAAATCCACCCCGGACGGCATGATCATCATGTACCGTGTGCGACGCCAAGACCAATCTCTCCAGACTCCACTGAGTTACCTCGAATAGCTCGGTGGAGTTTGAAAAGCTGGGTTTGGGCATTCGTGGCAGAACGGTCTCAGGGATGATGGTCTATCGCTTTCTGCTTAGATTTCAGTTTTGTGGGCTTCACGGTCGGCTGTTTGATTGCGACACTATTTGACTATTCCTACTAAGTCGACACGTCGGTCTTTCACATGAATCGCCAGTGTCGCGCAAGCGTTGCCTGAACTATTCCTCGTAATCCGGACGTGCCAATTCGTCAAGTTGAACTCTGCGAAAAGGTGAAGTACATCATTGCGCGCAGTCTCGGGTGCAATGCAGGGAACTTTGTCAAAATCAACAATGGCCGCTTTCTCGAATTCAGCGACATGGTGGTTCTCCGGTCCTCCGTCGTAGGTGGGCAGTTTCAAATATGTGCAGACATCCGTGATTTTCGAAGGCGGAAATCCCACGAGCGTCCCGTTGGCCAAGACGCAAAGAGAACCCTTTGGTGAAGGGCTCTCTGGCAGTTCCTTCCAGTGCAGAGCCGTGCCACAGACACTGAGCGGATCACCAGCGATCGGAAAGACTTCGATAGCGTGGGGATTGAGCGAAACCTGGCTGTAACAACTGAATGTTGAAGTGTCAGCGACCGGCGAGCGCAAGAGCGTTATCGCGGCGGCAGTACCGGCAATCGCAAGGACCGCCGCGATTGAGGCAACCGTGGTCCGGTGCCAGAACCGGAAATGGAGCTTCCGAGCAGGAATGGCGTCCGCTTCGCGGCGCAGCCGAGTGAGGAGTTCCCCGGTTGGAAAGCGCTCGTCGAGACTCACGTTGGAAATGTTCGTCGCCGAATTTGCGGCGTCGAAGTACCTCTGGAGCGGGTCGCGATTCATCATCCAAGTCCTTCTTCGAATCCAAAGTCATCGACGGAAGCGATGTCAGCGGGGGGAAGGAGATTCCTGAGGTTCTTTTTCGCCCGGTTGATTCTGATGCCGACCGCATTCTCACTGATCCCAAGTTCCAGTGCGATTTCTCGGTACGTCAATTCTTGCCAGTACACCAACCGCAATAGCTCAACATCACTTTCCTTGAGATGAATCAACGCATCCGCTAACGTCTCCAACTCGTCGTTGTCCCCAGCCATCTCGTCGGAAGCCCAATGGCGTTCCCTAGAGAGCTTTGTGCGAAGACGCTCGCGGCGATCACGGGACCGACGGCTATTGGAAAGTACCCGATAGGCAATGCCGTAGAGCCAAGGTAACTCACGTTCCTTGTCTGGATGTTCGTCCCAGCGCCGCCACGCAATAAGGAATGTCTCGTCCACTACATCTTGGCAACTCGGAAAATCGTTGAGCCGTCGCAGTGTGTATCGCAGCAGCGACGTCTTGTGAGTTTCAACGAGGCGGGTGAAGGCAATCCACCGCTCCTCATCGATCATGTGGTCAACTCCTGTGCTGGCACGGCGAATGAACCTTCAATCTATGAAAGGTACACGGACTGCAATCTGTCGTTCCACGCAGTACCAATCCACGAGACGTCTGAGCCGGGCGAGGTTGCCCCCGGGTAGATGTTTCCTGAGCCGTAGGTACCGTCGGTCATAGTGACGGCGCAAGAGCCGACCTTGTACGAGGAGACTGCGTTAGCAAAGCCGTACGCGGAGAGATTGATCCAGATTGATGGAGCGCTGATGATGAGGGAGTTACCTCCGTAGTTGATGTTTTGGTAGAGCGCCAGTCCAGGTGAACAAGTAAGAGCTGGCAAGGCGCCAGCAAGTGGCGAGGACTCTTGTGTCGTGGCCCAGTTGAGGTATTCACCCATTGTGGTGAAGCAGTTCGTGCTCTTCGAGGTAACCGTACAAACCGTCGCCGTCCCCCAGCTCTGGGAAAGGTCAATGCTTCCACCGTTATACGAGGCGATAATCCCAGCCCCAGCCACCGTCGACGCCGCAGAAACGCCGGCACCGATGGCTACGGTGAAGACCGCCGTACAGGCGATGAGGACCGCGAAATTTTTTTTCCGACCTACTCTGTGCATTTTTGTCCTTTCTGACAGGATCCAACTACCCCACCTCTTTTGTTTCCGGATGCGCGAAATACTTTCAAAAAATTTCTCTGGTCCCGCCGGAACCGCCTGGCACTTCTGGAACGGAAACAGTCGAGTGTTAGATAGGTCCCCTCGGTGATTGAGTAGACGTGAAGTACGGAACGTCGCCTGTCGATACCATCGGCATCATGCGCCGCACAGTTCTCGTTGCTGTCCTCGTCCTGGCCGTCGGGGGCGCCACGTGGGCCCTTTGGCCAGCCACTAGGTGGCCTCGGGCCTTCTGTGCTCCTATCTCGCGAGTTGTGGGCGCTGACGCGACGGCGATCGTGGTCGAGGTGGAGCACAATGGTTGGCAACGACCAGTCGCTGCCGTACCTGGTGCTCAGGCGAAGGTGAACAGGCTTCGAGGAGACATCATTGGCGCCGAGGCGAGCGCTCCGACCTCGCCGCTCCGTGGCGAACTGGTGACTTACCTCTCGCAGCTCCGCCGCGGCAGTTCAATGCTTTCCGTGACCGACGGGATGGATCAGTTCGACGTCCAGGCGCGTAGGCAACTCGAAGCGTGCGGAATAAAGCCAGCGGGGCACTGAGGGTTCGCCACGCTAAACCACAGTCTCGAGGGACCTGATTTTCACGGACAATTCACTGGCGCATGTCCGCGCGTCCGGGTAGGCCTGGATTATCTTCCACCAAACCGATTTCCCAGGTATCGAGCACAAATGGGTGTAATAGGCCCACCTTGAATGGTCGCCCCGCATGTGCTCCATGAATCTCGCGACAAGTTACTGCGAAAACGTTACGTAATCACTCGGGGAAAGTTTCATGAAAGGTTTTGGGACTCCCGGAAACTTACGTAGTAATGGGGCGCTATGGAGTGACGACAATGGACTGCCATCTCGGGGGACTGACCTGTCACAGCCAGTGCCTCGCGCACTTTCGACGTGGGGTGCGGAATTGAGCGATTCGCGTTATCGACTCAACGATTTCCACTATCAACTTTCCGAGTTTTCGAGTGGCATCGAAGTCGACCAGCAACTACTAGGAGAGCTATTGGTGAGCTCCGAACTCGTCTACGCGAGTTCCAAGGGACTGGACCATCCGTTACTACGAGCAATTCCGCTTCACGTCCATCTGGCTAACTCAACATCGGCCAACGTGGGCCGAGCTCTGGTCGATCTTGAAATTGAATTGCGTCGTGTTGCTTCGTATCTGAGCAATGGTTCACTTCGGCCGTCGCGAGATAACCAGATGGTTGAGGTGCTCACGGCCAATCATGTCGCGTCGATCGACATAGTGGTGGCGGCCGCCATGCAAATCCATGAACTGCTTAAATCGCGACCGGTCGACTTCCTCTTACTCCTCGACTGGTTCTGGTCCCACCGACACAATCGCACAAAGGTTCGTCTTCCCTACGCGGAGACCGATCCTGCGGTGGCTTGGGCCGGCATCGTAGCGATGGCGAGGAGTTGTATCGCGGTGGGCAGACCTGTCGTAGTGACGGCAGCGGTCGAAACTGACGGTTCGACGCAATTCGGCTTTCAATCGCAATGATTCTCAGATCTCAAGTCAAGAAAGCAAGGAGAAAACGATGACGATGGTGCCAGCTTTCCACACTGATACGGATCCAGAGGACCTCGTGTACCACGATCAAGCCGAGTGTCCGTATGGCAACGAGGTCAAGCGCAACGGGAACAGCAAACCAGGTACGGCCGGAAGACATCTTTGTGGTTGGTGTACTAGCCACCGATAGATCGACGATTGAGACGGGCATGAGAAGAAACTTTCGAGAAAGGAGAAAATCGGAGACAATCCTTGGTCTCGAATGGTTCTTCGGAACCAAGTGCGAGCAATCGAGTCAATCCTGTTCTTGCTACGAAGTTGAAGTCAGGAATTGATGACGACTCGCAGTCTGTTTGGGAAGTTACTCACATCGGGCCGCAAGAGGTGTGGCCATTGAAGGGAAAATTTACAGTGGCTAGGAAAGATTCAAGGGTTGCCATTCCGGGGGTAATCCGATCTCGCATCGAACTCGAAAAACAGGGCATCAGTTTTCTTGGACCGGGATCAGTGGCGCCATCGGAGCTCCCTATTACGCCAAGAGGCACAACGTACAACATGGCTCAAGAAGTGACGTGGCTCGACAACCAGCACTTTGCCGTTGGTCGTTGGGATGGCTCACTCAGCATCTTTTCGTATATCGAATCTGCGACGCAAGGTCCCCTGATTACTACCGCGGTCAGCGATCCGGGTTCCGAAGGGGTCCAGATGATCGCGCTCATTGCTCCATGGACGTTTGTCACGTCGTGTGGTGGAACGCGGCTAAGTGTATGGACCGCGACAAATAACGATTGGCGGACTCTCCAAACTCAGAACATCGCCTACCCCCAACAGCTGGGTGCGGCGAACAGCGCCGCTGTTACGTCAGACAAAGGGACACCGATGCTGGCAGTCGGTCACGAGAGCGGCTTACTCAGTACCTGGGTGATTGGTGGACCAAAGATTTTGCACATTGTGGGCGTGATCAATCTGCAAAACCCTCACCCGGTGAATCCTTGGAATCTACACAACATTCGTGGTGTCGCGGTCATAGGTGGAACACTCGTTGTGACAGGTTCTGAAGATGGATTCATTTCTGTGGTCCAACTCCCATCGACGACGGTGTCACAGACGGTTTACAATCCGGCGGCACAGCGTGGCATTAATGACATCAGTCTTTCAAACGGAACTGATCTACTGGTCGCCAACTGTTCAGTGGGGGAGAGCGACTTCAATTTGTGGGCATTCCAGGTTGCACCTAATGGAAACGTAACGCCCACTGATCGTGTGAACCTAAGGGTCGATCCAACGGCTCCACAAGTGTTTAACTTCTGCACCGTCTGGTCTGATATTCCTGCAGGTCGCTGCTTCTTCTCTTCAACTGAGGAAGGCGCGCTCTGGGCCGGAACGCTAACCGGAGGGAAATTTGACATTCTCGGTTACCAAGAGGTGACCAGTTCCTTGAGTTCAGCGCTGGCGTATGACGCCGAAGGAAAGCTCGCGCTGGTTAGTTACGACCTTCACCAATTTGATACGGGGGGAAAAGATGCGAAAACTACTTGAACCAATTCTGATCGCCTGGAACCAATCCAAGCGGCTCATCCGTCGAGGAGACATCCGGGCGATTCAGAGATTCTCTTTACATCCGAACTCTTCTCTGCGTGAATTGCTCCACTTCGCCGTCTTCTCCGAGTGTAGGAATGGATGCGAAGGCCGACTTGTCGGGGCTGATTGGGGGTCGCGTTGAACTTCGAAGATGTCGACACAACAACACTTTGGACCATTTTCTCATACATTGGAACGACGTGGCCTCGAGCTACACCCTGTGACATGCCGAGCGATCAGTTTGCTGAAGTCATCAATAGGCAGGTCGGACTGGAATCCGATTACGCCAACTACTACGCGGACGCGGTCTCGCAATATCAGGTACTCCTGCAGAAGTACGGCCAACCGGGCCCAGCAATCGACGCGTTGTTTGCACAGAACTTGCCGCCACCCGGCGGCCCCGGGACTCCAGTGGGTCAGTACGTGCAGAATAGGGACGGGTTTGCGGGAGACTGTGACCTGTGCTGCTTGATGAAATAGCGAAGGACTGAATGGTCGAAGGATCGACATCCCTTCGCAGTTACGGGTTCATGTCCGCTGTTCGAGTCCCAGTACTCGAGAAAGGTAATCGTTTCGGAACTGACCGTCGGGATCGAGTTGGTGTGCGAGCGCGATGAATTCGGGTAGTTGGTCGTAAAGGGCGGCAATTTCTATCTCGTCCGCAGCGAACCATTTTCCCCAGTGAGGGCGCGCTTTGAAGGGCTTGAGTGCCTCTTCGATTTTCGGCAAGAGTTGGCGAATGGCTTTGGGTTGGTTCTTCCAAGTGAAATGTATGGTGAGCGAGTCGCGCTCGTAGGCGGGGCTAAGCCACAAGTTGTCGGCGGCGACGGTGCGCAACTCAGAAATCAAGAGGTGAGGCGCGAAGTCGCGCGCAAGTGGTTCGAGCGTGCGAAGAGCCGCGAGGCCGTCTTCGCGCGCGACGAAGTATTCGCTTTGGATCTCGTTGCCATTGCTCGGTGTCTCGTCGAAGCGGAAGTGCGGGAGACGTTCGTTCCAAGAACCAGGAATTCCGCCCTGGATGGTCGTGTTGTCGAGTTCGTCACTCGCTGGTGACATCACCTTGTTTGCCGCGGGCGTTGCCCCTTCACTCGGGCGAGCTGGTTCGGCGTTGTTGTCTCTCACGCGGGACTTCAGCCACACCTGGTCAACAATCCCGTTCCAGCGGGTGAAGAGGCTCACACTGTACGAGCTGTCCATGATCGAGTCGAGTTTGGCGAGATCAGACCAGGCCATGTCGGTGAAGACGTCCTGGCGCACCTGATACGTCGGCTCGATACGAAGAGTGATTTTCGTCGCGATGCCGAGCGCCCCGAGTGCCACGACACCGCCAGGAAACCGTGGATCGTCCTCCTCAAGAGTTAACTGCCCGCCGCGCCCCACGACGAGCTCGACCGCACAGACCGCAGCGGACAGGTTCTGACTGTGAGAACCCGAGCCGTGAGTACCAGTGGCGCACGCGCCACCGACTGAAATATGGGGGAGAGATCCAAGGTTGGCGAGGGCCCAACCGCGCTCTTCGAGAATTCGTCCCAAGTGACCGTAGGTCATTCCCGCCGGCACGGTGACGCGCTGGCGAGACTCATCGATAGTCGGTTCGAATCTCAGAGCGCCCAAGTCGATCAGCGTTCCCGAGGTATCAGCCAAGTCATTGAACGAGTGTCGCGTTCCAAGCGCCCGGACCTGCCCGCCTGCAGCGACGAGATTCGCGACCTCGTCGACAGAGTTCACGGTTACGACTTTGCGCGCGGCGTACCGGTAAGTCCCCGCCCAATTTTCCCCGACATCGTCCGGTTCAGAGCTCGTCGTCATAGTGGAGTCCTTGTTGCCTTCACGCCATTACCTTCTCGTCGGTGGCTCAGAATTCCTGGTGTACTGCGGGATCCTGGTTGGCGAGACGTCCGTCGGGGCGGGCCAGGGTGGCGATCTTTTCGACGTCTTCTGGCGTCAGGGAAAAGCCGAAGATATCAAGGTTCTCGTGCTGGCGTTCAACGGCGGTGGCTTTGGGTATCGGAATTGCCCCATTGTGCAAGTGCCACGCGAGGACCGTCTGGGCGGGGGTGACGTGGTGTTCGTTCGCGATGGCGGCGATGACAGGACTGGCGAGCAGATCGCTGCCCTTTCCCAAGGGACTCCAGGCTTCGGTGATTATTCCGTGGCCTCGGTGGAACTCCACCAGTTCAACTTGGGGCCAGTAAGGGTGCAGTTCGATCTGGTTGACCGCGGGCAGTTCGCCAGTTTCGACGCCCAGTCGCTCGAGGTGCTCGGGTAGAAAGTTGCTGACGCCGATGTAGCGGACCAATCCCCGGTTTCTCGCTTCGATGAGCGCACTCCACGCCTCGACGTAGTGATCTTCGAGTGGATTGGGCCAATGGATGAGGTAGAGGTCAATTGTGTCGAGTCCCATTCGAAAGACGCTCTCTTCGATTGATTTGATCGCGTCGTCAAAGTGGTGGTGGCGGCCAGGGAGCTTCGAAGTGATGAGTAGTTCCTCGCGGGCGACACCGCAGCGCCGTACGGCGGCGCCGACGGCTCCTTCGTTCTCGTAGTTAACGGCGGAGTCGATCAGTCGATACCCCAAACGAATCGCCTCAGCGATGGCGTTCGCCCCGTCGTCTCCGCAGAGGGGGTAGGTGCCGAAACCAATAGCGGGCAGCACCAGGCCCGAGTGACTCGTGAGTGAAGTGGGAGGGTTCATGAACTACAAATTACATGGCTGAGGATCGACCCGTATTTGGTGCCCGTAGCCATGCTTATAGTTGGCCTCGGTGTCCGGCGTTCGGTGACCACGGTGATTGCGGGCGAGTCACGGTATGCGGGTTTGGCCGCTCGTAGCGAGGAAGTGAGAGCGCACCTAGAACGATCTCGCGGTCAGGCTCACTTGACCTTGCGATGGGCTTTGGTTGTATCGAAGGAAAGGCGTGGAAATGAAGTGGGTGAACTATTGGCTCACCATCGCTCTGGCTTCGGCGCTCTCGGTCGTGGCGTGGAACACTGAGCCGTTGATGGCGTCAGTCTCGGTTCCTTACGCACAGAGCAAGACCTTGGGGCCTCGACCACAAACACAATCCGCGGCGAAGATCTTCGTAACCGTTTACGACTCGTTGGTCGTCGCAACCTTGAAGGCTGCGGTTAAGGAGAACTCGCTCAGTGTGCCCGTGGAACGCCAGGGAGTCGTTGCTGAATTCACTTCTCGCCGAGCATTCGATGCCAAGATGCTCTCACTGCCATTTCCGTCTTCGGTCCGGCGCGAAGTGTCGAAGATCGTGAAATGGGACCGACGGATTGAGATGGATCTCAGAGCCCTTAACGCCAAGGTGAAGGGGATTGTCAACAGTGATCCGCTCAACTTCTATCTCGCGGTCGCCGCGCTGGCGAAGGACCTGGGTCTCAAAACGAGGACCTGGCCGCCCGTGGCGCCAGCTGGTCCTACGGCTGGCGACTGAAGTCTTCGCGGGGGCTATACCCAGGCGGACGCTCTAGCCCTTTAAGTGGGCCGCCTGCCGGTATTCCGGAAGGAATCGCTCGAGGAATCTGCCTCAAGGAGACGGGCGATCGACTAGATCTCGTGCACGAAGACGTCGTACTCGCCGTCGTCGACCTCGTCGAAGGTAACCTCACCGCTCGCCACCTCTTTGGAGGGCGTGCGAAGGAACATCAGCGTGACAAGCAACCCTGACGTGGCACAAATAACGCCGGCGAAGAACGTCAGGTGGAAACCATCGACGAGCGCCTGGGACGGCGTCACCCCGGCACGTATACGTGATGAGGTCGTGCTGGCGGCCAGGGTGCCAAAGACGGCCAGTGCCGCCGAGGACGCAAGCCACATCGACACGTTGACGATGCCCGACGCGATGCCCGCGTCGGCCTTGGGCACGTCGGCCATTGCAATGGTGAGCAGCGGCACCGCCGAGATACTCATGCCGGCCCCGAGGAGGACGAAAGATGGGAGCACCGCGAACAGGTAATTCGAGTGGACCCCCGTACGCGTAAGCAGCAGCAGTCCCACAATGACGGCGAGGGTTCCCGGGACGAGTAGTCGAATGGGGCCATAGCGCATGAGCAGGCGACTCGTGAGACCAAGGGACATGAAGGCCATGATGAGGGTCATGGGCAGGAATGCCAATCCCGTGCGCAGAGGGGCGTAGCCGAGCACCTTCTCAAGGTATAAGGCGCCGAAGAAGAACACCGAGAACATCGAGGAGAAGCTGAGGCCACGCACGATGCTTGACGTCGTGAGACTACGGATCTTCAAGATGTGCACGGGCAGGATGGGCTTGGCGAGGCGTGACTCGTAGATCGCGAAGACTCCCATGAGAGAAAGCGCGAGTGCACCGGTAACAAACGTGTGGCCCGAGACCCATCCGTAGCTCGACGCTTTGACGATCGTGTAGATCCCCAACACCAGCGACCCGGTCATCATGAGCGAACCAGCGATGTCGAGGCCCTCAGAGATGCCGATGCCCGGGTTTTCTTTGATGAGGATCGAGCCGAGAAGAATCGTCAGCGCACCAATGGGGACGTTGATGACGAAGATCCAGTGCCAGTTGACGGCTTGGGTCAAAATGCCACCGACGAGTAGTCCGATTGACCCACCGCCGACGGCGACAAACATGTAAGCGCTCATTGCTTTGGCCCGCTCGGCCGCGCCAGGAAATTCGGTCACGATGATCGCAACGATCACTGAGGTGGAGACGGCGCCACCGAGTCCTTGCATGAACCGAGCGGCGATCAGCATGAGTTGGCTCGTGGCGAGCGAGCAGACGAGCGACGACAGCGTGAAGACACCGACACCGGCGAGAAAGACCCTCTTGCGCCCGAACAAGTCACCCAGGCGTCCCGCAAGAAGGAGAAAGCTGCCAAACGAGATGAGATAGGCATCGACGACCCAGGTCAAGTTGGCCTGGGAGAAGTGGAGGCTGCGCTGGATTGAGGGCAACGCCACGTTGACGATCGAAGAGTCGAGAGCGTTCATAAGCATGGCGAGGCAGACAACGACGAGTGCGATCCAACGCCGCCGGTTAGTATTTCCTAGTGCGATAGTAGAAAGTGCGGTCACGGAGTGTCCTTTTTTACTGGAGGTTGACGGCTCATCAATGAGATGTTATCGTCGTGAAGTGGATATAATCATGATATCATGAATGTCTCGGCTTCGCTACCATTACTGGCTATGGATGAAAATTCGTCCACTGGGCCCATTCTCTTGTTGACCCAGTTGGCACGTCTCGTGAGCAGGCGTAGCACGCCCGAACTTCTTGGGCAGACGTTAAAGGAGTTGGCTGTACTTTCGTACTTGCGCGATTACGACGAGACCACGCAACAATCGCTCACCGAAGGTCTCTGCATCGACGCGAACTATTGCGTGCTTTTGCTAAATGATCTTGAGACGTCGGACTACGTGGAGCGGCGACGCGATCCGAGTGATCGTCGACGCCACATTGTCACCATGACCGAGATGGGGCGAAGTGCACTGCACCGAGCCGAGGCGGCACAACAAACGTTGGAAGACGAGATTCTCGTCGGACTGAATCACGAAGAGAGAATTGCGTTGACGCACCTTTTGCGAAAGGCGCTCGACGGACACAGCGCGGCCAACGTGTCGGTTGAGCCACTTGACGTCACGTAAGTTAAAGGCGCTAAGCGCCAACCTGAATGGGTGGCACCTTCGCACGCCCCCGATTGGACTGATTGAGAGCACCGCAGGCGGTACTCGTTGACCCCGAGGTGTCGCTGGCGTGGGAAGCCGCTTCGCGGCGTCACACGCGTTGGGGCAATTGAGTGGAGCGGGCCTTCCGACCTCGACAACAGATCCAACGATTGGAAGGTCGTTCGGCAACTTTCTGCCAGGACACCCGCTTCTGCGGTTCTAACTACTTGCCTGATTGGCAGGTGGTTGAGGAATCGTGGGTTAGTTGAAATCACTTCCTTAGATTTGGAAGCCACGACATGGGCCATGTGCTACACTGTCGCACATGGAGATCGGTGTACGAGAACTTCGAAACCAGACCAGTCAAATCATCGACGCCGTTCGCGCGGGAGAGCGCGTTGTTCTCACCGTGCGCGGCGAAGCCGTCGCCGATATTGTGCCCCATGCGCAACGATCTCGCTGGGTGGCGGGAAGTAATCTGCGTCGTGGTTTGATTGAGCGGGCCGCTGATCCAGGGTTGAGCAATGATCTTGACGAAATGGCCGGCCAAACCCTGGACGAACTTTGAGTGAACCAGCGGGGCTACTTGACACGTCGGTATTCATTGCCCGTGAGGTACGTCGACCTCTGGGCGAGCTTCCTGACCGGGTCACAGTGTCCGTGGTGACCATCGGTGAGCTTGAACTGGGAGTCCTGAGCGCGACGGACACCACGGCGCGAGGGCGACGGGCTGAAACCCTGGCGTTGGCTCGTACGATAGATCCACTTCCCGTCAGCGAGTCAGTCATGAGCGCCTGGGCTCGACTCGTTGTCGACTGTCGTCGCGCCGGCATACAGCGCACCGTCAAACTCACCGATGCGCTCATCGCCGCCACCGCCATTGATCTCGGGTTGCCAGTGGTTACTCAGGACGATGATTACGATCAGATGGCCGAGGCTCATCGGCTGTTGCAGGTTCAAAAGGTGTAACTACCGAATTATCTGTCTTAAACGAAAACACTGAGAAGTGAAAACGTTCGCCATGGTTTGCGGATTGGCTTCCAAGCAAATATCGCGACGTACGGCGTGGCGCGCGCCTGGAGTGCGTTACGGACGAATTGCTGAGGATGAATCACTGACTCATTCGGTATCACGTCTGTGTGGCACGACTGCCACTTGCTTGACCAGCGACTCGCCCGTATCGCTCTCACGAGATAGCAGAGCCACCTTGCGCTCAATGCCCCAGCGATAGCCCGCGAGCGAGCCGTCCGATCGAATGACGCGGTGACAGGGAATCACGAGGGCGACCGGATTCGCAGCGCAGGCTCGGGCCACTGCACGCACCGCTGAAGGTTCATCGATTGCCCGCGCCACGTCCGAGTACGTGGACGTGGCGCCCGCGGGAATCGCTTGCAGTTCTCGCCACACGCGTGCCTGAAATGCGGTCGCGGCGATGTCGAGTGGCAAGGGAACGACGTCGTGTTCACCCAAGATTCGCCGAAGAACTTCCTTCGCCTTGCTTGCGAGAAGATCATCATCCTGAAGCAACTGGGCTTTTGGGAACTCCGCACGAACGTCCTTGATCAACCGTTCCCTCTCACCAAAGCGCACGGCCACCAGCCCTTTGTGGGTCGCCGCGATGATGACGTCGCCCAGATTGGTCGAAATGACACTGAAGGAGATTTGCTCGCCCTTTCCTCCGTCTCGCCAGCGCCGTGGCGTCATGCCGAGTTCGGACCCGGCGCGCTCGTAGGCCGCACTGCTTGAGTTAAAGCCAGAGTCGTAGATCGCGTCGGTCACGGTGTCTGCCTGACGCAGGCCTTCGCGGAGGCGATGCGACCGCAGAGCGACGGCGTACTGGCGCGGGCTGACACCAATCTCGCGGGTGAAGGTGCGCTGGACGTGCGACGCGCTCAGTCCCACCAAAGCCGCGAGCTGCGCCAGCGTGGGAATGTCGCGCGACTCCTCTAATCGGTGACAGATGATGTTCACCCATTGCGTGACGTCCTCAGCGGGCACGTCGGGTGAGCAACGCAAACACGCACGGTAACCGGCGGCCCTGGCGCTGCCCGGGTCGTCAAAGAACTCGACGTTCTCTCGATGGGGTCTGCGTGCGGGACACGACGGCAAGCAATAGATGCCGGTCGTTCGCACTGCAAAAATGAAACCACCGTTCTTTGGCACGGTCCGGCTCTGAACCGCGCGCCAGCGGTCCTCGTCCTGTCCGTCGTTGGTTGGTTTCACGTCGACGCCCATTAGAACACCTCGGCGAGACGTGACGGATGCACTTGCTCACCCAGTCCATAGAAGCTGAGAAAGTTCATGATGAGCGGCCTCCATCGGTCGGGGGAGATGTGGTGGCGAAACTCGGAATCGAGGAGCTCTTCAGCTACGTGAACACGCACTATCTTCACTTCGACGCACGCCGAGAAGTCGGTGGCGTCGCCGACCGAGTAGATAGCGCGAACGCTCGCCTCGAGTTGGATTGGGCATTCCAACGCTCGAGGGGGTCGGACCACTTCAGAGGCGACGGCGGTCAGTCCGGCTTCGCGGAACTTGTCGCGCACGTAGCGATAGCCCATTGCGGCTTTCCACGCCAAAACCGGGTTGGCGCCGGTCGTCAGGGCCAGGCGGTCCACCGCCGCGGCCAAGTCCACCGAGGGCAGATTCAAGACACACTCGCGTTCGCGGCGAAGGTTGGCGAAGGTGTAGCTTCGCGTGCCCAATCCGAGGACGCCGGTCAGGTCCAGCCACCACGCAGAGGACATTGGCGCGAGATTCGCGGATCCGTCCAGATTCAAGGTACTGATGAGGACGACGGGCGTTCCAAGATAGAGGATTTTGGGATCAATCACGGTGTGCATGGTTTTCAAGTTACAAAGGCCGTGCGTCAACGTCTACAAGAAACGTGTGCTCAAATTCGTGTCGAGTTCCCAATCGCCTCCGTTGGGAATTACGAACTCGAACCTTCAGAGTCCTGCTCGGCGGCTCAGGTTTCGATTCCGGCCCTGTGCGGTGGTCAAGCGGTGGGCCGCAGCCCCGCAATGATGATGTCGATCAGGTGGAATATTCCCGATTCGTCGTCACCACTCTGACCAGCGGCGTGACAAGTTCCCATTATTAGGTTCACTACGTCCTCGGTGCTCGCGTCGGCGCGGATCTCGTCGCGAAGCACGGCCTGTTGTCTCAGTCGATCGGTCTGTTCCATGATGACGGCAAGTTGATCGGCGTACTGGGCCTTGATGTCGATACCAGCCAGGGTCAGCGCGTCGAAAAGATCTCGCTTCTCGTTCACTTGCTGGGCGAACTCGCGCATGAATGAAAAGAAGGCATCGCCCGGGTCGGGATCATTCGTGTGACTGTCAAGAGCGGCTTGTATCTTTTGGAGCCGCGACACCACGATGGCTTCAAAGAGAGCCTCCTTGGTGGGAAAGTGCCGGTAGAGGGTGCCGACGCCCACGCCCGCCCGCTGGGCGACGACGTCGATAGGAACGGCGACTCCTTCGGAGGCGAAGGTCTCTTCGGCGGCTCGAAGAATTTTCTCGTGATTCTTTAGAGCATCGGCGCGCATGGCCCGGGGCGCGAGTTCGGTGGCGGCGCCTTTCTCTTGGAGAATGGAACCTTCGTCTGACCTGGTCTCGTTGCGTGGCCCTACTGGCGCTGTGGCCATGCGAACTCTCCCAACGGCACTGTTGACAAACGGAACGACCGTTACTATAGTGTTCGTTAAACGGAACGCTCGTTCCGAATACATCCCAACTACCCCCAGTTTACCAAGAAGGAGGCCTGGTTGAATCCAGGCCTCGGGCAAAGAGAGAAGGTCCTATGTCGATGAGAGAAATTGTTCGGGAACTGCCAACTGACCGGGACGGGGCGAATTCACGTCGCTCCTGGTCACTGGCGATTATTTGCATCGCCCAGCTGATGATCGTGCTCGACGCGTCGGTCGTGATCGTGGCCCTGCCCTCAGCCCAGCACGCCCTGCACATTTCGGTCGCGAACCGTCAGTGGGTCGTGAGTGCGTACACCTTGGTCTTTGGCAGTCTTCTCCTGCTCGGAGGTCGGGTGGCGGACTACGTGGGTCGTCGCAGGATGTTCGTCATTGGACTCATCGGATTCGGCCTCGCGTCGGCGCTCGGCGGGTTGGCCCAAAACCAAGCCATGTTGTTCTCGTCGCGTGCGCTCCAGGGCGGCTTCGCCGCCATAATGGCGCCCGCCGCTTTGTCGATTTTGACCGTTACCTTCACCGAGCCCCACGAGCGAGCTCGGGCCTTTGGTGTCTACGGAGCGATCGCCGGCAGTGGTGCCGCAATCGGGCTCATCCTCGGCGGCGTGCTCACGCAGTTCGCCTCGTGGCGCTGGACGCTGCTCATCAATACGCCCATCGCGATCGTGACCGCCGTGATGGCCCGGCGCGTCATCAGCGAAAGTCGCGCGGAGAAGCGACACAGTTACGACCTTCCCGGCGCCGTGACCTCAACGGTCGGGTTCTTTCTCCTGGTCTTTGGCTTTACTGAAGTGACGTCACACGGCTGGGGATCGCCCCTCACCGCGTCGCTGTTGGCGGGTGCCGCGGTGATGCTCGTTTCGTTTGTCGTGATCGAACTGCGCGCCAAGCACCCGTTGCTGCCCCTTCGCGTCGTGCTTGACCGCAATCGCGGTGGCGCGTACCTGGCGTCGCTGCTCGTTGGTTGCGCGCTGTTGGGGACGTTCCTCTTTCTTACGTACTTCTTGCAGGCGACCCTTCACTACAGCGCATTGCGCACTGGCTTCGCCTTCCTGCCGTTCTCTGCGGGCATCATCACTGGAGCGACGGTCTCGAGCCGTCTCTTGCCGCGTACCGGACCTCGCACGCTGATGGTCTCTGGGCTCACGCTCGCGACACTGGGACTGATCTGGTTCACGCGTCTGGGCGTCGACAGCACCTACGTCGCACACGTCTTGGGTGCCGAGATCTTGACGAGCATTGGCATGGGCCTCGCTTTCGTGCCAATGAGTAGTACCGCTCTGATCGGCGTGCACGAAGAGCACGCCGGCGTGGCGAGCGCACTCGTCAACGCCACCCAACAGATTGGCGGGGCACTCGGCACGGCGTTCCTCAATACCGTGGCGGCGTCAGCGGCGGCGGCGTTCATCGCTACGCGGATCAACTCCACTTCGGTGGTGCGAGCGGCCGCGGTACACGGCTACACCACGGCCTTTGAGATCAGCGCGCTGTTGTTGGCCTCGGCGGCGGTTGTGTCGGGCTTGATGATCGGATCAAAACGTAGTCACGCTCATCTCAATCTTCAAGCGAAGCTACCCGGCCTCAATCCCGCGCTCGCGATTGAATAAGGCCCGATAAATCGCTACGCATCAAGAAAATCTCGGCGGTCTCAAGAAATCGGTCGATCGGCTGGGTCAGATCAAGGGGCGGCTCGTCACGTTGGTTGCGCGGTGTTTCGCATCTCCAGGGGCGAGTGGGGCCGAAAACACCCGTTCACGAAATGACCCTTGCTTCGGCAGTTATGTCAAGGTACCTTTACATTATGCGAGAGCCGCTCGCAGCGCTGGTTAGTGGGGCGCTTATCCGGGTCGTTCTCGCGTACGTCCCAAGGAGGTGCCTCGATGCGAATCGCACACTCGCCAACGCTGGTACGGCTTTCAGTTCGCCGGGGTCCCCCGGCGTCCGGTCGTCGAATGGTCCTGGCCTTACTACTCGCGGCGCTCGTCGCGGCACCGACCCTCGGTCTTGGGCCCCTGCGGCCTGGCGAAGCGGGTGCGGCGAACAACTCGTCGACGAGCGGATCGTGGTCGTATCCGAACGCGGACCTCGCCAACAATCGTGACGCCATTGGTTCTGGAATCACCTCGGCGAACGTGTCGACGCTAAAGAAGGCCTGGTCGTTCACCTTGAAGGGGCCCGCGGCTACGAGCGTCAGTGGCGCGGGCACCGTCGCGGCGGGTCCCATTGTCGTAAACGGTGTTGTCTACATCCAGGACCTCCACTCGAACGTCTACGCGTTGTCCTTGGCGACGGGCAAACTCGAATGGCAGTACATCGTGAACAAGAAGGAACTCAGTGGGCCGGGACCCAACGGCGTGGCGCTCGCCAACGGCATGGTCTACGCGGCGTCGCCGACCACGGTCTTTGCCCTCAACGCCAAGAGCGGTCACGTGATCTGGACGGACAAGGACCTTTTGAAGAAAGGTCAAGGCACCTTCGGCATACAGCCACAAGCCGCCAACGGGCGGCTCTACCTGGCGAGCCAGTACGGTATCGCGTCGGGTGGGGGAATCCTGCTCGCCCTTGACGCAATGAATGGACATCGACTCTGGTCCTTTAAGACCGTACGCAAAATGAGTACGGGCGTGACGTCACTCGGTCTCGGGGCGGGCGGCGCATGGGAGACGCCGCTCGTGTCGAGCGACGGATCAGTGACCTACGGCACTGGCAACCCCTACCAGAGCATCGGGTCCGCGCTGTCGACGCCAGGCAAGTTGCTCTATACCGATAGCGTCGTCAAGCTCGACGCCGCCACCGGAAAACTTCGCTGGTACTACCAGGGCGTCGCCAATGACTTTAAGGACTACGACATGCAGGCTTCACCCATCTCGGCGATCGCCAACGGCGTGCCGGTGGTACTCGGTGGCGGCAAGATGGGCGTCGTCTACGAGATGAACGCCGCGACGGGCACGTTGCTCTGGAAGACGCCAGTGGGAACCCACAACGGCCACGACGACGATTCGCTCAAGGCCCTCGAGCACCAGAGCACGCTCAAGCTGCCCTACAATTTCGTTCCCGGAGCGCTAGGTGGGATCCTGACCAACATGGCGCTGGCCGGGAACACCGTCTACGTCGTGACCATCAATTTCCCTTTCCGCTTCAAGAACGACGGCCAAGTCGATGGGCTCAACGTCAATGACAAAGTCGCCGGTGACGTCGAAGCGCTCAACCTCTTGACCGGAAAGGTTGAATGGTCCACCGCGGTAGACGACTTGCCGCTCGGTGCGGCCACGGTGTCGAACAACCTGGTCTTCACGACGCTCGTTAAAGGTCAGATGATCGCTCTCGATCGGACGACGGGAAAGATCGTCTACACCACGCGACTGCCCGGGGCCACCAATGCGCCCATCGCCATCGCGGGCAACACCATCATCGTCCCCGACGGCGGACCGGTGGCCAAGAAGGACAAGAGTCTCTCCCAAATCGTCGCGTACCGGCTGGCGCCAAACTGACTAATCGCCATGCTCGATCGCGCGAAGGCGAGCGTTACCCGGGACTTGCCCCACCAGCGAGGAAACCCTGGTGAAGTACTTGGCTTGGTCGGGGCGTAGTCACCATGGTGAAATCACCATTACGGTGTGTAAAGGGGAGATTAGATATTTGATAGGGCTCAGGCACGTCTATTTGAGTGTCTGACTCACGATCTCCTGGCGGGAGGGACGACGGTGCGTACATCTCAAACGTCGTATTCCTGCGTCCCCTTTTCTTTCTGTCCCCATGGCGTTGGCGCCCTCGCACAGAGAACACGGGATTTTCTTGTCGCGCCACGCCTTTTCGGGCGCCGAGTACCGCCGAGCGCCCATGCCTGAAGTTTCACGTAGCCAACGAACCTTCTGGCTGGTCGTTGCGGCGGGCATGATCATCGTGGGCTCGCTCGCCACGATCTTTGGCGCCGACGTCATCACTCGTAACGACAACCAGTCGTCGCGTCAGACGTTCAACACCTCATCCCAGCAGATTGCCTCGTCGCTGGAAGTTTCAATTAAGAACGAGCAGAACCTCGTCGTGAATGCGGGTGCCTTCTTCATTGGCACGCCAGGTCCGACCTTCAACGGTACTCCCGGTCCGACCTTAAAAGGTACCGCCGTCGCGATCGCGAGCGGCACTCCCAATTCGACACAACCGGAGTTTCTCAAGTGGTTAGTCGCTACGCAGACTTTTGTGCGCTACCCCGAGCTCGAGGGCATCGCTGAGGTCGTGGTGGTGCCAGCGTCACAATTGTCAACTTTCGAGACCGAAGCCAAGGCGAACCCGGCCGGTACGCTCGGCCCTGGAAGGACCTTCCAGGTCACGCCTTCCGGGAATCGTTCGTACTATTGCTTCGCGAGGGTAGCTGAGTCACGCAATGGAACCTCAACGCAGTCGGCTGGCTTGGACTACTGCGACACGGTATTGGGTGCCCAATTCCTTAGGGCCGAAGACTCGGGAGAAGGTTCGTACGTCCCGTTCGGCTCGGGCGCGGGCGAGGAACTCGTTGTAGGAACTCCGATCTATTCAACCGGATTTGTGCCCAAGACCGAGCAAGCTAGAAAGGCGGCTTTTGTCGGTTGGATCGGCACCCAGGTCTACCCGAGGGTGATCTTGGCCAGTGCACTTGAGGACCATCCAAAGACGTCCGTGGCGTTCACGTACGCGCTGGGCGCGACCAAGGTGTCTTTTAAGTCAGGTGCCGTGCCACGCGGTGCGCAGTCGAAGACCATTCAGCTCCAGAAGGGCTGGCGCGTCGAGGTCTACGCGAAGCTCACGGGTGGCGGGGTGTTTGACAACACGAACGCCCTCACCTTGCTGATCACCGGCATCCTGCTCAGTCTGCTGCTCGGAATTTTGACCTTCGTCTTAGCGACCGGGCGATCGAGGGCCCTGGCGATGGTCCACGAGCGAACCGACCAGCTTCAGCACCAGGCGTTGCACGACTCACTGACCGGTCTTCCCAACCGGGCCCTGATTCTGGACCGAATTGACCAGATGCTCTCGCGTGCGCGACGCGACAACGTCGCCATAGCCGTATTATTCCTCGACCTCGACAACTTCAAGGACATCAACGACACCTTGGGACACGCCGCCGGTGATCAACTCTTGGTGAAGGTTGCCGCTCGACTCGCCAACGTGCTTCGCAAGGCCGACACGGTGGGTCGCCTCGGAGGCGACGAGTTCGTGATCCTCGCAGAAGGGGCCTCACTGGCCCCCGGGGCCGAGGCGGTCGCGGATCGCATTCTCGAGATGCTCAAGGCGCCCTTCGAGATCGAAGCGAGCGACGTTCCCTTGAACGTGACGTCGAGCATCGGCATCGCCGAGGGACTACGCGAGAAACCCGACGACATGCTGCGTGACGCCGATATTGCGTTGTACCAGGCCAAGAGTGCCGGAAAGCACTGTGCCGTGGTGTTCCAGCCCTCGATGCAGAAAGCCGTCGACGAACACCGATCCCTGACCCTAGACCTCTCGGTGGGCGTCGAGCTACACCAGTTCTTCTTGCTCTACGAACCGACCATCAATCTCGCGACCGGTGCGTTCACGGGCGTTGAAGCACAACTGCGATGGCGCCATCCCACGCGCGGCGTCGTGAAGCCCGATGGTTTCATGCCCTCACTCGAGGCGAGCGGGTTGGTGGTCCCGGTTGGTCTGTGGGCGTTACAGGAAGCGTGTCGCCAAGGCGCGAAGTGGCACAGTGAGGGTCACCGTTTTGCGGTCTCGGTCAACGTGACGCCCAAGCAACTCGTCCGGGACCGAATCATCGACGAGGTTCGAGACGCGTTGGCCGAGAGCGGCTTTGACGCTGAGAGTCTGATCCTCGAGATCGGCGAGACCTCGCTCATGTACGACGTGGACGCCACCATCACCCGTCTCGAGGCGCTGAAGGGTCTCGGAGTGCACTTGGCCGTGGACGACTTCGGGACCTGGTACTCGTCCTTGGCGTTCCTGCAACGCTTTCCGATCGACATCTTGAAGATCGACCGTAGTTTCGTTTCGGGGATCGGCGACACCAAAGAGGCGTCCGCCCTGGTGCACACGTTGGTTCAGCTCGGCATCGCCCTTGGTCTCGAGACGATCGCCGAAGGCGTCGAGAATCGTGAGCAGCGCCGACTGCTCCTCGCCGAGAACGTCGACTCCGGTCAGGGCTTCCTCTTCGCTCAGCCACTCGACGTGGGCGCCATCGATCAACTCTTGAATGATTGGGGCGGCGGCACCGACGAGGTTTAAGCATTGTTCGCCGCGTCGGCGCTGAGCAGAACCGGTTACGTCGCACCGGACCGTGCTAATTAGGACCGCAACTCTCTTTAATACGTGGTGCGCTGGTGGCCAATGGTCCCGGTGAGCCGGCGTACGTCACACCGATAGAAGGCTCCTCGCTTCCAATCGCCACGAGGCTGGGCGCAAGAACCTTGTCCTCGAGTGCCATCTCGAGGAAGGGGACCGTCGTCTTTACCACCAACCCAAATGCTGATGGGTCGGCGCCGTCGAAGGGCGGAAGATGATGAGCGCTGCGAAGTACGAGGAACCACTTGTTGGTTTGATGGATCGCGTTGTAGAACTGGACGCCGTGGCTGAAGGGATTGCACTGATCAGCGAGACTCTGGATCACCAGGAGATCTGGTTTACTGGCCTCGTCCGCGTTCGCCTGGTACGTGTCCAAGGCGCCCGAGAGGATCAGAACAGCTCGGTAGTCAAGGCCCGCACGCAGGCTCGCGAAGTTGTTGCCCTGGGGATCGAGCCCGTGATCGTAGGCGAGCATGCCCACCGCCTCGGCCCCATCGGAGTGGCCCGCGAGGGCGAGCTCGGAAGGATTGACCAGTCCGCTCAGCAGCGGACACGCGGTGGTCTCGTTCGCGGACGCCTGGATGACCGAGGTGGTGACGAAGGCGAGGTCACCTGGTTCGTTCACGATGTCGTCTTCGGTATTCGTACCTCCCTGAGCGGCGACCTCATTTGAGTTCTCGTCAGGAAAGACGGGTGCCACGACCACGAAGCCCGCCTCGACCCACGCGTCTAACAAGGCCGCGTACGTGTCGGGCGTCACGTCGTAGCCGTGCGCGAAGATCACTGTGGGATAGCCCCCGCTCTGGACGACGGGCGTCGCCCCAGGAATTTGAGCGGCTCCTCCCGTGCGCAGCGCGGTGGGATACCTGATCTCGCTGAGCAGGGTCCGGCTCTTCGAAATCAGACGATAAGGGGTCCTTTGGTAGTTGAGCAGTCCCCGCGAATGGTCGACGAATGTGCAACGGGTGATTCCCACGGAGTACAGGGGTGGCGGTATCGTCAGACGCGCAGTGACCCCTTGTGCGCCGAGCGGAGTGACCACGACCGCGGCCAGCGCCGCGATGCCCAAGAGAGCGACCACCAATCTGCTCGTGCCAACAGCGTGTCGCAGTTGTCTTCGCATGCGGCTTTGCCTTTTCACGTTCATTGTTGAAAGCCAGACCTCTTGAGTTCGGCGGCCGCGCCTCATCTTGCGCGAGAACCTCGATGGAGACATGACTCTAGTTTCCCTGGTTGGTCCTGGTTCCGGTCGAACGTGAAGTGTAGAAACGGGCCATGCGAAAACGTCAGCGGCAGCTCGCCATCTCGTCGGTCGCGCTAAGCGTGGTGCGCTGTTCTCGAATGCTGAGGCCGCGCCAGTACAGGACGTGACCACCACTTCGCCGGTGCTCTGGTATAGAAGAGCCCGCAGCTGGCTCAGGGTTGCTCTGCGTCGCCACCAACGCGGCACGCTACGACTTAGACCTTTCGAATTACGAGTTGTCCGATCCCGTTGTCGAAAGTGATCTCGTGGCGCCCTCGGTTCAGTAAGTGGACCCGGGCCGAGGCCCGGGTGGTGGCCCAGCCTCAGGTGGCATCATTCGTAAAGATCAGAAGAAGGACTTTAAACCTAATAATCAAGGTTAAAAGATACCTTTCTGTTCTTTCTAGAATTAGTGTTCCGTACCAGAAGTAATTAAAAGTCGCTATTATTGCTGTAAGGAGGTTCCATGGCGAGGCAACACGAGCTACTCGAGGTCGAGCTCGGTAACGCCATTCGCGCCCAACGGATCGAGCACCGCCTCACCCAGGACGAACTTGCCCAACGCGCGAACGTCTCGCTCGGGGCGCTGAAGAATCTGGAGAACGGTCGCGGATCGACGACGGGCACCCTGGTGAGGGTCGCGCACGCCTTGGGCCAGGCGCAGTGGGTTCGATCGCTGGCGCCCTCTTCCACGTTCAATCCGCTCGACCTGGTCGGCTCGCGACGCACGTCGAACTCGCGCGCGCGCCGCGTTCGGCGACGGTCCACGCCGTGACCTACCGCCAGACCCGCGTCGTCGAAGTCTGGGCCTGGGGCGCACGGGTCGGCGCCGTCGCGGCCGATCCCGCCACCGGTCGCTACGTCTTCGCTTACACGCCCGAGTGGGTCGCGTCGGGGATCGAACTCTCACCGTTGATGATGCCACTGCGTGAACGACCCTACGACAACAGCCAGTGGCCGTCCCTCGCACTCGACGCGTTCCACGGTCTCGTGCCCTTACTCGCTGACAGTCTGCCCGACGCTTTCGGCAATGCGCTCGTGAATGCCTGGATGGCCGAGCACGGCGTGGCGCTCGAACTCATCACGCCCCTCGATCGTCTCGCCTACGCGGCCGACCGGGCGCTCGGCGCGCTCGAGTTCCGTCCCCCCGCCGACGACGCGGACCGCGACCTGCCGAGCGCCGTGACCCTCGCCGATCTCGTCCTCGCGGCACGGCTCACGGTTCGTGGCGAACTCGCTCAGCCCCAGAGCGCGCACGCGGCGATTCAGCAGCTGATCCAGGTGGGTTCGAGCGCGGGTGGTGCACGGGCCAAGGCGGTCGTTGCCTTTCAACCTTCGACCTACCAAGTCGCGTCGGCGTTCGCGCCCCTCGCAGCGGGATTCGAGCAGTGGATCATCAAACTCGATGGCGTGAGCGACACGGGCATGGACGGCCACGGTAACGGCGGCCGCCTCGGCGAGGGCACGCCCTACGGTTGCGTCGAGTACGCCTACAGTCTGATGGCGCGCGCGGCGGGCGTGACGATGACGCGCTGTGAACTGCTCGCCGAAGGTCCCCGCCGCCACTTCATGACGCGCCGCTTCGACCGCGAGCCCGACGGCGCGCGCCGTCACGTACTCTCTCTCGCGGCGCTCGCGCACCTCGACCCCCGCCAGGTGGGTGCGAACAGTTACGACCAGTACCTCGGGGCCGTTCGCCAACTCGGACTGGGCCTCGACAGCGTGAGTCAGGCCTTTCGCCGCATGGTCTTTAACGTCGTCGCCGTCAACCGCGACGACCACGCCAAGAACTTTGCGTTCTGGCGCTCGCACGAAGGCGACTGGGAACTGGCACCCGCCTTCGACCTGACCCACGCCTACCAGCCCGCCAGTCAGTGGACGAGTCGCCACAACCTTCGAGTGAACGGTCGGATCGAAGGGATTACCCTCGAGGATCTTTACGCCGTGGGTGATCGCCACGACGTGCCCGACTTCAAGCGGGTGGTGCTCGAGGTGTCCCAGGGCGTTGCTCGTTGGCCCGAGTTCGCCGAGGAGGCGCACGTGGACGCCACGACGATGGAGGTAATAGGACTCGACCTCGAACGGTTCCGCCCTCGCTGAGAGTGGAGCGACCCTTTAGAACTCCAGGGTGATACTCACCGGGCAGTGGTCGCTTCCCATGTAGTCGGCGTGGATCTCGGCGGCCGTGAGGTTCGGGGCGAGGTCCGAGGACACGAGAAAGTAGTCAATGCGCCAGCCCGCGTTATTGGCGCGCGAGTTGTTGAAATTCGACCACCACGTGTAATGGCCGGGGCCCTGGGTGAAGACGCGAAACGAGTCGACGAAGCCAGCACCGAGGAGTGACTCGAATCCAGTTCTCTCTTCGGTGGTGAACCCGGCTTTACCCACGTTGCCCTTCGGATTGGAAAGGTCGTCGGTGGTGTGCGCGACGTTGAGGTCACCGCAGATCGCCACGGGCTTGGTGGCGTTGAGGTCTTTTACGTAGGCGAGGAACGCCGGATCCCACTGCTTATGGCGAAGCGCGAGACGTCCGAGGTCGCCCTTGGAGTTGGGGGTGTAGGCGGTGACGAGATAGAAGTTCTCGAACTCCGCGGTCACGACGCGGCCTTCGTCGTTCGGGTTACCGAAGGGGTCGCTCGCGAATTTGTGCTTGGTGGCGAGTTTCTTGGGCAGTCCGGTCGTGACCGACAGTGGCGAGGTCTTCGAAAGGATCGCGGTACCCGAGTAGCCCTTCTTGCTCGCCGAGTGCCAGAACTGCTCGTAGCCGTCAAGATTGGCGTCGACTTCGTGCTGCTGGGCCTTGGTCTCTTGGAGGCACAGGATGTCGGGTTGGACCGTCGTGACGAACGGATCGAAGAGGCCCTTGCGTTGGACGGCTCGGATGCCGTTGACGTTCCACGAGGCGATGCGCATGCGACATGGTACCAACGTCGAGTTTGGTCCGTCGCTGCTCGTTCGCGAGAGCGAGTAAATTGGCTGACGTGTCCGAGTTCAGCAACGAGAGCGTCATTGCGATTGAGAACACGCTCAATAACGTGGACCGTGCGCTCGAGCGCCTGCGCGTGGGGAACTACCGGACGTGTCAGGTGTGCGGCACCGAGATCGATCAGGCAGAACTACTGAAGAACCCCCTGCTGGCGAACTGCCCCGCGCACCCCGAAATCGCTTAACGATTCTCGCCAAGCCCCGGTGTCACCACCGGGGCTTGGCGAAGGAATCTATTTCTTGGTCGCCCAGAAGATCTCGGCGATGTCGTCGATCTCGGCGAGGAGGCGGTCGGCGACGACGACGTCGTTGGTCTTCTTCGTCTCACCGGCGGACTTGGTCGCCATCCAGAACAGGTCGTGCAGGTTTGGGTACTCCTTGAGGTGCTCGACCTTGAAGTAGTCGGTCCACAGGACCCAGAGGTGGTGCTTGACGAGGTCGGCGCGCTCCTCTTTGATGATCGTGGCGCGAACCTTGAAGTCGGGGTCGCTCGAAGCGTTGTATTTCTCCATACAGGCCTTCACTGACTGGGCCTCGAGCTTGGCCTGCGCCGGGTCGTAGACGCCACAGGGCAAGTCACAGTGGGCGTGCACGACGAGCGGAGTGCTCGAGGAGTCCAGTACTGCGTTGATTCGTGAAAGAAGCGTCATGGCTTCGCCTTTCGATTGTCTGGGTCTAGGAGAGACCAGGTCTCCACCAGCAGGTTAGCCAGAGCGCTCCACTAGCGTTCACTTCGATGTCCCTGCTCACGCGCCTGTTCTTTCGCCGACTCCTCGTAGAGGGCCCGTCGATGCAGCCCACGTACCTGCCCGGTGAGCGCGTGACCGCCGT
>Ga0182012_10000557_pt1 | contig 41376 bp, 41 predicted proteins | sample 612S2SmetaG_FD_120486 | JGI IMG/M metagenome (GOLD analysis project Ga0182012, IMG submission 120486) | Permafrost microbial communities from Stordalen Mire, Sweden - 612S2S metaG | ecosystem: Environmental > Terrestrial > Soil > Wetlands > Permafrost | place: Sweden: Stordalen | collected... | reverse complement strand
GGATCCCCCGCTTTCGCGGAGGATGACGACCATTTATGATGCATAGGAAGTGCTCCCCTCATTCCAATGGACCGGGTTTCCTATTAGGAGCATCGCGCAAGCGATGCGTCTCGAAGGATGGCCACAAACGACGGTGCAAGCTGCCATCCTTCGAGACGCGAGCCCTCGCCCTCCGGGCGAAGGCTCGCTCCTCAGGATGAGGTCTGAGAACTGTAATACGATAGGTTTCGCGGCATCGCTCAACTATTAGTTGCCGCTATCACCGCGGCGGGCAATGTAGAGGTGCGTTTCGTAATCGATATCAAAGGCTCCGCCTTGTCCGTCGACCGCCTTGGCGATGTCGCCGAGCAGCTCGTCGCGCGTCGCTGGCGCGAGCATCCGAACATCCGATCGCGTGCGCAAGAAACTTGTATAGCTCGATGTGGTGTGGTGCCACTTCCAAGGATAGCTTCGGTGCTGCATGGACCCAAATAATCCCGAATGGTCAAACCAGCCTTTGAATGGCCCATGAGGCAGGTACCAGGCTTCGGGCGGCGGGCCCCAGGCGCCGGTGTGACGCAGGGTTATTTGTTTGAACGCTTCAAGCAGGGAAGTGGGTAGCCCCACGGGAACATGTCCGAAGACGGCCAATGTTCCGTCGGACGGAAGCACCTCGGCAGCTTTTACGAACCGCACTTCCGGGGAGACCCAGTGCCACGACTGCGCCGCGATGATCAGCTGAAACACGACGTTGTCAGGCCGCCACCCCTCGAATGTCGCCTCGATTAGCTCAACGTTGGCGAAACCCGCCAAGCTCTCACGTGCCGTACGGACCATTGCCGGTCCGGGATCAAGTGCGAGGATCTTGAAGCCCCGCGCCGCGAAGCTTTTCGTTGCCTGACCCGTTCCGCAACCGACTTCGAGAATGCTATCGGTCGATTTCAGCTGGGCGTAAGAGATGACATCATCGATGAGAGTTTCGGGATAGTCGGGACGTGAGGCCCTGTATACGCTCGCGACCTGATCGAATGTAAAGCGCTGCTCCATGGATGGCCCCTTCCGGCCGTGGGAATATTGCGCGCAGGATGGGCGGAACGAACGTAACCGCTTCGTGCCGCCCGGGGAAAAAAATGAGATGCGCGAACGGCTCAGTCCCTCCCACGCATTATGTCTCGCGGCGTGACCGCATCGCGCCCGGTGCGATGCCGAACCGCCGCCTGAAGGCCCGGGTGAAGCTTTCCTGGCTGGCAAATCCCGCGCGCAGCGCAATTTCCCCGATCGCGACATGGGCAAACCGGGAGTCTCGAATCTGGGCCACGCTTCGATCGAGCCGGGCTTTTCTGATGTGCGAGGCGAAGGTGATGCCGGCGTCGCTGAGGATCTCGAACAGCGTGCTGCGCGACAGCGCGAGTTCTCGGCAGACAAACTTTGCCGACAACAATGGATTGTCGAGTTCGTCGTTGACGAAGTCAAGAATGCGCCGTGCCCTGACTTCGCGCCGCGATGGCGCGACCGTGTGCCCCAGCTGGAGGCTCGCAGCGCGCGTCAATAGCGCCGTAAGCTGATGGCCGGCGAGATCGTCGACCAGTTCGAAATCGGCCGGGATGTCGCGCAACGCATGGAGATAGGCCGAGGCGAGCCGCCCGGCGCCGGTGTTGGAGATGACGCTGACCGGCGCTCTCCCGAGGTGCCGCAGGCGGCGGCGCAGCCCGGTATCAGGAAGCGTCGCACAAACGAGGTCGCAGACTTCCTCGAAGCGGATCGAGAACGGCTCGTTGGTGTCGACCAGCACGATATCGCCCGGCCGCGCGATCGCTCGTTGCCCGAACTGCTCGACGACGGCTTCACCCCTGACCTGCAGGTTGGCGTAGAACGAGCCGTCCTGGAAGGTCGCGATGCCGCGTCGCGTGCGTGCAACCGTCGCCGGCATCGACCGCACCCGCGAGATGTGCAGCGATGCGCCCGCAGCGCCGTCGATCCGGCCGTCGAACATGCCCTTGCAGAGATCCTCCGGTTCGAGTGGCAGGTAGGTCTGGCACACCGCCTCGCGCCAATAGGCGAAGCGCTCGGGCTCGGGGACGTCTCGCATATTCCAGGAAATGGTATGCATCGGCGGACCTATGGAACGGTTGAGGTGCCAGCCTACAATCAAACGGCGTCCCAGTCAGCCGGACGTTTTGCCAGCCCCATCCGGACGTTTGGTCAGATGACCGCTGAAGCCGATCAAGGCAAGCTAGCCCGCCAAGGCTCCGGCGCCGTCGCCGGGGAGTTGAAGGGAGAGCACGCATGCCGATCGATTTTACCCTGACGGCCGAACAACGCGATCTGCAGCTTTCGGCGCGCAAATTCGCCCGCCGCGTGCTCGTGGAGGTCGGCCCCGCCACGCGCCATCTTCCAACCCCCGAGGCACGTTTCGCGGCAACGCGGCCGTTCTACGAGGAAGCGATCCGCGATGGCTTCCTGCACCGGCTGATTCCGGTCCCGCTCGGCGGCGGCGGCACCGGCCTGCTCGACCTCGCGGTGGTGGCCGAGGAATTCCAGGCGGTCGATGTCAACGTGTCGCTGACGTTGTTTGCGACCCTGCTCGGCCTGATGCCGGTGATGCTCGGCGGCTCACCCGAACAGTGCCAGCGACTGCTGGCGCCGTTCCTGAACCGCTCCGGCGCCCCACTCGCCGCTTTTGGCTTCAGCGAACCCGGCGGCAGCGCCAATTTCGCCGCGCCCGCGCCGGCGGAAGGCGTGCGCACCACGGCCCGGCTGGATGGCGATCACTGGATCGTCAACGGCGCCAAACAGTGGGTGTCCAGCGCCACCGGCTGGGGTGGCAAGGGCGCGGATCTGATCAGCGTGGTATGCCGCACTGATCCAGCAGCGCCGCCGGACAAGGCGATCTCCGTCATCGTCGTGGAAGGACCGGCGGACGGCATCGTGATGGAGCGGGCGCTGGAATCCGTCGGACACCGCGCGCATCTCACCCCGCGGTTCAAGATTTCGAGCGTGCGCGCGCGCAAAGACAACATCATCGGCGGTCCCGGCGCCGGCCTGCAACTCGTGGAGGGCAGCTTCACCAGTACCGCGGCGCTGGTCGGCGTGTTCGGCGTGGCGCTGATGCGCGCGGCATTCGAGTTCGCGCTGAACTTCGCCCGCACCGAGCGACGCGGCGGGGCGGTGCCGATCATCGAGCACCAGGCGGTCGGCTACGCGCTCGCCGACGCCAAGACCGCGATCGAGGCAACGCGCGCGCTCAGCTTTCGTGCGTGTCACGCGCTCGATGCCCAGGCGCCGGGTGCCTTCGAGCTTTCACTGCAGTCCAAGATCTTCGGCTCGGAGACCGCGGTGCGGGTCATCACCGACCTGATGCGGGTGGTCGGCATCGACAGCTATGACCACCAGCTCCCGCTTGCCGGGCTGTTACAGGATGCGCTGGCCTATCCATTGTTCGACGGCGGCAACATGGGCGTACGGCGCCGCCAACTGCACATGTTGCTGATGAGCCCAGGCTACGATCCGCTGACCGCATTCGCAGCGACCGGCTGACGGTCTCCTTGTCGACAAGCAAGAGCCGCGCTCAGAACTGCGTGTGCACGCGGGTCGCCACGATCGATACCGGTCCGCGGTCCCGATTATAGGCGGGATTTTCGACAAATTGAAAATCGAACGTGACCTGCCATGTATAGACAGGCAGCGTGTAGTAGGCTTCGAGAATTTGTTCAGGACCGGGATGGGGAAGCGCCCCGTCGCCGATCAGGGCCGTATAGCCGCCGGCGGCCAGATAGGCCTGATGGGCTTTCGATATGGTGTTGAGAACACCGGCAATCGCCAGCGTGTCGTTGGGCCGGCCCCAGAACTGTCCGGAGATCGAGGTGCCGCCGGCCAGGGTGGCATCGTCATCGGTGAAGGCATAGGTTTCAAGCTGCCCCGGGGTGTATCCAGCACGCGCAAACAGGCCGAGCCCCGGCATCACCTGCTGCTCCCAATTGGCTGAAATTCCGGTTTTGCTGGTGTAGGTGCGCACCAGCGCAAGGTTCGGCGGCGCGCCGGTCAGGGCCGCCAGCTGAACGGCGTCGGTGAAGTTTCCCAGTCGGGCGCGGGTGAGATATCCCGTGACGAGGACCTTGCCCGGCTGGCCCCACAGCTCGTACCTGCGCTCGACTTCGCCCACCAACTGGAATTGGCCGAAGGTGGGGTCGAGATTGCTGCTGTTCGGGACAGTGGGACCATCAAAGACGCCGGCGCGAACGGTCCACGGCCCGGTGTACCATTCGATGGCGGAACCGTAGGTGAAGGCCCAGGCGTCGGCTGCGTAGTCGAAGGTCCCGGTGTTGACCAGGGTCCAATTCAGAAAGTCGTTGCGCGGATCGTTAGCATATTTGTTCTTGTCGAAAATGTCGACGACGCTGAACTTGCCAACCGTCAGTACAAGCCGGTCGGCGGTCTGGGTGCCCGCAAACTGATTGAATCCGGCATCGACCTTCTGGGTATCGCCACCGAGGTCGATGGTCTGTCGCAGGAATGCGCGCGGTATCCGTGCGTATGGATAGGATGCGCCGACCTTGTAGGCTTCTGCGCTGGAAAACCCGGCAAGGCCAAACGTACCGCTGAGCCCGAAACCTTGATCGATTTCCGGATCGATCCAGATCTCCGCGCCCTTCCAGGGACGAAAGCCGAAGTACAAATCGACGTCCCAGGTCTCGCGCCCGGCATTCGGGGCAAGGCTGTTTTGGCCGGCATAGGGAGCACGAAACGGCAGCGCATATTGGCTGACAAAGGTTGTTTGCCCATGAATATTGAAGTTGTCGGTATCGAGCGGCGGTACGCCCTTGGTGAAGGCATCGCTCTTCGATAGATCCGCGCCCAGCTGATAATTCACGCCGAGCCGGACAGTCTGCATCGAGAGGTCGGACGTGTAGGCCTGACCCGCGAGAGGAAAACTCCTCTGGCGATTGCCAAATTCGGTGGTGAGATATTCGAGTTTGGCGGTCCAGTTCGGCGCGATCGGTACTTCTAATCCGGCGCCTGCGGCCCAGCCCCATCGCCACAGAAAATCGGCTTCTGTCGCGCCTATGGCGATGTTGCCCCCCGGCGGCATCCCGGCGAGTTGCGTTCGCTGCAGTTGGTCGTAGGTCCACGCAACACCACCGGTCCCATACACCAGCCAGTGGCCGAAGGCATAGCCAACACGGCCGCGCAAGGTTCCGAAATCCAGCACAGTGTCGGTATAGCTTGCCAGACCGCTTGCCGCGGACGAAACCGTCTGGCTGCCGGCAATCGTGTTGGGGGCTGAGAAGTCCATTTCAACGCCCCATAGGAAACGCGAAGGCAGCATCCGGTTGTAACCGGCTTGCAACCCGAGGAAATAGCTGCCGGTGCCCTTGAAGGCATCGTAGGAATTGAAGAGATCAATCGAACCGTTCAGGGGTCCCGCGCCGCCTCCTTGGCTTGCCCCCCAATCGGACGAGCCGGTCACGTAACCAGAATGGCCGCCCAGATAAAATCCGGTCCAGTCCGAAGGCGCGGGCGCAGGCGGAGCTTTCACAGGCATCGGCCCTGAAGCATCGGCTGCCAACGCAGGACGGATCACAGCGAACGCGAAAAACGCGATAGCCCCCTTCAGAAATGCGCGCTTCATTCCGTACCCCAGACAGCATCACCAGTTACTCGCTATTCAAGTCTGATTGGCAAGTAGGCCGATTTTTCTTCCACGATTATGTGACGGATTTGCAACAATCCGCGATGCAGGAAACAAGGGCAATTCGGTCCAGAATGCTGGTGGCTTGTGCCGCGCCGTGCACCCCCGACCATCTGCAGATAAGCGTCGGCACGGACGGGCGAATGGACAGGCTGTTGTTGGCGCTATCGGACAACGTGGGCAGCGAGCTATTATCGGCGGCGCGCAATTTGCGCGGTCGATACCACGGTCTCTTTGACCACGCCATTTCGGCTGAATGGCATCAAGCGTGCCTCCACGTCCCGCAGCATGGGGTCGACCTTCTCGCCCAACGCCGCCGGCGAGGAAGACGAGAAGGTCAGCACCCGCTGAGCCAGATCAGCTACACCGATCTCGTTCGTGGTTTCGACCCGGATGGTCTCGGTAACGCCAAATGCGGTTGGGAGAAGCGAGGCCAGCTCGCGATGCGCGCGCTTCCCGCTGAGAGACTGCGACCATAGCTTCTCGTCCGACCAGGCGCGCCGCGCCGCCGTATATTCCTCAAGCCACGCATTGCGTCCGTCGGTCGCAGAGAACGAAGCGCATACGGCCACGACGCCACTGGGCGCCACCAGCCGCTCGAACAGCGGCCCCAAGGCACTTTCGTCGAACCAATGCAGCGCTCGCCCGATGGTGACGACGTCGAAGCGCCCAGTGTCCTCCGGCAGGTCCTCTGCCCTGCCTTGGACCAGCATCACTTCCTCTCGGGCTCGCTTGACTGCCTCCCGCGCCGCCTCAATCATGCTTGGTTCGAGATCGACGGCGACAACCCGTCCGACGTAATGCGCAAACCCAATCGCCAGCAGGGCAGGCCCCGTGCCGAGATCAATCAGAGCGTGATTTTTATCCAGCATGAGTCGCGCCACGACCTCCTGGAAGAAGGCGGGCGGATAAGGCGGCCGGAATTGCTCATAAAGCAGCGCCGTTGTAGCGAAGCGTCCCAATTTGGTGCTCCATGTCCGACGAGGTAGGATGTCAGCTTATCGCGCGGCGGCAGACCTGACGATCGCACATGATCACACGTTTTGATGATCACACCGGGGCGGTGCTGACGAGGATGAGCTTACGGACCAGCCTCTCGTGCTCCGCAGCAATCCGCTGGGCGATGCAACCGCCATGGGAAAAGCCCAGCAGGTCGACTTTGGAGAGGCCGAGCGCGTTTATAAAGGTAACCGCGGCGCGGCAGCACGCGGCACCCTTCGTCAACAGCGATGGTGCGGCATGCGCGGCATCATTAATGGCTGTTCGGACTACTGCAGCGCCTTGGCCAGCTCTTCCCAGGAGGTGACACCAACCGTTCGATAGATCGTGGCGAGATGCTTCTTCAGAGCCTCTTTACTGGTCCCCGCCGACGTCAAGCAATCGGCGCGCGTTCCGCCCGTTGCGGCAACGAGAGCGATGGAACGCTGCAGCGGCGATAGTGGAAGGTCCAAAAGATTCTCGATCGCCTTGAGACGCTTCGGTTGCTCCATCTCAAGCGAGATCAGTACTTGGGCGGTCGCATCCGCGACCGGCGGATGCATCAGCGTGGCTGTCAGCAGCAGCCGGCCACCGGGCACCTCCAGAACGTCCTGCGCCATCGATGAGGATTCCAGGCGACGACAGAGATCCTGCGCGAAGCGCGGCGGCATCGTGGTCGGCCCGACCAGACGAACGTTCTGGCCGACGATGGTGCATGCCTTCAGAAACTCGTTGGCCTCGGCACTCAAGGTCAAGAGCCTGGTACCCGAACGATCGACGAGCATGTGACCGCCGGGATATGATCGTTCCCAACGTCCGTCAGCTGACTGTCCCTCAATGGCGCGCTGAAGGTAGGGAAGCGCCTGGCTGAGATAAGATGCGTCGATTTCGTCGAACGGATTCGGCTCTTCACGAAACAGCATGACAACCGCGCGGGCCCGCTTGGCGACGTCCACCCTCAGATCGAGGGTATGAAAGTGTCCGCTTGCCCTCACCAGAAGATTGAAGGTGTTGGAACGAAAATAACTCCGCTCCGGATTCATCAATTGCCCGACGGGCCGGCCATTCATGGCGGCGATCTGCGAGGCGTTGATCTCAGACGTGCCGGTGAACAGCCGGTCATACTCGTTGACGAACAGATCAAGCGCAGAATCCGCGGCATTGTCGTGGAAAAGCCCAGCAGGCATCTGCTGCGCGTCCATCCAGAACAGGGAAGCTGCATCAGCGCCGACGATTTCGCGCAAGGTCCTGCACACCGCGGGCGCAATCGGCTCGATTCCGACGCCGGCCCGACACAGCAAATCAAGTTCGTGCCATTTGCGCTTACTTCGGTGAAGCATGGTCTGCACCGATAACGTCTTGCCAGCCGTCGCCTCGAATACACCCAGCGCTTCAGAGCATTCCCTCCCCGGCAGGGGAATATCCTCAACCACGCGCGGCAGCGAGAGTACCCCGGCAATTGCACCGACGCAATCAGCGATGGCCGAGCGCGTACGGCCGTTTTGGGAGCCGCCTCATGAACCTCAGAACAAACGTCTTCAGGATCAGACGCAGGCTCGATCCTCTCTTGGCCGCGCCACTCAACCGCGGTGACAGCACGTGCAAGCGAGCCGTCGCGACCTGCGGTATTGGGGCGGAAATCGCCCGCCCTCGCGAAGGATCACGCCCCTTCACATTCAGATGATCCTTCGGCCGGGACTTACGCAAGTGGCATGTGCCACCTATTCACACAGCAACAGGAGACTTCAAAATGTCCGATCCAAAAGGAACTGCGGTCGTCACCGGTGCCACCGGCGGCGTTGGCGCCCTGTACGCCGCCGGATTGGCCGAACGGGGATACGACCTGGTCCTTGTCGGCCGCCAACAGAAGACGCTCGACGCCGTCGCCAAAGCCGCGAAGAAAAAGAAAGATGTGAACGTGGAAACCATCGTCGCCAACCTCACCGAGGCGAAGGATCTGGCGCGCTTGGAGGCGCGGATATCAGGTGATCCGGCGATCACCGTTCTGATCAACAATGCCGGCGCCGCAAGCTTCGGCCCGTTCGCAAAACTGACCTCCGAAGCCTTGGATGAGACGACCGCAGTCAACATTACCGCTCTTACCCGGCTCACCCACGCCGTGCTTCCCGGCTTCCTGGCGCGCGGCGCGGGCTCAATCGTCAACATCGCATCGGTGCTTGCATTCCACCCCTGGCCGGAGTTCGCCGTCTACAATGCATCCAAAGCCTATGTCGTGAGTTTCTCGCAGGCATTGCAAGGCGAGGTTGCCGGCAAAGGGGTTCTGGTACAGGTGGTCACACCGCCGGCGGTCGATACCGACTTCTGGAGCAAGGCCGGATTGCCCGTCAGCAATCTCCCGGCCGGCGCGGTGATGAAGCCGCAGCATCTGGTGGATGCGGCACTGAAGGGCCTCGATCGCGGCGAGCCATGGGTATTCCCCTCGTTGCCTGAACCGTCCCTGTGGGACGACTTCCAGAAGACGCGGCAGGCGCTGGTCGGAGGCCTGATGAACGGCGCGCCGGCGGCGCGATACGCCGCCTGACCGCGAACGCGCATCATCGTCCGGATCAACGGTCCGGACGATGTGCCATTACCCATTTGTGGCGTTGGTCGCGGCCGGCGCAGAAAACAAGAGAGGCTGATATGACCCGATACTGGAATTCGACCGTCTCCCTGCCACGACCGTCGACGCCGATCGATCGCACCCGGCTGGCCGTGGCGGCGCTGCTGTTTGTCGTGATCACCGTTGCATTTGGCGAGCACGCCTTCGCGGCCGCCGATGAAGCCGAGGCGCGCGCGTTTTTTTCCCAGTTCGTGGCCGCGCAGAATGCACATAAGGCGAGCGATGTGAGAGCCATGCTCTGGAATTCCTCCAATATGCTTTGGGTTTCGCGCGGCGTTGAAACCAGAGGGGCCGACGCAGTCGCGGCTCGCTTCAAGGAGTACTACGAAGGCACATGGCATCTCGAACCCGACATGTCACAATTTCATGCGGTCACGATCTCAAATGACGTCATCCAGGTTCTTGTCCCCGTTGTTTTCACGCGCGGCCTTCCAGGCAAGCCCCCACAGGACAATACCTTTCTGATCAGCCAGACGTTCGTTCGCGAGGGGAACAGTTGGTTTGTCGCTTCCATTCTTCCGGTCGCCAATACCCAACTCAAATAGTCGCGGCCCGCGCTCCCGAGATTGAGAGCCAAAAGCCCGGCGTAAGTTCCAGGAGTTGCAAGTTCCACGGGTATCGTATTCGAAGCGCACACGGCGCTTCAACCCAATGGCGAACGGAGCGGAGAAGGGCGTTCCGCAACACCTCGATCAGCCAGAGCCACATCATACGCAATGGAGAACTTCGATGGACAACCAGGATGAAATTCGGCATCGATATTTGATGAATCGTCGGACGTTCGTCGGCACCGTGGCTGCCGGTGCCGCGGGTCCGCTTTTTGCGCGCGCCGCCGCCGCACAGTCGGCACCAAAGGCCCAGAATGTGGTGCTCGTGCATGGACTGTTTGCCGACGGGTCGTGCTGGTCAGAGGTCATCGCCCGGCTCCAGCCAAAGGGGCTGAACGTCACTGCCGTGCAGAACCCGCTGACCTCGCTAAAAGACGCCGTTGAAGCGACGCAGCGCGTCCTTGGCTTGCAAAAAGGCCCAACCGTACTTGTCGCCCATTCCTTCGGCGGCATGATCATTACTGAAGCCGGTGTAGACCCGAAGGTTTCGGCCCTCGTCTATGTCGCAGCTCGAGCACCCGATGCGGACGAGGATTACACAGCGCTGGCCAAGCAATTTCCTACCCCACCGGCGTCTGCCGGCATCGTCTGGTCCGACGATGAAGGGCGGTTGAGCGAGGAAGCTTTCCTTCGTGACTTCGCAGGAGACCTCCCCGCTGACAAGGCTCGTGTCCTCTACGCAGTCCAGGCGCCGTTCAAGCGGGCGTTGCTCGCGGACAAAACCACCCACGCCGCCTGGCGATCGAAGCCGAGCTGGTATGCCGTGTCGACCGAAGACCGCACCATCAATTCGGATATCGAGCGGTTCATGGCCAAACGCATGGGTGCAAAGACGATCGAGGTAAAGGCGAGCCATCTTTCTCTGATATCTCAGCCTGACATCATTACGAACCTCATCCTTGAAGCGGCGGGACAGACCTCCGCGATGGCTTCGCCAAATCGATAGCGGGGTCCTGACAATTATCTACTTCGTTCCGGGACCCGCGCGCAGCGAGCGACCCGGGGTCCATCTCCGTCGATCGGGGTAATGAGTTCCGGGCGCACTGAACGACGCCAGGAAGAAACGAGGTGTCAAGACCAAACATTGATTTTACGAGGCAGCGAAATGCCGAGAGATGCCATCCTCGACTGACGGCCTCAGGGACCTGCCGCGCTCACCGCGATATCGCCGACAGCGCCAGCAGCGAGAGCAGCAGCGCCGGCGGCATCACCACGAGTCCGAGTTTCAGGAATCGCCAAGCGCTGACGCCCTCGCCTTCCCGACGCAACGCGATCAGCCACAAAATGGTGGCGAGCGAGCCGGTGACGGACAGGTTGGGTCCGAGATCGACGCCGATCAGGATCGCGGCGGTAGCGTCGGCGGGCGCCTGCGCGGTTTGCGTGGTGGTGGCTGCGATCAGGCCGACCGGCAGGTTGTTGGCGAGGTTGGATGCCACGGCGACGATGATGCCTGCGATCGCGGCGGTCGCCCGCGGCGAAGCGGCGGCGAACTCTCTCAGGACCCGCGCCAGGGACGGCAGCACGCCGGTGCGATTCAGTCCTTCCACCAGGATGAAGAGACCGGCCACCAGCGGCAACACCGACCACGAGATATCCCGGATGACCGGCAGCGGCGACCGCCGTCCGATCAGGAGAATGAGGGCGGTCACGGCGCCCCCGGCGGCGAAGGTCGGCAGCCCGAGATCCCGGTTCATCGCCGATGCCGCGAGCAGCACGAGGGCCGTCATCGCGATGCCAGCCGCCGCGAGCCAGCCGGTCAGGGTCAGCGCCGCCGGGCCATCCACCTTGGCCACGACCGCATCGAGTGCGCGGCGCTGGGTCCACCGCAGCGCCAGGTAGGTCACAACGATCGATATCACCGAGGGCAGCGCGAACAGCCGCAGCCACACCGACAGCGGCGGCATTGTTTGGCCGAACACCACGAGGTTGGCAGGATTGGAAATCGGCAGCACGAAACTCGCCGCATTGGCGATGAAGGCGCAGATGAAGAGATAGGGCAGCGGCTCGACCTCAGCGGCGCGGGTCGCGGCATAGACCGCGGGCGTCAGAACCACGGCCGTGGCATCGTTCGACAACAGCACCGTGACGAGGGTGCCGACGATATAGACAATCAAAAACAGCCTCCGCGCCGAGGCCCGCGCATGCCGCACCGCCTGCGCGGCGAGCCAGTCGAACAGGCCTTCCTGGCGCGCCACCTCGGCGAGCAGCATCATGCCGATCAGGAAGAAATAGACGTCGGTGCCCTTGGCCGCCGCAGCCAGCGCGTCCGGCCATGGCAGCAGGCCGAGCACCACCAGCAAGGCCGCGCCGGCGATGGCCCAGATGAACTCCGGCAGATTCCATGGCCGGGCGATCACGCCCAGGGTTGCAAGGGCGGCAATGCCCCAGGTCGCCGCATGGCTTGCGGGCGTCACGACACGCGCGCCAGCGAAGGGACCATGCCGCGCCGATCGGCGCGATCGCGCCGCGCGCAGGCGGGTTTCAAAACCCTTGCAAAGCCGATCCACACGGCGATGGAACCCAACGCAAGGCCGCCGAGGATGAGAAACGTGGCGCTGTAACCGATCCATTGCGCCATCCAGCCCCCGATCCCTGGACTGAGCGCGGCGCCGAGAGCCTGCACGGTCATCACCGCGCCCTGGCCGGCATTGACCCGCCCGGTGCCGTCGAGAATGCGCGCAACCAGACCCGGTACCGCCACGCTTTGCAGACCGGCGCCGACCCCGTCGAGCAGTTGAACGGGGTAGACGCCCCACTGATTGATCAGGCAGGCGGCGAGCACCCCACGGATCGGCAGTGCGGCGAATGCTATCAGCATCACCAGCCAAAAGCCCTGCTTCTCGGCCACACGCATCGCGAATAAGGAGGTGAGGATCATCATGCCTTGGGCCACGACGATGGTGATGGCGACAAATTCGGCCGGGTTACCATGTTTGGCCGCGACCACGGCCATGCCGTAGAGCGGAAGCATCGCGGCGTTGCCGAGATGGAAAAGGGCCAGCGCCGCGGCCAGAATCAGCAGCGGCTTGCATTCGAGCAGCACGGTGAGCCCGCCGACCGTGTCGTTGTCCCCCTCGCTGGGGTGCAGGCCGCGCGCCTCGTTGTCATCAATCGAAGCACTCGGAATCATCATCACCGAGAGGATCGAAAGGATACCGAACAGCGCGGCCAGCAGCAACACCGCGGTAAAACCGAATTGCCATCCAAGCAGCCCCGACAAGCCTGCGCCGATCATGTTGCCGCCATGATTGCACGCCTGATTATGTCCGTTCTGCCGGTTGAAACCCGACTGACGGACGATGCCGAGCGTCATGCCGGAAACGGCGGGCCCGATCGCAGCACCGGCGATCGCGGTTGCGACCTGCGATGCCGTCACCAGCCAGAATGTTTGTGACAGCAGGATCATCCCGGAAGCGGCCACCGTGCAGATGCCGGGAATGATGACATAGAGCTTCTTGCGCCGTGTCGCATCGACCAGCGCGCCCGCCGGCGTGGTCATCAGCATTCCGGCCACGCCGCCCACCGTCATCACGGTGCCGATCAGGCCGCTCTGCCAGCCATGAGCCAGCAGGAATACGCCGAGAAAGGGCCCGATGCCGGCCTGCATGTCGGCCATGAAGAAGTTCAGGGATAACAGCGGCCAGAGGGTTTTCGACGCGGGCTGGTTGGCTGATGGTTTCACAAGGCGCTCCGGCGGCGGTCGAGCGGGCCCCACTGCCCCGGACCATTGCCGCCGCCGCTGTAACGTCTGGAACCAGCTTCCGGTTCAAGCATTCATGGAATGTGCCCGGCAGTTGGTCGCCGTTGCGCTTCCGATTGCGGCATGCGAACAGTTCTCTGGTTTTAGGGTTTTTCTGGCGCCATCATCATGGCCGCGCCTGTCGCGGCCATCCGAAGGATCACACCTTGAAAATCTTCGTGTAGCGCGCCTTGATGTCCTCGCTCTGCGCCAGCACCGCGGCCGGATCTGATTTCAGCAGTTTCAAGGAAGCAAGCTTGGGGTGGCCGGGCTTTTCCTCGACCTGCGCATGAAACGACCGATGCGCGTAAGTGTCGACCAAGAGCTGCTGGCCCTCGGCGCTGAAGAAGAAACTCTGGAACAGCCGCGCCGCATTCGGATTAGGCGCGCTGCGGAATATTCCGCTGGGAACGATGATCAGAGGCGAACCCTCGGTGGCATAGACCACCTCGACCGGCTTGCCCTGGTCCTTCAGCAGCAAGAGATTGTAGTCATTGCCATCGGCCATCACCGCCCGCTCGCCGAGCAGGAGCTTCTTCGGCGGATCGGCGGCCGACTGCACCTGCATGATCTTCTGCTGGGCGAGCTTTTCGAAATATCCCCAGCCGAGCTCGCGCACCAGCACGAAGGTCGCGGTCATGATGGCGCCGCTGTAGCCGGGATGGCCCTTGACGATCTTGCCCTGCCATTTGGGATCGAGCAGATCGGCATAGCTCTTCGGCGCCTCCTCCGGCTTCACCAGGCCTGTGTTATAGCCAATGGCTTCGATCCAGCCGCAGGAGGTGGCGTAGAGGCCATCGGGATCGAATTGATCGGCCGGAAAATATTTCGCGACATCTTCAGGCAGATAGGGCGCGAGCCAATCCCTGGCCTTCCAATCGAGATAATGCGCAGGATCGGTCGAGTTGGCGACGTCGACCGCGTTGATGCCGCTGGCCTGCTCCTGCGCAATGCGCTGATAGATCCGCTCGGCGCCGGAGCGCTCGACCCGCACCGCGATATCAGGGTATTTGGCCTCAAAAGCTTTGGCCAGGCGTTCCGCGACGTTCAGCTCCAGCGCGGAATAATAGGAAATCTTGCCCTCCTTGCGGGCGGCTTCGATCAGGGCTGGCGTGACGCCGGCGGGCGGCGGCGGAGCCGCCCTGACCGGCTCGGCGAACAATAGCCCCGCGGTCAGCGCGCCAGAGGATTTGAGCAGGTCGCGCCGCGACCAATGTCGATAACCCATCGCGTCTCTCCCTGATTCACCATGGCCTCGCCAAGGTCATGACGGTGGCCGGCCGTGCCAGTATGGTGAGACGTGATGCGAAGGTCCATGACAAAGCGGGTCGCCCCGCTCTGCGCGTGGTTGGCGATGGTGTCAGCCCTTGTGGGCGGAGAGAACCCCGTCGAGCCTGAAAAGCAGACCCGCGACGCCCGCCCCGATCAGCGGTGCGATGATGAAGAGCCACACCTGTCCCAGCGCAGCGGGATTGGTAGCTACACCGACGATGGCTGGGCCCAGCGAGCGCGCCGGATTGACCGAAACGCCGGTGACGTTGATCCCGACAATATGGATCGCTACCAGGGTCAGCCCGATCGCCAGGCCGGCGAATTGCGCGGGCGAGCCCGGTTGCGTGACGCCGAGAATGCAGACCAGAAAGATAAAGGTCGCCACCACCTCGAAGACGAAGGCCGACAATAGATCGTACTGGCCGAGATAGCCCGCGCCCCAGCCGTTCTGCCCGAGGCTGCCGGTCCAACCCGCCGATTTACCGGAGAGGATCACATACAGCACGATGGCCCCGGCCAGCGCACCAAGAACCTGCGCAATGACGTAGGAGATGAAATCGCCCATCGTCATGCGGCCGGCGACCAGCACGCCGAAACTGACGGCGGGATTGACATGGCAACCGGAGACCGGCCCGATCCCGTAGGCCATCGCGACGATGGAAAGTCCGAAGGCGAACGCAATTCCGAGCACGTCAATGGCGGTAGGCCCGCTTCCCATTCCGGCGATGACCACCGCCCCGCATCCGAATAATACCAGGGTAAACGTCCCAATGAATTCCGCGACAGGCTTTTTCATATGATCTTTTCCAATGTGATGCGCATCTGAATGGTTTCGAGATACGTCGGCCATCGGCAATGGGGTGGAGCAACAAAATGGCAAAAAAAGGCTTGGCCAGCAGAGAACGCGATAAGCAGACCGGATCGACAAGGACATGATGCTGAATATGTATCGGCAAGAGCCGGCACGGAATCGCTGCGCGAATATTGACGCAAACATCACAGATAGAAATCAATCGAGATCCAGCGCCTGGTTGATTATTCCCGAACGGCTGTCGCAGATGATTTTACTCGCGCGCATCAACTTGGCCGCGGCCGATCATCCGTTGCCAGCCGCAAGGCTGCCAGCATCGCCGTGAAAAACATCGTCAGCAGCATGACCATGACCGTGGTCGCGCGCAGATCCTGGACGCGCCAGATCTGCCCCGCGCCGTCGGCGGCCTCGCCGCTTTGGCCTGACAGCCAGGGCGTCAGGTGGGTCAGCCCCGAGCAGACATAGAACAGGATGGCGGCAAGGCGCAGCGCGCGGTCGTCCCGCGCCGGGCGCGCATCCGGGCGCTTGGCGAGGTAAATCGCAAACAGCTGGTAGAACAGCCAGGAGGTCAACAACCAGCCAAAATAATTGGTGAGCGGGACGCCGAAATAGGCGCCGCCGTCGTGCCAGATCCACGCCCCTGAAATCGTCGATTCCGGCGCGTCCATGACCAGATCCCACTGCGTCATCACGAAGGCCGCCACCAGCGGCAGCACCACGACGTTGAGCCGACGGTTCAGATGCCGGTCGGCGCCGCCGAGAAGCGTGCCGGCAACCATCCACGCGAAATACCCCATGCCAAACCACAACGGTCCAACAATGATCGGGATCACGCCGACATGGGGAAGCCCGCCGCCGACGACGAAATGATAGTGACCGAACATCCATCCGCTGGTGCTGCCCAGGTTCTCCATCGCGAAGGTGACAACCAGGCAGATCGCGAACAAGGCAAGCGCATTTTTCCAGCCATAGGTCCAGACGGCGTGACCGAGCGCGCTGGCAATCCCGATGGCCGCCAGCGCCTGCGCCAGCGGCGTCGGTTTCCAGGCGTAGGCCACGACCAGCGCCAGGTAGATGGCAACCAGGATCCACAAGGCCGGCGTGCGCCACGAAAGCCTCGCGTTTCTGCTCGCCGATGCCTCGATGGCGGACATGGGTCGCTCCAGGACAGCTACACAAGCGCGGCGATCCAGCGTTGGGTGTCCGCGACAGATGCGGGCATCATTGCCCGCCGGCGCCGATTTCTCAATCCGGAAACAGCACGACGCCGCGCAGATTGCGCCCCTCATCGAGATCGGCGTAACCGCGGTTGATGTCCTCCAGCCGGTAGGTGCGTGTGATCAATTCGCGCAGCTTCAGCGCGCCACCGCGGTATAATTTCAGCAATTCCGGAATCTGGAGGCGCGGACTGGCAAAGCCATAGACCGCGCCCATCAGGGCCTTCTGGGTGACGAACAGCTCCAGCGGCGGAATCCTGATGTCGGTCACGGTGTCTGGTGTCAACGCGGTGACCACGACGTTGCCGCGCTTGGCGGTGGCGCGAAAGGCCGGCAGCAGCGTCGCCGGCGGATCAATGCAGACAAAAGCATGATCGACGCCGATGCCATCGGTCAGCTCGAGTACCGCGCGGGTCAGTGCTTCGCCCTGTGCCTGGACAGCATGGGTCGCGCCGAATTCGCGTGCCCAGTCGAGCTTCAGAGGCACGATATCGGCGGCGATGATCGGGGCGGCGCCGCACAGCCGCGCGCCCTGGACGACATTCATCCCGTCGCCGCCGCAGCCCACCACCAACACGCTCTGGCCCGGCTGCACCCGCGCCCGCTGCCGCGCCGCACCGACGCCGGCCGGCACGCCGCAGGCGACCAGGCTCGCCAGCTCGAGTGGAATGTCGCGATCGATGACGACGACGGAAGCCTGATCGACGACGGCGCGCTCGGCGAAGCCGCCGATCATGCAGAAGGCGCCGACCGCGGCGCCGAAGCGGTCACGCCTACGGTAGGTACCGTCGAGCTGCGGGCCTTGCGTGATGCGCGCCCCCGCGGCGCAGAGATGATGCAGACCTTTCTGGCACCAGCCGCATTTGCCGCAGGCCGGGATGAAGGTGAGAACGACGTGATCGCCGGGAGCGATGCCGGTGACCGCCTCCCCGATCTGCTCGACAACGCCCGCGGCCTCATGGCCGAGCACCATCGGCCGCATGGCCACCCGCCGCTCGCCGCGCACCACATGATAGTCGGTCCGGCACAGGCCCACCGCGGCGATGCGCACCAGCACCTCGGTGGCGCCAGGCGGATCCAGCGTGATGCACTCGATCGAAAGGGGAGCGCCAACTTCACGAAATACGGCCGCGAGCAATTCCATGCCTCATGATGCATCGGCAGGCCCGTGGTGGGCAAGCATCGCGCAGGGCCGCGAACCAAAGCCCCGCTGATCTGTTGATGGAAGGCAAGCCGGGAGCATCATCGGCATCAAGCCAACCAGGGAGCCCACCATGGAACAATGTGAGATTCTTGTCGTGGGCGCCGGCCCGACCGGTCTGGTGCTGGCGCTCTGGCTGACCAGGCTTGGCGTCAAGATCCGGATCGTCGACAGGACCGCCGGGCCGGGAACCACTTCGCGGGCGCTGGCGGTGCAGGCGCGCACGCTGGAGCTCTACCGGCAGCTCGACCTCACCGAGACCGTGATCGCGGAGGGCCACCAGGTGCCGGCCATGAACCTCTGGGTCAAGGGACATGCCGCGGCGAGGATTGCGTTCGAGAATATCGGCGCGGACCTGACCCCCTACCCTTTCCTGCATATTTTCCCGCAGGACCGGCACGAGCAGCTCCTGATCGAGCGGCTGCACAGCCTCGGCGTCGCGGTCGAGCGTCGCACTGAACTGATCGGTTTTGTCGATGCGACGGACCGCGTCACGGCTCGGCTGCGTGGACCGGACGGCCGCGAGTTCGACTGCGCGGCGAGCTACATCGCCGGCTGCGACGGCGCCCATTCGATCGTGCGCGGGAACATCGGCACCGGCTTTCCCGGCGGCACCTACCGGCAGCTGTTCTACGTGGCCGATGTCGACGCCAGCGGCCCGGCCTTGAATGGCGAACTGCATATCGACCTCGACGAGGCCGATTTCCTCGGCGTCTTCCCGCTGGACGGAGGTGGACGGGCGCGCCTGATCGGCGCCATCAGCGACGTGCAGGCCGATCGCGCCGCCGGTCTCACCTTCGGCGATGTCAGCCGCCGCGCCATCGACCATCTCAAGGTCGAGGTCGGCAGGGTCAACTGGTTTTCGACCTATCACGTACATCACCGCGTTACCGAACATTTCCGCAAGGGCCGGGCGTTTCTGCTCGGCGATGCCGCGCACATCCACAGCCCCGCCGGCGGCCAGGGTATGAATACTGGGATCGGTGACGCCATCAACCTCGCCTGGAAATTTTCGGCGGTGCTGACCGGCCGCGCGCCGGCCGGTCTGCTGGACAGCTACGAGGCCGAGCGGATCGGTTTTGCACGGCGGCTGGTCGCGACCACCGATCGCGTGTTCTCCTTCGCCACCGCGGAGGGCAAGATCGCCGAGCTGCTGCGCACGCGCGTTGCGCCGCTCGTGATCCCGGCGGCGGCGGCCTTCGAGCCAGTGCGCGAATATCTGTTCCGGACGGTGTCGCAGATCATGTTGAACTATCGCGGCGGCCCCTTGAGCCGCGGTGCCGCCGGCCACGTCCACGGTGGCGATCGGCTGCCGTGGGTCGGCGTCGATGGCCCGGATAATTTCAGCTCGCTTGCGGCGATGGATTGGCAAGTCCATGTCTACGGCACGCCGAGACCGGAACTCGCAACATGGTGCGCGGCCAATGGCGTTCCGCTGCATGCGTTCCGCTGGCGATCGGACTATGACAGCGTCGGCCTTTCCCGCAACGCGCTTTACCTGCTCCGCCCGGATAGCTACGTCGCGCTGGCTGATGGCGCCGCCGCGCCTGAAGCGCTCGAGCGATATTTCACCGAGCGCGGCATCAAGCCGGCTGTTCGGGCGGCTTGAGCCGCCCGTGCTCCGATGCTCAGAGCGCGGGGGGGCAAGCTGCGATGTTACATCCGCCGCCCAGATCGTCGGTTGCGGCTTCGCCACCTTACTCCCCCGGCTCGATCGCGTTGCTCGGCGTCGGCCGGTCGGTAATCTGCTGGCCGAACAGGCTGCCGATCAGTTCGACCGCGGTGCGCGCGGTGCGGCCGCGTTCATCCAGGAAGGGGTTGAGTTCGACGATATCGACCGAGCGCACCAGGCCGCTATCGTGCAGCATCTCCATCACCAGATGGGCCTCGCGATAGGTCGCCCCACCCGGCACCGTGGTACCGACGCCGGGCGCGAGACCCGGATCGAGAAAATCAACATCGAAGCTGACATGCAGCACGCCGTCGCGGGCTCGCACCTTGTCGATGACGCGGCGAATCAGGACGCCGACCCCGAACTCGTCGATCGCGCGCATATCTGCCACGCTGATGCGGCGCCGGCGCAGCAGGTCCTTTTCCAGTCTGTCGATCGAGCGGACGCCGAACAATTCCAGCCGGTCCGGATCGATCGATGCCCGGGGATCGTCCCCCATCAGGCCGTCGAGGCCCGGCTCGCCGCACAGGAAGGCCGCCGACATGCCATGCATGTTGCCGGTGATAGTTGTCGCCGGTGTATTGTAGTCGGCATGCGCGTCGAGCCAGATCACGAACAGCTCGCGGCCGCTTTCCTGCCAATGGCGCGCCATCCCGTTCACCGAGCCCATCGACAGCGTATGATCGCCGCCGAGAAAGATCGGCGTCGCACCGGACCGCGCGAGACCATAGGCCTGCCTGCTCAGCGCCCGGATCCAGCGCTGGATCTCGCGGTAATGCCTGGCATTGTCAGGCGGCGCGTCGTCAAGCTCGGTCTCCTCGCCGATCGCAAGATCGCCGTGATCCCCGACGTCGAAGCCCAGTCCATCGAGCAGGGTCAGAAGCCCTGCGGTCCGCAGCGCCGCGGGCCCCATCAGGGTTCCGCGCTGCGATGCGCCGATATCGATCGGGGCGCCGAGCACCGCAATCCGTCTGGTGGCATCAGCTTCGAAAGCACCCATCGCCGAATCCTCATGCTGAGTGAATTCATATCTGCGATGAATGGCGCGGAAAAGACAGGGCAAATCATCCCCGGCTTTCACGGCCACTCCGCGGGTCGAACCGGTCAGCGGGAACCGGGCGCTCACCTCCGCGCCAACGATCGTCCCGGCTTGGAGGGGCACTAGAACAGCGGGGGTCCGCGGCGGTCGAGCTTGGCTTCAAGGGTCAGCGACGTCGCCGCGGCAGTCATCAGCGCGATGCCGGCGATGCTGACGGTTGCCTGCATGAGAAAGCCGGGATTGATCCGGGTCAGGATCAAGGAGCCCGTGAAAGACAAGAGGACGCTGAGGCAATAGACCGCCAGCGAGTTTTCGCCGCAGCGAATCATTGCCGTGATCAAGGGTTTCGGAAATCCGCTCCAGTGCCGCGGCGTCAGACGCACCACCAGGACGGCGAGCGCCAGAAAATGCAGCAGACGCAGCGGGGCAAGGTGGCTCTTGTCAATCGGGTAAATCAGCCTTGCCAGTGCATCGGGCACCCATCCTTCGAGCGCCTTGGTTTGCCAGCTCAAGGCGACGGCGAGGCTAAACGCGAGATAAGGGATCGCGAGCCAGAGCGCGGTCCGCGACCGCACGATGTTCCGGAGCCAGTCGCTGCCCTCTTGGGCATACCAGGCACCGAATACGAACAGAGCCTGCCACGCCAGCGGATTGAAGTACATCTCGCCGTGCGGCCATGCCGGCAGGTGCCAGTTGAACGCCTGCACCATGAGATAGAGCAGAAACGACCCGGTCAGGGCGATAGCGGGTTTGCGGGTCATGACCCACAGCACCCCGGGGAAGGACAGATGCAGCAGCACAAAGGTGGGCAGGATGTCGGTATTGACGGGCGCATATTGCAGGACCATGGCGTGCAGGATGGCGGCGCCGGGATCTTGGAAGAAGAGGTTGGTGTTGGTGGCGTCAAGCGCGCGGCTGTCGCCTGTGGCCCATACCAGGCCGAAATAGGCGAACAGCAGCAATAGAAAGGCGGCATAGATTTCCAGGCCTCGCCGCAGCGCCCGCGTTATCGTGGTGGGCCAGCCCCACTCGCGCAACTCTCCGCCATAGGCGAGCATGCAGGTGTAGCCCGATATGAACACGAACACTTCGGTGGTGTCGCTGAAGCCATAATTGCGAAGCGTCAACCATCCGAGCGCGTTATCCGGGATGTGATCGATCAGGATGAACCATAACGCCAGCCCGCGGTAGGCATCCAGCCGCAGGTCGCGGCCATCGATATCGGCACCGATGGCAGAGGGGTCTTCAGTTCCCGGAGAATGATCGGTCACGGCTTCCTGCATCCAGCCCTTGGAATCATGTTGCAGATTCGGAAGCACTTGTCCGCTTCCTGACGAGAGCCAAGCTCGATTCCCGCCCATGAACTGATTTGCGTGCGGGAACATCATGCCCTGCCGGAACCAATCACCATCAGGCTGCTTGTTCCGGCAACACATCTCTATTGGAGAAGCGCCATGAAATCGTTGATGATTGCTGCCACCTTTCTGGGTCTGATATTGGCTCCCGCCGCAGCCGACGCCAAAGGCTGCATCAAAGGTGCCATCGTGGGTGGCATCGCCGGTCACATCGCCGGGCATGGCAAGGTCGGCGCCGCCGCAGGATGCGCGATCGGCCATCACGAAGCCAACAAGCCGGACGCCAATCGCTCCGATCAGGGCAACCGCAGCTAGGTCAGCGCAGTCAATTTCGGCGATCGGCCAAGGTCAGCCTGTTCGCACGGCGGCTGCTTGGCCGCCGCGCCAGCGTCCGTGCAACATTCGAAGAAGAAGCTGGGCCGATCAGGCTGCCCGGCTTTTTTGGCTTGCTCGCCGCAAGGCGATTTTTGGTTCCGCCTAATTTTTGGTTCCGCCTTAAAGGGTGTTGGACCGGTACCGCCCGACCTCCGGCAAATCTGTGTTTGGCAGATTGAACTTTTTGCCGCGTCGGAAGACTCCTGTTCGAAGCTGCGCGTGGTTCGTGGGCACCCGACCGGTCGGCTTTCTGAACTTCCGCAATACGGCAAAACTTGGGTCGCAGGACCGCTCCCGTATTCAACCGGATTGATTATGCATGGCAACATGCTTTCCTCGTCAGCCTCAGGCAGGGTGGTTTCATGATTCATAAAGGCGTACACTATTCCCTCACGGCCACGGCCGAACCGGATATCTGGCAATGGCGATTCCAGATTGGGGATAACGTGAAGACCGGCAAGACTCAGACGAGGCTGACGACGCTGGCCGAACGCCGCGTTCAATTGAAAATCGATGCCGCGCTCAAGGCATTGAGCGCATCGTCTGCACTGCAACGACCGCACCGGCAAATCGAAGCCGTCGAGCGCGGCGCCGAATAACATCAGCTCGCGCTTCCGGCGGCGATAAGGCCGCGATTCGCCCGCACGCGCCCAGATCGGCCCCAGGTCGTGCTCCCGAGGAAATTAATATTCCAAAGGCGCGGCTCTTTGTCAGGAACCGGACAGAGCCGAAACGCTTAGCTCTCAGATGAACCGCTTTGGCTCTTAATGATGGGCTTTGGGTTACTGGTCGATCAACCCCGGCACTCCGGCAAGACTGATTTGACGAAACACACGATTTGAGGAGGCGCAGATGGTCGGCATCAGAAGCGACCGTGCACGCGCGCGCGCCCTGCACTTACTGGCAACGATATATCCCATCCCCGACGATGCTGAATTTTATCGTCTGCGCGAGCTGGCCGTCGATTTTATCAAGGAAGCTGATCGGCTCGATGCGGCCAACAGGGATGCCTCGGCCGAACCCGAGGAACTGATCTCGGCCGCTCTGGACGCCGTGGCGAGGGACTTTTTCGAGCGCGCCCTTGTCCGATACGTGGCACAAAGAAAGCGCTAGCCAATTTTCAGATGGCGCTTGCGGCTTGCGAGAGGCCTCGCTTTCACGGTACGCAGCCGCAGTCACGCGACCGGTCTTACGCCCGCACCTCCTGGCACTGAAATACGATGTAGCCGGCGACGAACAGCACAATGGTGCCCGCGATCAGCGCCACGGTCTGCGGCCACGCAATCAGGAGACTTTGTCCGAGCGGCAGCGGCGAGCCCATCATGGCGCCGCGCAGTTGATCGAGAAAGACGGGGCCGATCGCGCGCGCATCACTTCCTGCGGATGTGGAAGATCAGGTTACCTCGAAGTTCGGCGGGCTGGCGACCGCTGCGTCGGAGCGCAGAAATACCGACGAGATAATGGCGAAATCTGTGCAAAGCTTCGAAAATTTGATGGCGAGCCGTTACGACTTGGTGATCTCAGGCGGCCAGCTCGCGCAGAGCAGCACCTTTTCCCAAAATTAATGTTGGCGTCCTGCGGCAGACCCCTCACTTTCGCGTTTAAACACTATCTATTGAATGAACGTAACAGGGATGGAAGCGATGAAGAGGGGAATGGTGGTTCTCGCCTGCGTCTGCGCTCTCGGTGGCAGCGTCTATTATGGCATCAGCAAGTGGGGTATCCGGCACGAAACTCTGCACCTCTACGATGCCGCGCGGGAGCGGCCCGTCGCCGTCGACCTCGCCGTCCGCGCCGACTATGAGATGAAGGCCGATGACGGCTACTGGAAATTGCCCGTCGCCATCATCAGCAACGGCAACACCGTCAAGAACACCGAATATTCGTTCCTGGCCAACGTGTTTGCCGCCAGGGGATATCTGGTCGCCAGCATCCAACAGGACAATCCGACCGACCCGCCTTTGATGACCAAGGTCGGATTACCCTATGTCGGCCGGCTCGGCGTGTACCAAAAGGGCGAAGCCAACATCCTGTTCGTGCTGCGGGAGCTGAAAAAGCTGCAGCCCAATGCCGATTACGATCACCTGACGCTGGTCGGACATTCCAACGGCGGCGACACGGCGATGTACTTCGCCAAGGAGCATCCCGATCTGGTGACGAAGGTCGTCACCCTGGATAATTTGCGCGTGCCCTTCGTGCTCAACAATAAGATGAAGATCCTGTCGTTCCGGTCGCAGGACCCGAATTTCAAGACCGACCCCGGCGTTCTGCCGACGCCCAAGGAGGCCAGCACGGACGGGATCGATATCATCAAGACCCACTTCCAGCACACCTGGATGAGCGACCGCGGTCCTTATTCCGTCAAGGAACGGATCGAGACTGCCCTCGACGAGTTTCTCGGCGTTGGCCATTGCAGCAAGCTGCCACCAAGTCCGAGCGATAGTCCGCTCGTCGCCAATGCCGGAGCGCCGCTGCCTTGAAGCGGGATCTGAGCGGTGTCGCACGCTCTCGACTTTGCGGGAACTTGCTCTCCCAGCACTTGAAGCCAAGAACTCAGAACTAACTTGAGGAAGGTCGGGAGCGGTCCATGAAGCGTGGCCGCAACCGCCTCTGGCCGCACAAACGGTCAGGGGGCGCGCGACCGCCGCTGTCGCGCCCGCGCGCCCCTGGGACTTTAAATGTTGCGGTCTTGTCGCAGAAGCATCAGCTGCGCTTGGCTTCCCAGCGGCCGGTATATTTGAACTCCGGCGCCGCCTTCAGCTGGTCAGCCGATGCGTTCATGGCGGCATGCCACTTCTTGTCCGTGTTGTCGTAGGTGATTTTCACCGCGGCGGGATTGACCGCGACATAGTGCTCACCCATTCCGAGGAAGCCGCCCACGGAAACGATATAGGCCTGCGAACGGCCATTCGGCCCGAGCGCAATGTCCTTGATCTCTCCGATATCCTGCTTGGAATCGTTGTATATATCGAGGCCGACCAGTGACGAACTGAGTTCGTCGCCGTTCTGCACCGCAACGAAGCTCTGGGCCGGCGTGGCGCTACCGTTGCCGACCGCACCGGTCGTGGACGCCGTGGTGTTGCCGACGTCGGTCACTTCGGCGAACGTGTCCGGGCTGATCGACATGATCACAGGATTTCCATCGTTGTCCCGGGCGCGGACGACGAACGACGAGGGCATGACACGGATATCCTTATAGCCGGACTTCTCCAGCATACTCCTGAGATTGGACCGCAAATGCTGATGGGCCGTGGTCTGGTTGGCATTTTCATTCGGTGCCGTGTTGGCGTTCTGGGCCATCGCAGCCGGCGATAGCACCAGCAGCGCCGCACTGGCGAGTAGTAAAGCGCGCATCTTAAAGCTCCTCTGTTGCCCCAAAGCGCAACAACAACCCCAAGAAAACACCGAGGTTTCATGAACTTTAAGCCATGGTGACAGGACCGGGACCTACTGCAACGTCAGCAATATCGAGGTGCTAAAGCCAGGGGTCAGGCAGCGAGCCAACGCAGCACGGGCGTGCGCTGGACGCCAGCCCATTTGCCCACCCATCCGTCAAGACCCACCACGTGCCCGGCCCGCCTGACCATCAAATAAGCCAGCAGGCCCGCATAGACGATGTGGTAGTCGACGACGAAATTGTTGGTGTTTTCGATGTAAGGGAAGTCCATATGCGCGGTCCAATAGAGCAGCATCATCATGATCGCGAATGGCGCGCTGGCCCGAACCAGAAGCCCGGATATCAGCGACAATCCGATCAACAGATGGCCATACTCGATCAGAATCGTCAGCACGGGTGTGATGGCCGAACTGCCGAGCGGCCCATAGACGTCGTGAAAAGTCTTGGTGTGGCTTAAGAAGCCGGCGACGAACGTATCGTCGCCAAAGTGATGAATGGCCGCGTAAAGGAAGGTCCACCCCATCGTGAGACGAAAGAACAGAATCAGGGTCTGTTCCGCACTCCAATCCGTTCTATCGTTCAACACAGCTGCCCCCGCTTGCGACGCGCATGATGCGAAGTCCGCGAGCAAACATACCGGCGCCTGAGTTCGGGACTTTGCGCTAAGTCAAGGGTGGAGGCGCCCGTGGCTTGACCCGAAGGGTGGGCGAAAGATCATGCTCGATCAAGAAGATGAAACCATGATCCAATTCGATCTCAAGGGATCATGATGCCTCGCGTGAGCCGCGGCGGAGGCCCAGCCTGTGGCCTGCGCAAAATTTGTCATGCCATGGTGGAACCCAAATTTCCCAGACGCATTCAGTGTGAGCGTTTATTCCAACGGGAGAACAAAATGAGAAATATGCTTATAGCGGCGCTCTGATGGGAAGCTTCGCGGTGTCTTCCGCCAAGGCCGCCGACACGACGTCGGGGGGGTCGATGAAGAGCGATAGTTCGATGGACTCGAATGCCAAGATGAAGAAAAAGAGCATGAAGACGACCAAGAAGTCCGGCGACATGTCGAAGGGTGACATGTCGAAGGACAGCACGTCCAAGTGACGCCCTGCCCTGGTTATTTTCCGCTGTCGATATTGAGCCGTGTCGCTCGAAAGGCGTCGCGGCTCTCATTGTCCGCATGCGTCGGTTAGGAGGCATGCCGGACCGGCCGGGACCTCAATTGCGGGGCGAGGCCGGCACGACACCACTGGCCGGCGGAACGCCTTGGCTTCCGCCGGCGGCCTCAACCGGGGCAGCGCTTGGGATAGCAAGGTCGGGAGCGGGCTTTTGAGTGATCCGGCGAAGTTCGATCTCCTTGGTCACTGCCGCTGCCGAGTTGCCGATTTTGCCAACCACCATCTTCAATTCGTCCGGTGGAATCCGAAGCCGCCGGGTCCAACCGCGAACCTGACGCGGATCGCTCAGGTCTATCTTGTTGCGCATGGGCGGATGTTTGATGCGTTGCATAGCGGAAAACCCCTGTTGCTTATCAACAGGATAGAACCTCATTCGTTCCTCGTCCGTGCGAGAGCGCACCCCGGCCACCGTGGCCATTGACCAGGCACTCCCTTGGCTAGTTACCCATCGGCAACACCGCGGAGCGAGGTGCCCGGCGCCGTGGAGGCACTGCTTAACAAATAGACAACTTTGAGACAGGTCAACGCAGGCAAACCGGGGCCGCGTCATCATCCATCCATGATCAACCACATCTTTCGCTGCAGCCAGACCGGCATGAATGTCCAGGTCAGAATGCCGAAGGCGACGCCGGCCGACCGGCCCGACAGCTATGAGGCAGTGACCTGCCCGGCTTGCACGCGTCTGCACCTGGTCAACAAGATCACCGGCAAGATCCTGGGCGAGCGGGACAAGCGATGAACGAGCAGGCCGGCGCTTGACTGCCTTCTTTCCTGAGCGCCGTTCTCGCAAATGTTTCTGAGGTGATTGAAAGCGGGGGTGATGGGGTGTCGAAGGATAACGATCGGATGTGCGCGATGTTTAGATCGATTCAGGTTGTGGTTGTTGCCGTTGCCGCCGTTTGCGGATCGCAGGCCTGGGCCGCCGACCCCAGTCACGGCGCCGAACTGGCCAAACGCTGGTGCGCCGCCTGTCATCTGGTCGCCAGCGACCAGAAACAGGCCGACGCCGACGTCCCGGCGTTCGCCGCGATCGCGGCCAGATCCGATTTTACCCCTGAAAAAGTAGCCTTCTTCCTGCTCGACCCGCATCCCAAGATGCCGAACTTCCCGCTCAGCCGGATCGAGGCGGCTGACATCGCCGCCTATATCGGCACGTTGCGAAAGTAGCACGCGCCCGGCCAACAAATTGCCAAAATGCAAATCCCTGCCGGTCAGAACCGACAGGGATCAGCAGAAAAGATGACGGACGGCGAGTGCGGATACCCGGTGGCCCATCAAGGACCTGCGAGGATATTCAAGTCCACGACTCGAATCGGTGCAAGTCTATTTTGTAGGCAGAGAAATGCTCAGCCCCGGGTATCCAGGGATACGCCAAGTTGATGCGCTTTGGCCGCGGTTGCGCCAATGGTTCGCTTCAATGCTTTCGAAATTTTGGTGACGCCGACCTTTTGCTTTGCCATCGATTTCAAAGCACGAACATCTGACGCCGTCCACGCGCGCCTGGTTGATTTTTTCTTGGCCATTTTTCATTCCCTTTAGCGGGCCGACATTGCATCAGCCAGGCAAGATTTGCAATGCAATGCAGATCGCCGAACTAACTTTTGCATGTGATGCAGCAACGCAGCCCTCATCAAGTCAGCAGAAGGCCCCCGCCCCGTTTTATGACCAAGCTGCGCCGATGAAATCCCGCCTGCGTTGCCAACCGAGGCAGGCTCGCCCGCAAGACGCGACCGGAGGACGCCTGACCGACATCATCTCTGACCGACATCATCTACAAATTGTTCGCCGAAGTTGACGGGCCCTTGAAGTCGACAACCCATGCTGCGAACCGGACCTCGGATCAGAACTTGTTTTTGGTCGCGTCCTTTGCCGCGGACATCACCTCGCCGGTGATCTGGCGCATATGTTCACCGGCACTGGTGAACTGGCTCCTTAGGAATTCCGATTGGATGCGCATGGCTTCCTGAAGATCGGTGGCATGAACCAGCTTTCGCGCATGCTCGAATGCGGCCTTGATGTTCTGCTCGGTCAGTGACAGCGCACGTTTCGACATATCGGTGCCCGGGCTGGGAATCGATGCGATCGACTTGTTGGCGGCATCGAAAAACATGTCGAAAGCCTTTTCGGCCTGCTCGATGGTCTTTTCCGCCAGGTCGCGCAGTTCGGCGGGCACTTCCAGTTTCGGTTCGTTCATGGGCCATCCTCCGGTTCGAGATCAGCGTTACCACACTTCCCGAGCCTCGTCTTTGCAGAGTTGCGGGCGGGCGGCTCGCAACTCTTAGCAGCCGGCCCCGGTGATGTCAGCGATCCTGGTCCGGAAAAACCCATTGGTAAGGCGCAATCTGCCGCTCCTTGGTCAGCCTGATCATATGCACCGGCGGCGCGTAGCGGAGCGTCTGGCAGGCGCGGCATTTGAGCGCCGCTTCCAGCTTCCATATCGGTGTATCGCGCGGCCGACGAATGGCGTCGAGCGGCAGGCTGGCGCGGGTCTCGCAGCGGTGGCACATCACTTCGAGCCAGCCATAGCCGCCATCGAGGCACTGCGCGATCGTGGGCGAGGGCTGCGCGGGCCCGCCAAATCCTTCCATTTGTTCTGACCACAGCAAACATTCGGCGGCGTCCGCCTCGCGGATCGCAGCGCGGGCCTGCGCCCGCACGCGCTCGGCACCGATCCTCGCGCCCCTGACGCGATCGCCAAAAATCCGATGTCGGCTGCGGCCTCCCATCGGGCCATGATCGGCGGTCTCCGCCGGTCCGCAATCCCACCACGAATAGTAGCCTGGAGCGGCTGCGCAACCCCACAGCTTTTGTCAACCCGCCAATTGAAGCGCGCCGCGGCGGCCGCGATGGCCGCGTCCCGTCGACGCCGAATAACGACGCGCCCTGACATTCGAGTTCAGACTGCATTCAGGTTTTGCCGTTTAAGGCTGCTGCCGGGGGTACATCCAAGAGGAGACAATATGATCTTTAAGCCATTGATGACGGCCATGGTGATCGCCGGCGCCATTTCCGCCGTAACGGCAGCAGCTCCGACAGCCGCCCGAGCCCAGAGCAACGCGGAAGCGGAGCTGATCGGCTTCCATCAGCTGTGCGATAAAGGCGACCGCAAAGCTTGCGTGCGGTTCGGCATCCTGATCGGCCAGAACCAGCAGCGCCACGCGGATTGGCGCAGATCCCACGCTGAATGGTTCTGGTGGGAACGGTAATTCCGGAAGCGGCGAGGCCGCCTTGCTCGGGCGGCCTCTTTTTTTGTGTTACCGACGCCGCTGCCGGGTATCGCCATGGACCACTGCTGATGCGCAGCAGACTGATCAAACAGGAGTAGCGGTAAGCCTGCGAGTGGGATTATGTCGACCGCGGCCGGGGCAGACATCGCGCTGTGGTTGCAGTACAGTGCGGTCAACGCTCGACCAGCTGACGCGGGGGGGACCAGAGCCCTCAAGCGTGGGAAACTGCCGTTCGAGCAATGCCATGATCATTCGCTATCAGAGGTGCGATATGAAAAATCCCGTATATTCCACAGATCTGCATAACATGCTCGGAGCTCCACCGACCGAAACACTCGAAAGCCTGCGGTTGCTGCGGGCCTTTCGCAAACTTACGCCGCGGCAACGGTTCGAAGTCGTCGAGATGATCGAACGCCTCGCGACCGAGCTGACGACCATCCCTGACCGCCCATTGTGCTGACTTTCGTCCGCTGTTTCCGCTAACGAGGGCGGGTGGAACGATCGCCCGGATAAATCGATTATCCCGCAAATCCAGGCAATTCGTTGTTTGTGTCCAGGAGCCGCCCTCCTCCCTTGTGATCGCGCATGTGTCGCGGCCGCCGCCAGGTCGGTCGGGTCGGCGTCCCGATAAGCCTATTTCGACGCTGAATCCTTCGACAGCATCGCGATCGCTTCTTGCACGGTGGTCATGAATTGGGCGGGGAAGATGATCGTTGAATTTTTCTCGACCGAAATCTCCGCCATGGTCTGCAGGGTGCGGAGCTGCAGCGCCACGGGATGCTTTGTGATGATATCGGCCGCCTCGCCGAGCTTGACCGCGGCCTGGAATTCGCCCTCGGCGGCGACGATCTTGGCACGGCGCTCACGCTCGGCCTCGGCCTCCTTGGCCATCGCGCGCTGCATGTTCTCGGGCAGCGTGATGTCCTTGATCTCTACCGCCGTCACCTGGGTGCCCCAGGGCTCGGTATGCTGATCGATCACGTTCTTGATCTCGTCGTTGATGCCAGCAGTATCCGACAGCAGCTGGTCGAGGCTGAAACGTCCGACCACATTGCGGACCGTGGTCTGGCTGATCTGGTTGATCGCGTTGAAGACATTCTCGATCGCGATCACGGCCCGCCCGGGATTGCTGATGTGGTAGTAGGCGACCGCCGCGATATCGATCGATACATTGTCCTTGGTGATGATCTTTTGCGAGGGGATCTGCATGGTGACGGTGCGCAGCGACACCCGCACCATCTGCTGGATCGGCACGAAGATCAGCGTCAGCCCGGGTCCGCGCACGCCGGCAAACCGGCCGAGCAGGAATACCACCCCACGCTCATATTGCTTCAGCACGCGAAGCGAAGCCACGACATAGATGACCACCAGCACGCCAACAAAGGATGAAATCCAGCCCATGCCGCCCTCTTTGCTTGTCCCCGGCAACCAAAAGCTAGCAGACCGATACCGTAAAACCTATCGGCTCAGGTGCTACATTTTCGGATCGCAGGCTGGGAGGCGCGCGCGAAGCGAAGCCTCAGTCCTGGGAATCCTCCATCGTCATCTACGAGACGAACAAAAATAGCCTGCGTCGTGCGCTGAAGGGGATCGCTTTGCTCACCGGGCGGGTGCCCGCCCGACCTGTTGACGCCGAGCCGGAGGCGGCGCACAGCGGTGGTTTGAAAACCGCTCACTTCAGGGTCACCGCCAAAATGAAAAACCTCCGGCAGGGCATTGCCGGAGGTTTTGGAGGTTAGACATAAGGTAGTTTGGGTCCCCCCGAGCAAATCAAAGGCCGTCGAACCAGCTCAACGACTACGAATGGAACAATAGCAGAGATCTTTAGATAAGTAAAATACTTTACTAAATAATATTTTGGGAAAATGGAGCGCTCGATACTCCCTTCCGGTCGCCGGATCGCCGCCAATTTCCCCGCGGCCGAAGGCCATCCGGCAAAGCAAAGATCCCGGCAGTTTCCTGCCGGGATCTTCTCAAGGTCGTCAGGCCGATCGGGCTCAGAAGTTACGCTGCGCTCGAACATTGAACGACACGGTGTTCTGGTCCTTGAACTGGTAGACGCCCGTTGGCAGGGGTGCCGCCGGGGCCAGGACGGCTGTTCCCGTGAAGCCGGTATTGAGGTGGGTCCAGATGGTTTCCGCCGAGAAGGTCAGGTTCTTGACCGGAGTCCAGCGGGTGATCACGCCCAGCATCGAAATGCTGTAGTTGGGGTTGCAGGTCGAGGTTGCCCGGTTGGCGACGCCGATTCCTGTATAATAGGTGTTGCAATACTCGGTCTTGGCGGTCCCATCATAGTTCACCCAGCCCATGCCCCCGAACAGGCTGCTCGACCAGTATGGATCCCAGTTGTGATTGAATGCGCCACGGATGCCATAGGCGGTTGTCAGATGGATAGCTCCATCGCCGCCCGCCAAGGTCGGAAGGTATACGCCGTCGGTTGTTGCGCCAAATGCAACGTTACCTACGGTTCCGGCGCTGCCTCCGCCGAACATCGCGAAACTCGGCGAGGCGCTGCTGGTGGAGATGACGTTCTTGGTATCGCCAACGGCGTAGGAGGCGTCGAACTTGATATCGTCGCCCGCACCGGTCGGCAGATTCCTCACCTGCACGGCAGCCTGGATCGAACCGCCCCACTTGCTGGCCGGATGACCCGACAGCACCGAGTCGGTCAGAGCGGTCGTGCCGGCCACCGGAGTATCGTCCGCGCCAAGGGTATTGTAGGACCCATTGACGAGGTGCAATGCCCCCGACAACTGGAACAGGCCCCAGGCCTGATCGACGCGGAAGTTGCCAACGACGTCTGGAGCCCGCACGCCGCCATAGGCGCCAGAGGGGGTGTTCTGACCGACCGCGTTCAGGCCGTCCGAAAGATTGTAGAGCGCGGTGCGGTTGTACACGGTCGGATCGTCCAGACCGATGGTACCCGACAGCCCATTGCCGAACTGCGCGGTATACTGGATGTTGTTGACACCGGTGACCGTGTCCTGGCCGCCAATCAGAAAGGAGGTGTTCTGGTTGCCCGCATAACCCTGCCACGGCGTCGCATAGGCCGAAGCCGACTTGCCGAAGGTGAAGCCGGCGAATTGGATGAACACGTTCTCAACCGTGACATAACCGCCGCCCGCAGTGCTCAGCAGGTTGCCGTTGTTGCCGAGCGTCGTGTTCAAGGAGTTCGGGCTGAACGTGCTATTGCCCAGCGTGTCGAAGTTGAAATCACCCTGAGCGAAAGTACGAACCACACCGTAGTCGGTCGCGGTCCGGGTATCCACGGTCAGCGCCATACGCGAACGGGTGGCGTAGTAGTTGGCAAAGCGGTTGCCCTGGCCGAGGTCACCGCTCCAGGCCGGCTGGTCGTAGATGCCGCCGTTGAACGTGGTGTCGATGCGCAGGTAACCACCGAGCTTGATGCAGGTGTCCGTGCCTGGAATGTAGAAGAAACCGGCTCCGTACAGCGAGCAAACCTTCACATACTCGACCGCCTTGGCCTTGAGTGGAAGATCCGCCGCCTGCGCCCCGCCCAAGGCGATCAGACCCGCCGCTGAGCCGAGGATAAGGCTCTTAACCATCTTCATGTTAACCTCCAACTTACTCTGTAGGGCAGGTTCCGGATCCGCTGGGTGAAGCCACCCCGGGGCTGGTTCCCTTGTTCCCCTGAAAACCGCTCGGTCGCTTCGCGCCTTCGGACACTCCCGCAAGCCAACGCGAGCGACTTAAGCGAACCACCACAACGGGACGATCCAGGTTCCCCCCAGCCGCCGAGACGAACTATGCCTAATCAAATTCTATTATCAAAATACTTTATTAGCTCAGATATCGTATTGTGGTCCGGCTGTGCTTCTCGGGTCACAGTGGCAATTCAACAACTCATTCAGCAAAAAACGAAGTTTTCTGGAAAAAGGGGTGGCAAGCCGGCCCAACTTCGTTGATTATGTTAATGGTAAGGCAAAATTGTTTCAGGATTGAAGTGGAAAGTGGTCTATGAGCCGCATCGGTAGAAAGCCCATGAACGCCTGGAGTGCCGCGAACCGTGCCGACGCGGATGGCCCCGCGGCCAGGAATGCGGCCGCCAAGAACCAGGACAGCATCAGGCGGTTCACCTGGCAGATCGCCTCGATCAACGTCCATCTCGAGGAAATTCGCTACTTCTGGGCGAAAGCGCTCGGCATCAGCGGTCCGCAATGGATGATCCTGATGGCGCTGGCGGACCTCGATCAGGGCGAGGGCGTCTCGGTGAAGGCGGTCTCAAAAATGCTTCACGTCGATCCATCATTCGTCACCACCCAGTCGAAGATGCTCGAGAAGAAAGGCTTCATGCGCCGCAAGACCTCGACGGAAGACGCCCGAATCGTGCAAATGTCGCTGACCGACAAGACCTACAAACAGATCGCCGGCCTGTCTTCGCAGCAGGAGGCCTTGAACGAGTTCATCTTCGCGGAATTCACCGACCGCGAGCTCAACGAGTTCAACACCAAGCTTGAGGCACTGACCAAGCGTCTCGAAAAGGCCTCGCTGAAGGTGGCCATGGATATCTGAAAGTCTTGGATCTTTCTAAAGTCTTGGATCTCTCTGAAGTCTCGGGTCTCTGAAAATCTTGGGTCTCTGAAATCTCTGAAGCCCTTGGTTCATTGGAGATCGCAGGCCGCGCTCAGGCCCGAGCGCGCTGGCCGAGGTCTTGATCGGCATGGATCGCCAGCCGGTCGGAGATCCAATCGAAGATGTACTCATTGGCAAGTGTCGGATTGTCGGCGTGACCCTGCGCGGCGGCGGTTTCCGATCCCGCGAAAATCTTCAGCTCGATGTCCCGATGGCTGGCCTTGACCTGCTCGAACAACAGCGTCACACGGTCCTTTTCAAGCCAGCCGTGTTCGCCCAGCGTGACCAGAACCGGGCATTTGATGTATCTGGCGATGCTGCTGCGTCGGCTCATGGCGGTCAGGCCGCAATCCAGCGACGCGACGCGGCTCATCAGGAACGCGCGCTCTTGCAGATCCCAGATGCCGCCGTCGCAGACCGCGGCTGCCAGGCGCCGGTCGAGCGCAACCCCTCGCGCCACGAACGATGAGCCCGAGCCATCTCCGAGGATCGCGATCCGGCGTTCGTCGACATCATCCCTGGTCAGGAGATAGTCCACCACATGGCCGATGGCCGTCTCGAGGTCGGCACGGCCAACCACCTTGTCGAACTGGGCGCCGGTGGCCGATCCCCAGAGATCGACGGCAAGCATGGACATGCCGCGATCGCTGGCATAGCTGGCGGTCTTGTAAAGGTGCTGTTCCTTTCGGCTTCCCGGCTCGCCGATGCAGACGACGACGGGTGCTGGACCGGCATGCGCCGATGCCGGCAGGAAATAGCCCTGCAGCGGGTAACCATCCAGCCAGGGAATCTCGACCACTTCGCCGGCGGGCGTGCGGTGTTCGAGGTAGTGATGGGCGCAGCTGCGCATACGCGCAACTGCGGCCTGTTGCCTGTTGTCCGCGGCATCGAAGGGGTACGCGGCGGCCTGATAGTAGTTGATGGCACGAAGCCAGTTGCTTTGCGCGGTCAGGACATTGCCGCGGATGAGGGCGGCATTACCGCGCTCATGGCTGACATCGGCCGTCGTTTTCCATTCGCGGTACCAGTTATCCTCATCTTGCGGGTCGATCCGACTTGCCGTGAGCAGGCATTCGGAAATGGTCGAGCCGCCTTCCTGGGCGGCCCCCAATAGCCTGGTGAACTCGTTCGACAGTTCCTCATAGTCGGGCCAATAATTCCATGCTGCTGAATTGAAATAAACGCCTCCGCTGCGTTCGACCGCCTGCTCTGTTGCCCCGTGTGGCACGTCTTGGCCCCCCACTCACTGCTACGCTACTCACTAAAATGCCGAACGATTGTCCGGGATCACTGCTGCTGCTTTTCCCAGAACGAAAGGATACCCTGCGACGCCGAGCCGCCGATCACGCAAGGGATCCCGACCGCGACCTGCCCCAGCGCCGCCGCCGAGACGCAGCCGAGCGCAACCGCGCCGACCCCGACCTGGCCCCAGAAATCGAGGTTGCGCCTGGAATCCGACCCCTTGGCCTTGAGCTCCTCCACCGCGGCCAGAGCATCCTTGCGCACCGCGCCAAGCTGTACCGTATCGGCGGCCTCGATCACCTCACCCAGCGGCGCTTTGACAGGCTGCGGCTGCAGCGCCAGCTCGCTGCGCAGATACTCGCGCAACTCGGCATCGCGCACCGCGTAACTCGCCAGCGTGTAGCGCGCCATGCTGCCGACCGTCAGCTTGTCGACGGTGTCGTGGCTTTTGCTCCAGGGCAGCAGCGAGACGATGCGCAGGATTGGGACGTGGGAGCCGGTCGCGAAATAATATCCCCACAAGGTGTCCAAGAGGTCCTGATTGCCGGCGAAGGTCGGCGTCAGCTTCAACTTCTTCTCGTCCTTGGCAAAGGGATTATGCGTGAAGAAGCCTTCCACCCGCTCGAACACGCCGGGTTTTACCTCTTCCAGCGGGATCTCGCTCAGGGTCGGCTGTGCGCCGTCAAGATAGCTGTCGATCATCGCCTGCCGCCCGGGCATCCGCGGCGCGACGCTGCGCAGCAAATTCTTCCAATCCGGCAATCCGGAATAGGCGATGGCGCGGACGATCACCCATTCATCCTCAGGAGGAACCGGAAACAAGCTGGCGACAAGTTGCTCGGCCCTGGCGGGATTCGATCCGATCGCGCCGGCGATGAAACCGAGGTAAATGCCGGCGTTTTCCGGCTCCTTGAAAGTCTGGGCATGGAACAGCACGCGCACGGCGGCGGGAACATGCGCGTAGTCGGGCTTGGCCCGGTAATTGTAGATCCACTGCTGGACGACGCCCAGTGAAGCGCGCTGATCGACCTCCTGCGTGACCGCGCCATTCGCGGGATGGACCAGTCCAAACAGGACGACAAGGATTGCGGCGTAGCGCATATCGAATGCTCCCGAAGCTTGTTGCCGCCCCGACCGGCCCGAGCCCCCAACCTTCAGCGTTTTGGTTAACTCTCATTTGAAGCGGCTATGCGACGATTCTGGGATCGGGCGGTTCGGCGCGGCGTCGAAATTGTGGCAAAGTGTTAATGTTGCGGCCAGCAACAGACCCCATGTCCGACATTGTTTTGCCCTGCCGGGGCAATTTCATACCCGCCAGTTCAGGCTGTCATGCAGGCGGAACGACATGAAGGGTTGCAGTCAACGGCAGTGGCGATGCTGCCGGCCAACGGTCGGCGGCGTCCTCAAGGTCGCCGCGCTCGGATTCCTTGCCGTTTCGGCCGTGACGGTCGCCGCGCGGGCCGACGAGACCGTCGAGGTTCAGGGCAATCGGCGCGTCGACGTCGCGACCGTGCGGTCGTATTTTCATCCGGCGCCCGATGGGAAGTTCGATGCCGCTTCGCGCGATGCCGCGTTGAAGGCGCTATGGGCCACCGGCCTGTTCGACGATGTGCGGATCGAACGCGCGGGCAACGCGCTGATCGTGCACGTCACCGAGGCTGTGGTGCTCAACCGCGTCGCCTTTGAAGGCAACAAGAAGGTGGAGGACAAGAAACTTGCCGCCGTCGTGGAATCCAAGAGCGGCGGCGCGCTGCAACGCGCCGTGGTGCAAGCCGACGTTGCCCGCATCATCGAAGTCTACCAGCATGCCGGGCGCGACGACGTCGGGGTGGCGCCGCAGATCATCCGCCGCGGCAATGACCGGGTCGATCTGGTCTATGAGGTGACGGAGGGGGCCAAGACGACCGTGCGCCAGATCAACTTCGTCGGCAATCATGTCTTCGACAAGCGCCAGCTCGCCGCCGTGATCAGGACCTCGGCCACCAATGTCATGAGCTTCATCACCGGTGGCGACAGCTACGACCCCGACCAGGTCACGGCGGATCGGGAGCGACTGCGGCTCTACTATCGCAGCAAGGGCTACGCCGATGCCGCCGTGACGTCAGCCAGCGCCGAATATGATCCCGCGGCCCAGGGATTTATCCTGACGTTTTCCATCGATGAGGGGCCGCTCTATCATTTCGGCGACATCGATGTGGTCTGCGATGTGCCGGGACTGGATGGCGGAAAGCTCCGCGGTCTGTTGCTGGCGCGCCCCGGCGCGGTGTTCGACGGCAACGCGCTCGACAAGACCACCGACGCGCTCGCGATCGAGCTGGCAAAACTCGGCTATCCCTTTGCCCGCGCCCTGCCACGCACCACGCGCGATGCCGCCAGCCAGCGCGTCGGCGTTTCGTTCGTGGTCGAGCAAGGGCCCCGAACCTATGTCGAGCGCATCGAGATCCATGGCAACACCCGCACCCGCGACTATGTGATCCGGCGCGAGTTCGATGTCGCCGAAGGCGACGCCTACAACAAGAGCCTGATCGACCGCGCCGAGCGGCGGCTGAAGAATCTCAACTACTTCAAAACCGTCAAGATCTCGGCCAAGCCCGGCTCGGTATCGGATCGTGTCGTGCTCGATGTCGATGTCACCGAAGAGCAGACCGGCGACTTCAATATTGCCGGCGGCTATTCGACCACCGATGGCCTGCTTGCCCAGGTCAAGCTCGGCGACCGCAGTTTCCTGGGCACCGGCGTGGCCGTCAATTCTTCCGTGACCTACGGCCAATATGCGCGCGGGATCGATCTGTCGGCCTCGGAACCCTATTTCCTCGGCACCCGCGTGGCGGCGGGCGTCGAGCTCTACGTCAAGCAAAACGATGCCAGCCCCTATCAGTCCTATGGCAGCGACGTCTACGGCGGGACCATGCAGTTTGGCACACCGCTCACCGAGCAGCTTGGGGTGCAATACCGCTACTCGCTCTATAACCAGACCGTGACGGTCGATCCGACGTCGCTGGCGGCGGCGCCATCGCTGCCAATTCAGCAGGCCGCGCTCGCCGGTTCGCAATGGGTCTCCTCGGTCGGCGACACCGTCAGCTATTCGACGCTCGACAACAGCAAGAGTCCGACCAGTGGCATCACTTCGCAGCTCCAGCAGGATCTGGCGGGCATCGGCGGCGACGTCAAGTTCCTGCGCACCACCGAAGATCTGCGCTATTACAACCCCGTCAACGATGACGTGGTCAGCCTGGTTCGGGCCCAGGGCGGCTACATCACCGGCTGGGGCGGCCAGCAGGTGCCGCTGCTCAACAGCTTCTTCGGCGGCCCGAGCATGGTGCGGGGATTTGCGCCCAACGGTTTTGGTCCGCGCGACCTCACGCCCGGAACCACCATGGACAATGTCGGCGGCAGCCTATACTGGGCGACCACGGCCGAACTGCAGAGCAACATCCCCGGCGTGCCTGCCGAGTACGGGCTGAAGGCCTCGGCGTTCGTCGATGCCGGCAGCGTGTTTCGCTACAGCGGACCGACCGCCTTCCCGGGCTCCGCGCAATCGCTGCAGGTGGCCAATGCCAACGTGATGCGTTCGTCGGTCGGCGTCGGCCTGAGCTGGGCCTCGCCGTTCGGCGCCCTCACCGTCAACTACGCCGTGCCGGTGACCAGGGCGGCCTACGATCAAGTGCAACCGCTCAGCTTCGGCGCCGGACCGTTCTAGACGCCCGGCATTGAAGCCTGCGGCGCGCGGATGACGCCTCATCCGTCGACGGCCGTCGGACTACTTCAGTGAGCTGTTGATCGAGGTGAACTGGCCATTGAGGTTCGTTCCAAGCCCGTTGACCACCGCGATGATGACGAGCGCGATGCCGGCCGCGATCAACCCATACTCGATGGCCGTGGCGCCGGACCGATCGTAGAAAAAACGCAATACCATACGCTTCAAATCAGCCTCCTGAACTTTCTATCCGGAAGGGTTTCTAAGTGACGACCCACCCTATCTGCGAAAATTCTACGAGGCATTAATTGGTTGAGTTCAATTTAAAATGGTACGCCCGGTTGGGGCGCATGACCGGCTGAACTGGCAGCCGCCACTCGCCGTTCTGGCGGAGCGGCGCCAGCGCCTCCCGGCGCACCCGACGCTCGCGGCGCGCGTCAGGTGAGCCGGTTAAATTGCTGAATTTCGAGGAAAAGTCCTCGCGGCCTGACTTCACGTCAAATTCACTTCACTTCGCCGAGCATTATCGAAAAGCATGGCAATCTCGGCCACCGGTCGCGTCGTGACTACACGATCGAGCGGCGAATTCGGCAAGATGCGCAGCGCCGATCCGGCACTCCCGCCCGCGGAGAAGCCGCAGTTACCAGCAACACCCGGTGCCCATGACAACGACCTACGATCCCCTGCTGCGAAAGATCCACCGGGCGACAGCCATCCTGTTCATCGTCGCGATGCTGATCGGGCTCTATTGCGGCCTCCAGCCGGCCGGAACATCGCCGCGCCGCGAACTGCTGGATGTCCACAAATCGCTCGGCGTGACGCTGTTTTTTCTGGCAATCCTGCGGGTTATGGTACGCTTTTCGACCCGACAACCTCCCGAGCCGGCCTCCTTCGGGCCGATGATTCGGCTGGCGTCGCGGCTTAACCACGGGGCGCTCTATCTCCTGCTCTTCATCATGCCGGTGACGGGCTATATGTTCTCGTCGGCCGGCGGCTATTCGCTGAAGTATTTCTGGCTTTTCAGCTGGCCGCGGCTGTTTGCCGGCAACGACACGATCAAGCTGGCTGGCGAAACCGCTCATGGATTGATCGCCTATGTCGTGTACGCTGTCGTAGCGCTTCACATCGCGGCAACGCTCTGGCACGTCATGCTGAGGAAGGATGAAACGTTCGCGCGGATGTGGCCGACGCGATCGGATGTTTAAGATGTCTGAAACCATATCCAGCGAGGGCGTCGTCACCCTCGGGGACGGGTGCGTGACGGCGGCCCGCGCATCACAGCGAGGGGCTTTTTTTCCGGACTGCAAACCTTCGAAGGCGGCGCCTGGGTCGGTGCCGTCTTGGGTCTCGCCTGTCAGCTGCCCCGCCGCGCCAGCATGCTCGCGGCATCGGCCGGGGTGTGCAGATCGCTTGGGATCAGCACCCACTTGGGATAATCGCGCTTGCCGGCCAGATAGCCCTGCACCACATCGTAGATGTATTTGCCGATG
>Ga0182012_10000556_pt1 | contig 41414 bp, 33 predicted proteins | sample 612S2SmetaG_FD_120486 | JGI IMG/M metagenome (GOLD analysis project Ga0182012, IMG submission 120486) | Permafrost microbial communities from Stordalen Mire, Sweden - 612S2S metaG | ecosystem: Environmental > Terrestrial > Soil > Wetlands > Permafrost | place: Sweden: Stordalen | collected... | reverse complement strand
GGATCGGTATCCGCGACCTCACCCGCAACGAGCCTCATCGCAGCGCTCATCCCGTCCAACACCGGGCTGCCGAGCATCACCGGCAACCTCATCGACGGGAGCCTCCTCACAGCCGCCACCGGCAGCTGGAACGGCACAGCACCCATCAGCTACACCTACGCCTGGGAACTCTGCAACAGCACAGGCGCAGCATGCAAAACGATCAGCAACAGCACCGAATCAACACTCAAACTCATCTCCGGTGACGTCGGCGACACGATCCGCTCTGTCGTCACAGCCACCAACGCCGCAGGATCGGTATCCGCGACCTCACCCGCAACGAGCCTCATCGCAGCGCTCATCCCGTCCAACACGTCGCCGCCGACGATTACCGGGCTGCTGCAGGTCGGCCAGACGCTGACCGCGGCGACGGGGACATGGACGGGCACGCCGACGATCACCTACACCTACCAGTGGGAACTGTGCGAAGTGCTTGGTAAGAGCTGCAGCGCGATCGCCAAAGCCACGAACTCCACGTTCGTGATCTCCGCGCTGGACGTCGCGCTACCGCTGCGGCTGACCGTGACGGCGACCAACGCCGCGGGCTCTGTGCCGGCCGTGTCGGCGGTGACGGGCCTGATCAAAGCGCTTCTGTAGGGAGCGACGAGCGCCAAGCCCGGGGGAGCGGCCGATCCCCCGGGCTTGGCCGTCGCAGATGCGCAGGGCCCAGGCCCGTCCGTCGCCCGAGCGAGGCTAGGCGTGCAACCGCACCGGTAGCGTCTTGAGCTGGTTGATGAAGAACGATTCGACCATGGCGGGCGGGCCGTCGAGCTGGATGTCGGGGAAGCGGGCCAGCACCTCCTCGAGCAGGATCTTCAGCTCCAGGCGCGCCAGCGGCGCGCCGAGGCAGAAGTGCCGGCCTCCGGGGCCGAAGGCCTGGTGCTCGGGGTTGCGCGTGACGTCGAAGCGGTCAGGGTCCTCGTAGCGCGTCTCGTCCCTGTTTGAGGAGACGTACCACAGCACCACCTTCTCGCCCTGGCGGATCTTCTTGCCGTGCAGCTCCGTGTCGCGTGTGGCGGTCCGCCGGAAGTGCGCGAACGCCGGGAACATCCGCAGGGACTCCTCCACGGCGCTGGGGATGAGGGACGGATCGGCAACCAGCTTGGCCTTCTCCTCGGGGTGTTCCATCAGCGCGCGCATGGCGCTGCAGAAGGTTGCCTTGGTCGAGTCGTTGCCGGCGGCCATCAGCAGGAAGAAGCCCATCACGATCTCGTGCTCCTCGAGTTTCTCGCCGTCGACCTCTGCGTGCACCAGCACGCTGGTGAGGTCGTCGGTGGGCTGCGCCCGGCGATCGGCAATGAGCTTGCTGGCGCGCGCGAACACTTCTGGGAGCTGCTTTTCGACCGCGCCCAGCGGGCCGTCGGGATTCAGCTCGCGATCGCCGGCCCCCAGCATCGAGTTGACCAGCTCGGCCCAGACTGCATCTTCGTCCTCGCGCAGACCCATGAAGCTGCCGATCACCCTGGCGACCGCCGGTTGTCCGATGTCCGCGACGAGGTCGCACGTCTCCCGACCCTCCAGCCGGTCGAGGACGGTGGTGACTATCCCCCTGATCCGCTGTTCGTGGTCGGCGATGCGCTTCGGCGTGAAGCCCCTCTGGAAGAGGGCCTTCAGGCGGTCGTGCTTGGGCGGGTCCATGCCGATGAACATCGCCCGCGCAAGCTCCAGCGGGAAGCCCGGAGACGCGACCAGGATGCCGCCGAGTTCGGAGGAGTACGTCTGCCAGTCGCGGCTGACGGTGTGGATGTCATCGGCGGTGGTGACCGACCAGAATCCGGGCTCCTCCGGGAATTCCTCGAAGCTCTCGGTCCAGTGGATCGGACAACTGCTTCGCATCTCCTTGAAGACCTCGTGCGGTGGGCCATCGACCCAGAGCTCCTCCTCGGTCAGTTCGACGCTCTCGATGTCGCGCCCCACTGTCGCCATGCCAGCCTCCTTGGTCAAGTCACCCTGCAGCGTGCTGCCGATCATACTGGCTGGCCGGCCAGGGCCATCGTGGAAAATCCGCCAAGGGATCCGACGGCGCTGCCGTCAGACTTGCAGGCGCGGTGACTCCACCCTCCGCCCAGCCCAACGTACCCGGCCGCGGCATCGTGGCCTCCTACGGTCCGCGCTTCTGGGCGCTGGTCGCGATGGTGGGCATCGGCGCCGGCCTGGGCGGCGCGGCGCTGATGGAGATCCTGCGCGGCGTCCAGCACGTGGCGTGGTCCTACCACTCGGGCTCACTGGAAGGAGAGAGCTTCCTGGAAGCCGTGCAGCACAGCTCGGCGGCACGCAGGGTGCTCGTCCTGGCGATCGGCGGCCTCGTGGCGGGGGGCGGGACGATGCTGCTCGCCGGACGAGCCGCAGGCGGCGAGGTCTCCGAGGCGATCTGGCTTCAAGGCGCCCGGCTGCCCCTGGTGGGGAGCGTCCTGCGGGCGGTCCACTCGATCGTCGTTGTGGGCCTCGGCGCGTCGCTCGGCCGCGAGGCGGCACCGCAGCGAACCGGAGCGGCGATCGCCAGCACCCTCAGCGACTGGGCCAAGCTGCCCGACTGGCAGCGGCGCCTGCTGGTCGCCTGCGGCGCGGGCGCGGGCATGGCGGCGGTCTACAACGTTCCCCTCGGCGGCGCGCTGTTCGCGCTGGAGGTGCTGCTGGGGACCGTCAGCCTGCCGCTGGTGCTGCCCGCGCTCGCCACCACCATGATCGCAACCGCTGTCGCCTGGATCGCGCTGCCGACGCATCCCACCTACCACATACCCACCTACGACATACACGCCTCGGAGCTCGTGTGGGCGGCGCTGATCGGGCCGCTGGCGGGCCTTGCAGCGGTCGGCTATGTCCGCCTGATCGGCCTGGCTCACGGCGCGCGCCTGAAGGGCTGGTGGCGCCTGGCCGTGCCGCTGGCGGTGTTCAGCGCGCTGGGTGCGGTTGCGATCTCCTACCCGCAGATACTGGGAAACGGCAAGAACGTCGTGCAGCTTGCGCTGGTGGCACGTCTCGGCGCGGGACTGCTGGCGGTGCTGCTGATCCTCAAGCCCATCGCCACGGCCGCGTGCCTCGGCAGCGGCGCGCCGGGCGGGCTGTTCACGCCCACGCTCACCCTGGGTGTGCTGTTCGGCGGCCTGCTGGGCGACGCCTGGCTGCAGCTGTGGCCAGGGGCGCCGCTGGGCGGCTTCGCCATCATCGGGGGCGCCTCGGTGCTCGGTGCCGCGATGCAGGGGCCGCTGGCGGCGGTGGTGCTGCTGCTGGAGCTGACGCACCACGCCGACAGCCTGATGGTGCCGGTGCTCGTCGCCGTGGTGGAGGCCACCGTCACCGCCCGCCTGCTGGGCGCCCCCTCGATCTACTCGGCGCGCCTGTCAGCCAACGAACCCAGCGAGGGGGCCACCGGCGAGCGCGCACGCGAGCGCACGCTCGAGCAGGACCTGGCCTGAGGCGGACTCGGGACGGGCGCTTCACGACAGCCGCTCGAGCACCAGTCCGATGGCGCGCGTGCCGAACTCCAGCGCGTCGGCGGGGAGGCGCTCGTTCTCCGCGTGGATCAGCCCCATGAACGCCATGTCCTCCGGCAGCTGCATCGGCAGGAACCCGTATGTCTGTATTCCAAGCCGCGAGAAGAAGCGCCCGTCGGTGACGCCGGGTAGCAGCATCGGGACGGGCTTCGCGCGCGGGTCGAGCTCGCGCAGCACACCTGCCAGCGTGGCGTACATGGAGAGGTCGGGCGCGCGCGTGACCGCCTCGTGGCGGACTATCTCGAACTCCATATCCACGCCGCTGTGGGCGCGCAGCTCGGCGAACACGTCCTCCGGGCGGAAGCCCGGAAGCAGCCTGCAGTCGAGCTGCACCGACACCTCGCCGGGTACCACGTTGATCTTCTGGCCGGCCTCGATGATGGTGGCGGTGGCGGTGTTGTGCAGCAGGGAGTCGAAGAAGGTTGCGCGCTCGCCCATCACGCCCAGCACCCGGTCTGTCAGCCGCGGGCGCAGCAGCGCGCGCAGCGGCAGGCCGACCTGCGGGGGGACCTCGGCGGCGATCGCCTCCACCATGTCCCTGACAACCGGTGTGATGTGCACCGGCAGGCGGCGGCGGTCGAGGCTGGCGAGCAGCCTTCCCAGCTGCCCAACGGCGCTGCCCCGGCTCGGCAGCGAGCCGTGGCCGCTGCGGCCCGTGAGGCGCGCCAGCGTCCAGCACACCTGCTTCTCGGCCACCATCACGGGATAGAAGCGGCGGCCCGCGATATCCATCGTGAAGCCACCGAACTCGCCCAGCGCGTAGCGCACACCGTCGAAGAGCTCGGGATGCTCGCTGACCAGGAAGTTGGCGCCGTGGTCGCTGCCCGCCTCCTCGTCGCTGAGCACGCACAGGATCACGTCACCCGGCAGCTGGGCGCCCGCGGCCTTGGCGCGCATAAACGCCGCGAGCATCATCGCGACGCCCCCCTTCATGTCCAGCGCGCCACGGCCCCACACATAGCCGTCGGCGAGGTCGCCCGAGAAGGGCCCGTGCTGCCACTGGCCGGTGGCAGCCACCACGTCGACGTGCCCCTGCAGCAGCAGCGGCGGCGCCTGCCCCCGTCCCGCCAGCCGCGCCAGGAGGTTGGGGCGCCGGCTCTCGTCGGCCAGGATCGTCACCTCGCAGCCCAGGTCCTCCAGCAGTCCACGGATCCAGGCGATGCACTCCGCCTCGTTGCCGGGCGGGTTGCTGGTGTCGAACCGCAGCAGGTGCTGAAGCAGCTCGGCCGGGCGATCCTGCAGATCCTGGGATGCCATTGGCGCACAGTCTGTCCGATCCAGGCGCCGAGTGAAGCCGGCGGGATCGGGTAGCAGTCGGCTATGACCCCAAAATTCTGGTTTGCAGCAGCACACGAGGAGTTCCCGCCGTCAGTTCTGCTCGAGCAGGCGCGTGCGGCTGAGCGCGCGGGCTTCGACGCGATCGCCTGTTCTGACCACTTCGCGCCGTGGTTCCCCGACGGTCAGTCGGGCAACGCGCTTGTTTGGCTCGGCGCGGCCGCCGCGCAGGGCACGCTGCCGGTGGGAACCGCGGTGACTCCGGTGGTTCACCGCTACCACCCGGGCGTGATCGCGCAGGCGTTCATGAGCCTGGAGGAGATGTTCCCCGGGCGCGTGTTCCTGGGGGCAGGCTCGGGCGAGTCGCTCAACGAAACGCCGCTGGGGCTCTCCTGGCCGGAGCCGGCGGAGATGCTGGAGCGCTTCGAGCGCGGCCTGGAGGCGATCACGCGTCTGTGGGCCGGCGAGACCGTGAGCATGGACGGCGGCTGGTTTCGCCTGCGCGAGGCAAAGCTCTACACGCGCGCGTCCTCGCGGCGACCCAAGCTGTACGTCTCCGCGTTCGGCCCCCACGCCGCCGCGATCGCCGGCCGCTACGGCGACGGGCTGTGGACGCTTGGGGACCCCGAGAAGGCGCCTGAGATCATCGACGCCTACCGCTCCTCCTGCGAGCGCGAGGGCCGCCAGCCGGGAGCGATCATCCTGCAGACCGGCATCTCCTGGGCGGACTCGGAGGAGCGCGTGCTGGCCGGGGCCAGGCGCTGGAAGCCGACTCAGCTGCCGGAGGTCTACCTGAGGGACATCCACGACCCCGAGCAGATGCAGCGCATGGCCGACGAGCGGATGAGCGACGAGCAGTTCGCCGAGGAGGGATTCCTGGTGAGCGCCGAGATCGAGCGGCATGTCGGGCGGCTCAGCCAGATGGCGGACCTGGGCGCGAACGTGATCTGCACCCAGCTGATCGGGCAGGCCGACCCGCTCGGAACGATCCGTGCCTACGGCGATCACGTGCTGCCGGCGCTGCGCCGCCACGCCTCGCCGGCCGGCCGGCGCTAGAGCGCGCCGGGCCGCCAGCGACGCTGCAGGCCTGGTTGCGGCGCTGAGATGGTGGTACTAATCGTTGCATGCCCCGCGCTATGTGGACCGGAGCGATCAGCTTCGGGCTGGTGACCGTGCCCGTGAAGATGTACAGCGCGCTCGACCGCAAGGCTGTGCGCTTCCATCAGCTCTCCGGCAAGACCGGTGCGCGCATCGCCCAGAAGCGCGTGGATCCCACCACCGGCGAGGAGGTGGCCTACGAGGACATAGTCAGGGGCTATGAGATCGCCAAGGACCGCTATGTGGTGGTGGAGCCCGGCGAGCTCGACGCACTGGAGCCCAAGAAGACGAAGACCATTGAGATCGAGGAGTTCGTCGAGCTGTCCCAGATCGATCCGGTGTTCTATGACCATCCGTATTACCTCGCGCCCGCGACCGGGGGCGTGAAGCCGTACAGGCTGCTGCTGGAGGCCATGCGCGAGACCAACAGGGTTGCGATCGCGCGCGTGGTGATTCGCTCCAAGGAGCAGCTGGTGGCGCTGCGCCCGATGGGCGACGCGCTCGGCATGGCCACGATGATCTTCGCCGACGAAGTCGCCCCTGCGGACAGCCTGGAGGAGATACGCGAGGCCAAGCAGGTGGCCACCACCAAGCGGGAGCTGGACATGGCCAAGCAGCTGATCGGCTCGCTTGCAGGCGACTTCCAGCCGGAGGCCTACACAGACACCTACCGCCAGGAGGTGCTGGACCTGATCGAGCAGAAGGCCCAGGGCAAGGCCATCGCCGCGGCGCCCGCCGCCGAGGAGGCGCCCGCGCCGGCGCCCGACCTGATGAGCGCGCTGAAGGCCAGCCTGGACGCCGTTCGCCAGGGCGATGGCGCGCGCAGGGCGACCGGGACCACGGGCGCCAGGGGCAAATCCAAGAAGAGCCCCGCCACCACCGCCGCAAAGAAGGCGCCTGCCAAGAAAGCGCCCGCCAAGAAAAACCCCGCCAAGAAGCCCGGGGCCTCGCGAACTCCAGCCTAGCGGCAGGTACCCGCGCCGCGTAAGGCCGCAGAGCTGCGGCGCTATTCATCCAAACGCGACTTCCAGCGCACGCCCGAGCCGCCCGTCGCGCAGGAGCCGGACGCCGAGCGCGAGGATCAGCACACGGACGCAGATGCACCGCGCTTCGTGATCCACGAGCACAGCGCCACACGGCTGCACTGGGATCTGCGCCTGGAGCGCCACGGCGTGCTCGCGTCCTGGGCCGTGCCCAGGGGGCTTCCCGAGGCACCCGGCGAGAACCGCCTTGCGGTCTCCACCGAGGACCACCCGCTGGCCTACATCGACTTCGCCGGGCGCATCCCTGCGGGGCAGTACGGCGCGGGCACAATGTCGATCTGGGACAGCGGCACATACGAGTGCCTGAAGTGGGAGCCGCGCAAGATCGAGGTGGCGCTGCACGGCGCCCGCCTGGACGCGCGCTATGCGCTGTTCGCCACGTCCGCCGAGACGCAGCCCAGGGATTGGATGATCCACCGCATGGACCCCCCCGCCGATCCGCGGCGCGAGGACATGCCCGCGCGGCTGCGCCCGATGCTCGCCCGAGCCGCGCCGCTGCCGCCGGCGCGCGAGCAGCGGGAGTTCTCCTACGAGGTGAAGTGGGACGGCGTGCGCGCGATCGCGTATTCCAGGCCCGGCGAGCTGCGCCTGGAGAGCCGAAACCTGAACGACATCACCGCGCGCTATCCCGAGCTGGCCCGCCTGAACCGGGCCCTGAGCTCCCACGAAGCAGTGCTCGACGGCGAGATAGTTGCGCTGGACGCGGACGGCCGGCCGAGCTTCCAGGCGCTGCAGGGTCGCATGCATCTCACCGGCGAGGCCCAGGTCAGGCGCCTCGCACGCTCCGCGCCGGTGACCTACATGATCTTCGACCTGCTCTGGCTGGATGGCCATTCGCTGATGGGCCTCAGCTACGCCGAGCGCCGCCTGCGCCTGGGCCGGCTCGGTCTCGAGAACGAGCGCTGGCGCGTGCCCGACACGCTGCAGGGCAGCGCCCAGGAGGTGCTCGCCGCCACCGCCCAGCAGGGACTCGAGGGGATCATCGCCAAGCGCGCCAGCTCGACCTACCGGCCCGGCGCCCGCAGCGATGCGTGGCTGAAGATCAAGAACACCGGCCGCCAGGAGTTCGTGATCGGCGGCTGGGTGCCCGGCGCGGGCAGACGGCAGGAGAGCATCGGCGCGCTGCTGGTGGGCGTCCACGGCGAGCAGGGCCAGCTGCTCTACGCCGGGCGCGTCGGCACGGGCTTCACGCAGAAGGAGCTCGAGCGCCTGGCGGCGCTGCTCGCGCCGCTGCAGCGCCCGGACTCGCCTTTCGCCGCCGGCCCCGCACGCCCGCCGCGAGGCGCCGTCTTCTGCGAGCCGCAGCTCGTAGCCGAGGTGGAGTTCAGCGAGTGGACGCGCACCGGCAGCCTTCGCCACCCCTCCTACAAGGGGCTGCGCGAGGACAAGAGGGCCGAGCAGGTCGTGCGCGAGGCACCCGCCGGGGCGCCCGCGCGCGAGCAGCCCGTCGTACAGGCGCGAGCACACCGCGGGCGGGGGCCCCGCGCGAGCGTCGCCGTCCTCCCGCCGGCCGACGCCGAGAAGGCCACCGTTGAGCTCGGCGGGCGCGAGCTGCGCCTGACCAACCTGCAGAAGGTGCTCTATCCGCAGGCAGGGTTCTCCAAGCGGGAGGTGATCGAGTTCTACGCGTCGGTCGCCGAGACGCTGCTCCCGCATCTGCAAGGGCGCGCGCTCACCGTCACGCGCTGGCCGGACGGGGTGCAGGGCAAGTCGTTCTTCCAGAAGCAGGCGCCCGCGCATCGTCCCGACTGGGTGCGCACGGTGGCCGTCAGCGCAGCGGCCAAGACGATCGACTACGTGCTGGCCGAGGACCTGCCCACGCTGGTGTGGCTTGCAAACCTCGCGGCGCTCGAGCTGCACGTGCCGCTGCACCGCGCCGGCGCGCCGCAGCGTCCCACCGCGGTCGTGTTCGACCTCGACCCCGGCGCGCCCGCGGACATCGTCGAGTGCTGCCGCGTGGGCGTCGCGCTGCAGGGAATGCTGGAGAACATCGGCCTGCAGAGCTTCGCAAAGACGTCCGGCTCCAAGGGCCTGCAGGTGTATGTGCCACTGAACTCGCCGCACGCGCGCTACGAGCGCACCAAGGCCTTCGCCCGCGCGGTCGCCGAGACGTTCGAGCGCGCGCTCCCGGAGCTGGTGGTCTCCAGACAGACCAGGACGCTGCGAGCGGGCAAGGTGCTGATCGACTGGAGTCAGAACGACCCAAATAAGACAACCGTGGGCGTCTACTCGCTGCGCGCCACGGCCCAGCCCAACGTGTCCACGCCGCTCGAGTGGCAGGAGGTGCGCGCGGCGCTGGACGCCCCTCGCGCGGGCGGCCTCGCGTTCACAGCCGCGCTGACGCCGGCGCGCGTGGCCGAGCGCGGCGACCTGTTCGCCCCGCTGCTCTCCCTGGTGCAGCAGCTGCCCGATCTCTGATCATCAGCGCCCGCAGGCCGCCCCGCGCCGGTTGCGCGCAGCTAGCGGAAGTCCGGCTCGCTCCAGCCGGGCATGATCTCGGGCAGCCCGTCACCGACGCGTTCCGGGAATCGCGCCGGTCGCTTCTCCAGGAACGCTGTGATGCCCTCAACAGCGTCAGCGGACCGGCCGCGAATCGACATGCCGCGAGAGTCCGCGCGGTGCGCCAGCATCGGGTGCTCGGCGCCCAGCATCCGCCACATCAGCTGACGCGCCAGCGCCACGGACACCGGCGCCGTGTTCTGCGCGATCTCCTGCGCCAGCGAGCGCGCTGCGTCCAGCAGCTCTGCCGCGGGGTGAACGCTTCTGAGCAGGCCACCCTCCAGCGCCTCCTGCGCTGAGAACACGCGGCCCGTGGCCACCCACTCCATCGCCCTGCTGATGCCCACCACCCGCGGCAGGAACCAGCTCGAGCACGCCTCCGGGATGATGCCGCGCCGCGCGAACACGAAGCCCATCCGCGCGTCCTGCGCCGCCAGGCGCACGTCCATCGGCAGCGTCATCGTCGCGCCCACGCCCACCGCCGGCCCGTTGATCGCAGCGATCACCGGCTTCGTGCAGCGGAACACGCGCAGCGTGAACTCGCCGCCGTTGTCGCGGTGGACGGGGCCCTCCGCCTGCAGGCCGCTGTAATCGAACGTCTCGCCGCCGCCGCCCAGATCCGCGCCCGCGCAGAACCCGCGCCCGGCGCCCGTCACGATGATCGCGCGCACCTCATCGTCCGCGTCCGCGCGGTCGAACGCGCGCATCAGCTCCGCACACATGGTCGACGTCCACGCGTTCAGCCGCTCCGGCCGGTTCAGCGTGATCGTGAGCACGTTCTCGCTCACATCCGTTGTTATCTGCTCGTAGTCGCTCATCCGCGCATCCTCTCAGCCGGGCGCACCGCACGCCCGTTCCTCAGCCGAGCGCGTCCGCTTCCTCGGCGCGAGCGCGGCACGCCGTTCAGCCGAGCGCGTCCGCTTGAAGCTGGCGCCCGTACGGGCCGCGTCCCGTCAGGCAGACCGCCCCGCAGCGCGCCGCCAGCGCCAGCGCCTGCTCCAGGTGCATGCCCGCGGCGAGTCCGTAGGTGAGCCCCGCCGCGAACGAGTCGCCGCAGCCGTAGCTGTCGAGCGCCGGCGCATCCAGCTCTGCGGGCTGCCAGCGCCCGGACGCCCCCGAGGCGGTCACGTAGGAGCCGCCGCGCCCACCCTCCGTGCGCACCACCACCTCAGCGCTGCCATCAAGGCCATCGGCCGCCTGCTGCTCGATCCGGTCATCGCCGCTCAGCACGAGCGCATCAAGGCGCACGCCCTCGCGCAGAGCCGCGCCGGCGCGGGGGCTTGCGACGAGCACGCGCGCGCCCTCCCTGGCCAGGCGCAGCGCGGCGGCGTCGCCCGCCGTGAAGTACACCGCGTCGCGCCCGTGAAGCAGCTCCCAGCCGGGCGCGGGCTCCGTGACGCCCGGCTGTGCACCGCCCGCTCCGGCGCCCGCCCGCGGCTCGAGCCGCGAGCCCAGCGTGGTGATGGTGCGCTCCCCGTGCGCGTCCAGCAGCGTGATCGCGCGCCGGGTGGGCTCGGCCAGTCGCGCCGCGTGCACCTCCACCCCCAGCTGCCCAAGGCGGGCGATCGACGCATCGCCGTGGCCGTCGCTTCCGAGCGCGGTGAGCAGCACGCAGCCGCCGGCCAGGCGCGCGAGCTGCACCGCCGCCACCGCCCCGCCGCCCGCCGGCTCCTCGAAGGGTCCGCTGGCGTGCACCACCTCGCCCGCCGCCGGCACGTGCTGCACGCTTGCAAACTGCACCCACTCCACGTGGCCCACCACAGCTACGCTCGGCCCGCTCGGGTGCACGCTCGATGTATACCGTGGATGGCGATGCACCTCGGGGCGAGCAAGCCGGTGAGCGATGCGCCGGGCGCGCTCGACGCGGCTGTCGTGGGGTCGGGGCCCAACGGGCTGGCCGCCGCCCTGACGCTGGCGCGCGCGGGGCTGAGGGTTCACGTGTACGAGGCGGCGCAGCAGCCCGGAGGCGGCTGCAGGACCGAGCAGCTGACGCTTGCGGGCTACGCACACGACGTTTGCTCAACCGCGCATCCGCTGCTGGCCGCTTCGCCGTTCTTTGCAAGCGCAGCGCTGGATGTGGACCTGCTGAGGACGCCCGTGGCGTTCGCCCACCCGCTCGACGGGGGCCGCGCAGCGGCTGTGTTCGGCTCCGTTGCCGACACCGCCGCCTCGCTGGGGGCCGATGCGCACGCCTATCGGCGTCTGATGGCGCCTCTGCTGGAGAGCCCCCAGGAGCTGATGCAGGCCGTGCTCGCGCCGCTGCTGGCGGTGCCCAGGCATCCCCTGGTGCTCGCGCGCTTCGGTCTGCGCGGCCTGTGGCCGGTGAGCGCGCTGGCGCGTCTGTTCGACGGCGAGCAGGCGCGCGCGCTGCTGGCGGGGCTCGGGGCTCACTCCATGCAGCCGCTGCGCGCACCCGGCACCGGAGCGTTCGCGCTGCTGCTGGGCGCGCTGGCACACGCGGTGGGCTGGCCGGTGGTGCGGGGCGGCAGCCAGCGCATCACCGACGCTCTGCTGGATGCCCTCGCCGCGGAGGGCGCCACGATCAGCACCGGACGACGCATCCGCTCGCTGCAGGAGCTGGACGAGCCGGCGCTGACGATGCTCGACGTCACCCCGCGAGGCCTGCTGGAGCTCTCCCGGGGGCAGCTGCCCGCACGCTACGCGCGGGCGCTCGGAAGGTTCCGCTACGGGCCCGGGTCGTTCAAGCTCGACTGGGCGCTGTCGGGCCCCGTGCCGTGGCAGGCGGAGGTGTGCCGGCGCACCACCACGCTGCACCTCGGGGGCAGCTCGCAGGAGATCGCGCGCAGCGAGAGCCAGGTCGCCGCGGGCGTGCATCCGGAGCGGCCGTTCTGCATCGCCGTGCAGCCCTGCGTCGCCGACCCCGCGCGAGCGCCCGGCTCCCACCACACCTTCTACGCCTACTGCCACGTGCCCTCGGGCTCCACGTTCGACATGACGCAACGCATCGAGGACCAGGTCGAGCGCTTCGCGCCGGGCTTTCGCGATCTGGTGCTCGCGCGCGCCGCCACCAACGCCGCGCAGCTGGAGCGCCGCGACGCAAACTATGTGGGCGGCGACATCAACGGCGGCTCCGGCACGCTTCGCCAGACGCTGCTGCGCCCGGTGCCCGCGGTCAACCCCTACGCCACGCCCGTGCCCGGCGTGTATCTGTGCTCGTCCTCAACGCCGCCCGGCGGCGGCGTGCACGGCATGTGCGGGCAAAACGCCGCGCGCGCAGCGCTCACGCGGCTCGACCCGAGCCTCGGCTGAGCTCGCCGTCGCCCTAACCGCCCAGCGGCCAGGGACTCGGCACGGCCTCCCAGGGCGCCCGGCGCCAGTCGGCATAGGCCACGTCCGGCTCGGTCGTCTCGGCGCTCACCGAAGCTCCGTACCTGGCGGCCACCTCGCTCACCGGGTAGCGGCACTCGTCCACGCGGCGCGAGCCGATCATGAGCACGGCGCACGGACCGTCACCGGCGCCGACGAAGACGTGATCCACGCCGGCGGGACAGTGAAAGAAGTCCCACTGCCGCAGCAAGTGCTCCTCGCCGTCGATGATGGCGGTGCACTCGCCGTGGAGCACCAGGAAGTCCTCCTGCACCGCCTCGGAGTGGTAGCGGCAGTTGGGCTGCCCGGGCGCCATCACCTGCACGTTCACGCCGGTGTCGGGCCATGGCGCATCCTCCGGCTCCCAGTCGATCTGTGTCGCCCTGTGTGGATGGCTGCGCGCGGGCGCGTCTGCGAGGTTGACGATCAGGGCCCGATCCACGGCGCAGACCATAGCCGGTGCGTCAAGCTGGCCTCTGCCATGAGCAGCCTGCGAGAGATACGAAGGGTCCTGGGGCATCGCGACTTCCGCTACCTGTGGCTGGCGCAGTCCTCAAGCGTCGTGGGCGACAACATCGTGCTGGTGGCGCTTGCGCTGTTCATCGTCAAACGTACGGGCAGCGCGACGGACCTGGGGCTGGTGCTGGCCGCCAAGAGCCTGCCGATGGTGGCCTTCCTTGCGCTCGGCGGAGTATGGGCGGACCGCCTGCCGCGCCATCGGGTGATGATCGCCACGGACCTCACGCGCTTCGCGCTGCACGCGCTGCTGGCCGCGCTGATCTTCGCGGGAGCGGTTCCCATCTGGGAGGTGGTGGTGATCGAGATGCTGTTCGGCTCCGCCGAGGCGTTCTTCCGCCCGGCATCCAACGGCGTGCTCCCCCAGACCGTGCCCGAGGAGGACATTCAGCAGGCCACGGCCATCACCGGCATGTCCAGCAACGTCTCGGAATTCGCAGGCCCCGCGCTGGCCACCGCGCTGGTGCTGGGCGCGGGTGCGGGCTGGGCGTTTGCGATCGACGCCGCCACATTCATCCTGAGCGCCGCCTTCCTCACGCGCGTGCGCCCCAGGGAGCGCTCCTCAGGATCCTCCGCCGGATCCTCGCCAGAGAAGGAATCGGTGCTGCAGTCGCTGCGCGAGGGCTCGCGCGAGGTGCGCGCGCACGCGTGGGTCTGGGCAACGCTCGCGTCGTTCTGCGTGGCGCTGTTCTGCGGCCTGGCGCCGTGGTTCGTGCTCGGCCCGGTGATCGCGCGCGAGCAGTACGGGCACATCTCCGTGTACGGCTTCGTGGAGGGGGCACTTGGGTTCGGCACCATCCTCGGCTCCATCGCAGGCATCGGCTGGCGCCCGCGCTTCCCCATGCGCCTGGCCATGCTCGCGATCATGGCGTGGCCCGTCGCCGCGGTGCTTTATGCGGCGGGCGTCACGCTGCTCGTGGTGATCCCCGCCACAGCCCTCGCCGGCGTCGGCATAGCGCTGTTCGACGTCTGGTGGCTGACCGCACTGTCGGAGCGCATACCCCCGGAGAAGCTCTCGCGCGTTACCTCCTACGACTGGATGATCTCGCTGGCGCTGCTGCCTCTCGGCTACGTGCTGGCCGGCCCCCTGGCCTCCGCGCTGGGCGCCGTGGAGGTGATGATCGGCGGCTCCGCGCTTGCATCCGTGGCCTTCGCCCTGGGGCTGTTGCCGCGCGAAACGCGCATGCTCGAGCGCCTGGCCGGCCGCGAGGAGCGCGGGCGGCTTCCCAGCGGCGAACCGCTGCCCGGCATCGCCCACCATCGCTCGTGATCCGCTTCGCCGCGCCGAGGCCGGGTAGAAGCTCCAAGGCGTGTTCGCCGGCCGGTGCGGCGGCGTGAGAGTATTGCGCCGCCGGCACGTTCCTCGGCGCAGAGGGCAAGCCAGCTGACAAGCCAACAAGCATCAAGGAGTCGCACATGCCAGATGTCGAGTTTCCCTCCAGCGGCGGCACGTCCCCCGGTTACCTCGCCGTTCCAGAGGGCGAGCAGGGTCCCGCCGTGATCGTCCTGCAGGAGTGGTGGGGGCTCGACGCGCACATCCGCTCGATCTGCGACCGCCTGGCAGGCGAGGGCTTCTACGCCCTGGCGCCCGATCTCTACAGGGGTGAGAGCACCACCCAGCCCGACGAGGCGCAGCAGAAGATGATGGCCATGTCCATGGACCAGGCAGAGAAGGACATGTGCGGCGCCGCGGACTACCTGGCCTCGCAGCCCGGCGTGCAGGGCAGCGGGGTGGCGTCCATCGGCTTCTGCCTGGGAGGTGGCCTGTCGGTCTGGGCCGCCGCCACGTGCCCCAACGTGGTCGCAGCCGTCAGCTATTACTACGTGATGCCCCACGGCAAGCCCGACTTCAGCAGGATCCGCGGGCCTGTGCTCGGGCACTTCGGCACAGCCGACGACTTCATCCCGGTCGCCGACGCCGAGGGCCTGGAGGCTGAGCTGCGCGATGGCGGTGTGGACGTCACGTTCCATTACTACGAGGGCGCCGGCCACGCGTTCTTCAACGACACCAACCGCCTTGGCACCTACGACGCCGAGCAGGCCGAGGCCTCCTGGCAGCGCACCGTGAGCTTCCTTCGCAGCGCGCTCGCCGCCTAGGCGCCGCGCGGGCTGCACAGAGGGTCCTCCGCGGCACATGCTCACTCGCACGTTGCTCCGCTGCGTGGCAGCAGCGGCCCTGCTGGGCGGCCTCTGCGCGCCCGCGCCCGCCTCGGCGGACCCCGGCTGGTCGGCACCCGCGAGCCTCAGCGCCTGCCCGGCAGCGCAGGCGCCGCAGGTCGTGTTCCCCAGCGACAGCCCCACGCACGCCACCGGCTGGGGTGCGATCGTCTGGGAGGGCTCGCCCGACTGCGCCGGCGGCGCCGGCGCCCGCGTCGCCAGGATCGGCGCGGACGACGCGCCGGGCCCGGCGCGCATCCCCAGCTCGCCCGCCGGGCGCCCGCTGCTCCTGGCCGGTCCGCTCACCGCCGGCGGCGGCACCGACGGGCGGATCGTCATCGCCGGCTCCGCTCCGGCGCACGCCGGCGCCGAGGAGCTCCTCCAGGGCTACCCCGGCGGCAGCTTCGTGCAGGCGCTCCCAGGGATGGGCGCCGTGGCGCCATGGGCGCTCGCCAACGCCTACCTCGGCGACGCCGCCCTCGCCGACGCCGCACCCGCAGCGGCGGGTGCGCTGCAGCTGAGCCTGGAGCGCCATTACGCCTCGCGCTTCGCCGACCCCGCGCGCGAGCGCCTGCCCGCGCAGGGCCCGGTTCACGCGCTCACAGTGGCACTGGACTACCGCAGCGAAGCGCTGCTGGTCTGGCAGCAGGCCGGCTGGCTGTGGGCTCGCGATGTGCCGGGCGCGGGCACCGCGCACCGCGCCCGGCGCCTGGCCCGCGCAACGCCCGCGGTCAGCGTGGCGGCGCTGCTCAGCGACGACGACCGCGCGATCGTCGCGTGGAGCCAGCAGCTGGATGGTTACACCAACGTCTATCTCGACCGCTCGGCGCCGGGGGTCAGCTTCGGCGCGCCGCAGCTGCTCGAACGCTTCGCCGACCCTCCCGGCGCAGCGGCGCCCGCTGTCTCTACGCGGCTCGTGCGCCTGAGCTCCGAGAGCGTGATGATGGCCTGGGCGGGCGCCGAAGGCAGCCGCCGGGTGGTCCGCGTCGCCGCAGTGGATCTGCACGGGCTCAGAACCGTGCGCACGATCGCACCGCCCGGCGGCGATGCCCTGCTCGCGGGCCTCGCGCCGGGGCCCGAAGGCGAAGCGATCGTGCTGTGGACGCAGCCCGCCACCGCGCAGGACGGCACCGCCGACGTTCAGTCGCAGGCGATCTTCGCCGCGCGCGGCTTCGACGCCTACCCGGGCCTGACCTACTTCGAAGCCCCCGAACAGGTAGCCCCGCAGGGCCCCAACAGCGCGGCCACGCTGGCGGTTGACCCCGGCACCGGCGCCGCCGTGGCGGTGTGGCTCGCGCAGTCCCAGACGCCCGCCTACGCCATCAGGTCGCCCGGCCGGGCCGGCTGAGAGCTTCCGCTCCCGCGCGCGACCCAGGACCCGTCGGCCCGGGTCCCCGTCGCCGGGCGCGGACCGCTCGGGTGCCCGGATAGGAAAGGATGTGCCCGGATGGACAGGGACTACGAGCTGCAGACCCACCAGGTGGAGGACCGCCACTGGTGGTACAGGGGGCGGCGAACGGTCATCGACGGCGTCCTGGCAAGCCTTGGCCTGCCGGCGCACGCACGCATCCTCGACGCCGGCTGCGGCAGCGGGCGCAACATGGTCGAGCTGTCGCGCCGCGGTTCGGTCACCGGGGTGGAGCTCTCGCCCACCAGCGCCGCCCTCGCGCGGGCGCGCGGCGTGGGCGAGGTGGTCGAAGGCTCCGTGCTCGAGATGGATTTCCCCGACGGGAGCTTCGACCTTGCCGTAAGCCTCGACGTGGTCGAGCACCTGCAGGACGACCTCGCCGCGCTGCGCGAGCTGCGCCGCGCCGTCGCACCCGGCGGAGCGCTGCTGCTCACGGTCCCCGCCTACCAGTGGCTGTGGAGCGGCCACGACGTGATCAACCATCACCACCGCCGCTACACGCGCCGCTCCCTGCAGCGTGTGGCCGAGCAGGCCGGCTGGCACCAGGTGCGCACCACCTACTTCAACTCGCTGCTGCTGCCCGTGGCAATCATGCTGCGCGCGCTCGATCGCGTGGATGCCAAGAACACCACCGAGTCAAGCCTCGACCTGTGGGTCCCGCCGGGCGCCCTGAACTGGCTGCTCGAGCGCCCGCTGGCTCTGGAGGCGGCAATGATCAGACGCGGCGGTCGCATCCCCGGCGGCCTGTCGCTGCTGGCAGTCTTTCGCTGATCGCCGCCCGCGCGGCGGCACAGGCCGGCGCCTATGCGAGCGTGAGGCCGCGCCCGGGAGCGCGCAGGGTGAGCCGTCAGGCCTCGCCGTCGGCAACCGCCGCGGCGGGTGCGCCCGCCGGCGGGGGCGGGTCGTGCTCGTGCTCGTGCACCCGGAACGTCCACGCGCGATTGGCGAAGAACGTGCTCACCGTCACGGCCACCGTGGCAAGCGCCTGGGCGAGCAGCTTGTCCGTGCCGGCCTGATGCACCAGCACGAACAGCAGCACCTCATCCAGCGCCAGGCCGCAGCCCTGCACGATCCCCCAGCGCACCGGCGTCAGCGAGTCGCCCACGTGGTCGGCGAAGGTCCAGCGGCGATTGAGCAGAAAGCCGTTGACCGCACCCACGATGAACCCCACCGCCGATGCGGCCAGGTACCACACGCCGAAGACCTTCAGCAGGATGGTGTACACCGCGAACGTCAGCAGCGTGTTGGACACACCCACGATCCCGAACTTCACGAACTGCACGAGCACGTGCGGGCGCGCCGCTGTTTTGGCGCCCGGAGCGTTGGAGCCCGCTACGCTTGAAGCTGATCTGGGTGGCTCTGCGGGCGTTGCGGTCATACCCAGACAGGATGAACGATAAATTCATCGTTGGCTTAAGACGTTCCTGGAGCATGTGTCAGGCAGTTCACCTGGGCACACCGGCAGGAAGGCACACAACATGTCCGACACTCCCCTTCGCACTCCCACCCTGCTCAGCGTGGTGGCGCCCATCTTCAACGAGGAGGAGCTGGTCGAGCAGTTCGTCGCAAGGGCCAGCTCCGCGGTGGCGGACTACGAGTTCGAGCTGGTGCTCGTCAACGACGGCAGCAGCGACCGAACGCCTGAGCTGCTCGACCGCATAGCCGCCGCGGATCCGCGCGTGCGGGTGATTCACCTCTCGCGCAACTTCGGCCACCAGGCAGCGCTCACCGCCGGCCTGGAGCATGCCGTGGGCGACGTGGTGGCGATGATCGACGCCGACCTGCAGGACCCGCCGGAGCTGATCCCCGAGATGCTCGCGCAGTGGAGCCAGGGCGCCGACGTGGTCTACGCGGTGCGCAAGCAGCGCGAGGGCGAGACAGCCTTCAAGCTCGCCACCGCCTCGTGGTTCTACAAGCTGTTCGACAAGCTCGCGCAGGTCGACCTGGAGCCCAACTCGGGCGACTTCAGGCTGCTCGACCGCCGCGCGCTGGACGCGCTGCTGACCATGACCGAGCGCTCGCGCTTCCTGCGCGGCATGACCGTATGGGTCGGCTTCACCCAGACCGCCGTGCACTACCAGCGCGACGCGCGCCACGCGGGCGAGACCAAGTACACGTTGCGCAAGATGCTTCGCTTCTCCCTGGACGCCATCGCGTCCTTCTCCCACCTGCCGCTGCAGCTGGCCACCTACGCCGGCCTGCTCTCCGCAGGCGTCGCGTTCGTGGCCATCCCCGTCGTGATCATCCTGCGCATCACGGGCTCCTATCTCCCGGGCTTCGGATCGATCACCATCGCCATCCTGCTGCTGGGAGGCATCCAGCTGATCGCGCTCGGCGTGATCGGGGAGTACGTGGGGCGCATCTACGACGAGGTCAAGCACCGCCCGCTGTACATCGTCAGCGACGAGCGCAACCGGCCGGCCCGTGGCGGCCAGGTGATCCCCGCTCCCGCTCCGCGCGCCGGGCTGCCCGCGCGCACGCCCGAGCACGTCGCCTGACCGGGCACGCGCCAGACCGAGCACGTCGCCTGACGCGCCGGCGCGCTGCACATCCCGGCCGTTGAGCGCTCCCCTGCGCGCGCCGAGGTCGCGCCAGCCTGCCGGCCGGCGCGCCGAGGGTCGATAATGGAGGGATGAGCGAGCAGGACAGCGCAGCGGGCTCGGCGGAGACGGGCATCCACCGCCAGGAGCGAGTGCGCATCGAGACCGAGCGGCTGCGCATCGAGGGCGTGCTCACGCTCGCTCGCGACGGATACCGCAGCCGCGTCTCCGACGTGCTGAACGCCGCGGAGAGGGACTTCATAACGCTCACCGACGTCACCGTCTCGCCGCTGGAGGGCGGGCCCACTGAGCTGCATTCCTATCTCACGCTGGCGCGCAGGCACATCGTCTACGTGGTGGCAGCAGAGGACGACGGGCAGCTCGTCTGACGCGAGCGGCCGCCCGGCCGGCCGGGCCGTTGGCCGTCAGGCCGGCCCAGAGCGTCTGCTCGGTTGGCGCGAGGACGGTGCGGCCGGCGGCCTAGATGTCGCGCACGTAGGAGATGTTGGCGACCTGAAGGTACACCGGACCACCGTCATCGCCCGTGAGCACCACCCAGCCGGGAGGAGCGATGATCGAGCCGCTGCCGTGACGAAGGCCGTCTCTGGCGTTGACTATGCGGGCGAGAACCTCGCCGATGTCCTCCGACACCTGCAACTCGACCTCATCGAGCAGGACACGAACCAAGGCGGCTTCCTTTCACGACTCCTCCGGGATATTTCCGATGCGATCACTGAGCAACCGGCAAAGCATACCGGCTCCCCCGGCATGCGGCACCGAGCCGCGACGTGCCGGCCGGTGGCGCGCTTTCACAGGGACGGAAGGGGGGGGATTCGAACCCCCGAGACGGGGTTCGCCCGCCTAACGGTTTTCAAGACCGCCGCATTCAACCGCTCTGCCACCCTTCCGCGGGATGCTCAGATGCTACGCGCCTGGACGGTCGCGGCAGGCAGGCTCTAGACTTGCCGCCTCCGGGCAACGGGAGAGGTGGCCGAGTGGCTGAAGGCACTCGCCTGCTAAGCGAGTATGGGGGTCAAACTCCATCGCGGGTTCGAATCCCGCCCTCTCCGCTTGAACTGCGCCCAGCAGCACCGCGGCCCGCCGAGCCAGGTGACGCTTGCCCGCGTCGCTGGGAGTAGACTCGCGACGAGCGATTGGCAGCGCGCCGGCCGGACCGGCATGACGTGGCCAGAAAGGACGATCGCTTGACCCCCGAGCCGGCTAGCGCAGCGCTCCTGCCCCCGCGGGAGGACGACGTTGCCCAGCGCGGCGCCGGTCAGCCGGGTGAGATCACGGCCTCGCCAGCGCCCGCGCCGCGGAGCGACACGAGCCCCATCGAGCACGCCGGGGTCGACCGCGCCGCCAACCTGTTCGCCACGATCGCCCCGTTGCTGGCGCTGGGCTACGCCATGTATCGCGCCTGGGGTGGCGCGCTGCACTGGTCGGACCTGGTGGTGTTCGCCATCTGCTACACCCTGGCCGGCATCGGCGTGACCGTGGGCTTCCACAGGCTGTTCACGCACCGCGCCTTCAAGACCAGCGCCGCCATGAGGGCGCTGTTCGCGATCCTGGGCTCCACCGCGATCGAGGGCCCGGTGATCGAATGGGTGGCAACCCACCGCCAGCACCACCGCTTCTCAGACCAGGACGGCGACCCCCACAGTCCCCACGTGGGCAGGCCCCCCGGCCTGCGCGGCGCGATCACGGGCCTCGCCCACGCCCACCTGGGCTGGCTGTTCCGCGGCGATGAGCTTGCCAGCGAGCAGGTCTACGCGCCCGACCTGCTCGCCGACCCGGTGGTGAGCTTCGTCAACCGCACGTTCCTGGTCTGGGTGCTGGCGGGCCTCGCGCTCCCGTTCGGCCTGGGCGTGGCGCTCACCGGCAACGTGGACGGCGGGCTCACGGGGCTGCTGTGGGGCGGTGCGGTGCGGATCTTCGTGCTGCACCACTCGACCTTCTCGATCAACTCGCTCTGCCACTACTTCGGACGCCGCGGCTTCGTCACCGGGGACGAGTCGCGCAACCTGATCTGGCTGGCGCTTCCGACCTTCGGCGAGGCGTGGCACAACAACCACCACGCCTTTCCCACCTCCGCCCACCACGGGCTGCGCTGGTGGCAGCTCGACCCGTCGGGCTGGCTGATATCGGGCATGGAGCGCGTGGGGCTGGTCTGGGATGTGGTGAGGATCTCACCCGAGCGCCAGCTCTCCAAGGCCTGGGGCACGCAGGGCTCCGGGTCCGCGCGCTAGCAGCTCAGCCGCTCTGGGCGATCTCCGGGGAGACGCCCAGGCTCTGCCCGGCGGCGCCCACAGCTTCGACCTCCAGATAGGGCGCGGGCGCCGAGGGCGGCACGGGGATGGCCGTCTCGAAGCCGTTGCGCGGAACCACGCTTACGGCTTCCAGGGAGGCCGGCGCCGAGCCCGCGAGCAGCCTCCACTCGCTGACGCCGGTGGCGCCGTTCCAGCTCGTGTAGACGGTGCCCCCGCCCGGGCCCGCGCCGAAGGCGATCGCGGGGGTGTGCGGCGGTGTGCCGGTCCAGGGGAAGCGGAAGCTCCTGTAGGACTCGTCGTACTTGGGGAAGTGCGCGTCGAACAGCAGCGCGCCGGTGGGGCTCACTTCCGAGAAGTTGGGCAGCTGCCCCCAGCCGATGAACCAGTCGCCGTTGGCCAGCGCCTGCAGGTCGCCCTGGCTTTCGGCGATCAGCCCAGGAGCGTGCGTGAACTGGCTCACCAGGGTGGCCGTGTCGGTGGTGTGGTTGAGGCTCAGCACGAGCCCGCGCGACTGGCTGTGAACGGTGGGCGCGGAGCCGTTGTCGAACACGCTGAGCGTCCCGTTGGGCAGTTCGCGCGGGTCGTGCTGCCAGGCCGTGAGCGCCTGCGGCGGCTCCTTGAAGCTGCTTCTCCTCCCACCCAGGCGCCACTGGATCAGGCCCGTGCGCCCGTTGATGTCGTACACCGTCCAGGTGTTGCGCCCGGAGACCAGGATGCTGCCGGCGGCGGCGGTGCTCAGCGAGTTGATGTGGAAGAAGTCAAACGGCCACGCCAGCGTGGATTTCTGGGCATGTTCGTAGGATTCCGCCAACCCCACGTGGTCCAGGCTGGTCCACTGCATGCGCACCAGCCCGGTCTTGATGTCGATTTCCTGGAACACCCCGTCGGTCACGGCGCCGTCTGCGGGCCCCCCGACGGCGGAGAGGTTGCAGTGGATGGGGTCATACGAGGTGATCAGCGCCGTATCGCGGTCGGTCAGCTGGAAGTCGTGCAGATCCGCGAACAGGCCGTTGCCGGCTTTGACCACGCCCACGCGGTTGTAGGAGCTGTTGACGATCACATCATTTCCCAGGCCGAAGCCGTGACCGGAGACGTCGCCCTCCCACCAGGTCAGCACCGGGCTGCCCTGATATTCCTGCAGCTGGAAGTTGGTCGCGGAGACGCCCACGGGCAGCGGGTTGAACCAGACCAGGGCACCGTCCGGTTCGAGGATCATCGGGCCCGCCTGCCCGGGGCCGCCATATGGGGCCACGAAGATGTCGCCGGGCGCGGAGTTGGGCGAGTCCGCGGTGACCGTGACCAGGGGCGGGCTGAGGTCGGGCCTGGACTGGAAGCTCTGCACTTCCGCGGCACTCCCCTGATGGGGCTTGCGCGGGGTCGTGCTAAGTGGATCCTGATGGCCGATGGCGAACGTATCCGCGAGCGCGTGCCTTGCCCTGCCGAGGCGAAGCGTGGCGTGCACGGTCACGCGCTCGCCTTCGACGAAGGGCCGCGCGGGCACGAAGCTCGCCCCGTCTCCCTGCGAGTAGGGCTCCAGGTGCCCGCTGTGGGAGCCGCTCTTGCTGCCCTGAACGCTCTGCACGGAGAGCTCGGACGCGGCCACGCCCAGGAAGCTGATCTGCGTCTGGGGCGTCGCGTCGCGGCTGCCGGGCAGCGGCGATACAGTCACCAGACCGTCCTGCAGCGCAGACACGTCAAGCGTGGCCGGCGCGCACGCCGGAGCGGACTGCGCGAGGCTCGTGCTTGCCAGGGGCCACAGAATGGCCAGCGCCGAGCACGTCCCTAAGATGGCTGGCCGAATGAGCGACATCGATCCGGAGCACAATAGGAGACTGGACCGCCGCACGTTCCTGAAGGGCGGCGTCGTCGCGGGCGGACTGCTCGCCGGCGCGGGCCTGACGATCCGCGCCACAGCCGATACGGACACCTCTTCCAGCTCGGCGTCAGGCACCCAGATGGCAAGCCCGGCGGGCGCGATCACGGCTCCAAGCTCCCAGACACAGCCCAACATCCTCGTGATCGTGGTGGACCAGATGCGCTACCCGCAGTGGTTCTCACCGGATCCCCGCACGCTCGGGTTCGCGCCGAACCTGCAGCGCCTGCGCGAAGGGGGCGTGAGCTTCGCCAGGCACTACACGGTCGCCAACGACTGCACGCCGGCGCGATCCGCGGTGGTTACAGGCCTCTACACGCACCAGACCGGGTGCATGATCACAGGCGGCAGCACTCTGGATCCCGGCTTCCCCACGTGGGGGACGCTGCTGGCGGAGCTGGGCTATGACACCCGATGGTATGGCAAGTGGCATCTGACACATGGCGACAACCGCTGGACTGACATCAGCGGCCCGGGCGGCCTTGCGCCGTACGGCTTCGCCGGCGGCACCTTTCCCTCCCCCGACGGCGCTCCCGGCCAGGGGTGGCGCGTGGATCCGCACATCACGCGCCAGTTCGAACGCTGGTTCGTCGAAAACGGAAACAGGGGCCCATGGTGCACGACGGTCTCGTTCGTCAATCCGCACGACATCGCGTGGTGGTACGCCTGGAGCGACAGGGTGCGCGCCGAGTCCTCCGCGCCGCCCGCGGTGGGCCGCATGGTGGCCAACTTCGAGACGCCCGAGGAGCTGATCGCCCGGCGCAAGCCCCGCCTGCAGCGGTCTCTGCAGGAGACCGCCGCCAAGTCCTTCGGGCCGGTCCCGTTCCACGGGCGCGACGCGCACGCCAAATGGCTGGCGTTCGCCGATCTCTACATGAAGCTCCAGAGCTTCGTCGATCTTCAGATCGGCAAAGTGATGGAAACGCTGGAAAGCAATCCGGAGGTGGCGGCCAACACGGTGATCGTGTTCACATCCGACCATGGCGAGTACGGCGGCTCCCACGGCCTGCGCGGAAAGGGCGCCGCGGCCTACGAAGAGGCGATCCGCGTGCCGCTGCTCGTAAAGGACCCGCGCGGGGAGCTGACCGCGGCCACCGAAGAAGTGCGCAACCAGCTGACCTCCCACGTGGACGTGGCGCCGATGCTGCTCAGCATCGCGACCGGCTCGCAGGACTGGCGCAAGGACTCTCACTACGGTCACCTAGCCGAACGGCTGGACATGACGGCGATCCTGGGCAACCCGGAAGCGCCGGGCCGTGAACACGTGCTGCACGCCACCGATGAGGTGGTCACGGAGTTCGCCGTGGAGCCCTACGCGGCGGACGCCCCCCTTCACGTCGTGGCGCTGCGAACAGCGCGTGCCAAGTACGCGACCTACTCGCGCTGGCCGGAAACCGGCATCGAACCGCTTGCCGAAGGCCAGGAAACGGAGCTCTACGACTACAGCACCCACTCAGGTCGCCTGGAGATACACAACAGCGCCGGCGAGAACGTGATCGAGGCCTCGCTGGCCGCCAAGCACGCCGAGGCGATCACCAGCGAGCTGCACGCGCCGCTGCCGGGCGAGCTGGCCGAGGCGCATGCGCGCGGGTTCGCGGACTACTTCTCAACCGCAAAGCGCGCAGCCACGCGCGCCGCCGAACGCCGCAGGATCCGCTCCGAACGCACGATCGGCCGCCAGCGCAGCGGCGACACGGGCGGAGAAGACAACGTCCAGCCCCCCGCGGGGACGCTGGGTCAGCGCGGAGGCGAGATCGGCGCGCCGCGTGGACTCGGCGGCGGTGACCTGGGCGGCCCCGGCCTGGGAACGGGCGGTGCCGGCGGTGCCGGCGGTGCCGGCAGAACGGGCGGCACCGGCGGCTGAGCGCTGCCCGCGCGTCAGCCGGCGACAGCGGGCGAGACGCCGATCACCGCACCGGCGGCGTTGAGCGCCTGCACGTCCACGTATGGCGCGGCGGGGACGGTGATGGTCGTCTGAAAGCCCGTCCTTGCGGCCGTGGCCACGGGGGCCAGCGCGGTCGCCGAGGCGCCGGCGCTGACCCGCCAGGAGGCCACTTCGGTGGCGCCGTTCCAGCTCACGGAGACGTGCAGCGCGCCCGCGGCGCTGGAGACCGCGACCGACGGCGAGCCAGGCGCGTGCGCGCTCCAGGGATACAGCAGCACCTTGAAGCTCTGAACGTTGCGTCCCAGCGTGCCATCCAGCAGAACATGCCCGGCGGAGTCGAACTCCGTGAAGTTGGGCAGGCCGCCGTAGCCGAGCAGCCAGTCGCCGCCGGGCAGCGAGAAGGTGTCGCCCTGGCTGGAGGCGAGCAGCGTTCGGTAGGGGTTGATGAACTGTTTGACAAGCGTTGCCCGGTGCGTATGCAGGTTGGGGTCCAGCAGCAGCCCGCGCGACTGCTTCTCCTTCGGGGGGGTGGAGCCGTTGTCGAAGACCGACACCAGGCCACCGGGCTGGAATTCGGCATCGTGCTGCCAGTAGAAGTGGGTGCCCGGCCCCATCTGGAAGCTGCTGTGCGGGCCGCCCAGGCGCCAGCGCAGCCCGCCGCTGTGCATGTCGATGTCCTCAACCGCCCAGATGTTGCGGAAGGACATCAGCACGTCGCCGGAGGGACCGGGCTCGACGGCGTTGATGTGCGCGTAGTCCCACGGATAGCTCGAGTCCGGAACGCCGTTTTTGGAGTCCGCGATCGCGATGTGCCCCAGCGCGTGCCACTCCCACATCACCAGCCCCGTCTTGATGTCGATCTCTTGGACCACCGCGTCGCTGAGCACCCCGTTGGCCGAGCCGTGCACGGAGGTGAGGTTCATGTCGACCGGATCGAACGCGTCGATCCACGCCGTGCCTTCCGGTGTCACGCGCAGCACGTGCAGGTCGGCCCGGTAGCCGTTTCCCGCGCGGATGGTTGCGACGGGCTGGTAGGAGGTGTTGTAGAGCACGTCTTCGCCCTGACCGAACCCAAGTTCCAGGATCCGCCCCTGCCACCAGGCCAGCACCGGTCTGCCCTGATACTGCTGCAGCGAGAAGTTGGTCGCGGACTGCTGCGCGGGCAGCGGGTGGAACCACACGAGGCCGCCGTCCTGTTCGGCGATCATCGGCCCCGGCGCCCCCAGCCCCTGGTAGGGCGCGAGGAACAGGTAGCCCGGTGCGGCGCCGGGCGCGGCCTGCTTTGTGATGTGCAGGGTGGAGGGCGTCAGCGAGGGCGCGGTGAGGTAGTGCTGGATGGCGCTCGGATCGCCTGGGTTCTCGGGAAACTCTTTCTGGGCGATGGGCGCCTGGCGGGCGACCGTGAATCTGGTCCTTGCCTGCTCCACGCGCCCCCCCGTGCGCACGCTGGCGCTGACGGTGACGCTCTCGCCCTGCGCGAACGGCCTGCCCGGAAGGAAGCTCTCGCCGGTGCCGGTCGAGTAGGCCCGGATGGTGCCCGTGTGCGAGCCGCTGCGGGAGCCCACCGCGCTCACGCTCAGCACCGTGGTGCCGGGAGCGCCCAGGAAGCTGATCTGCGTGTAGGGCGAGGCGTCGGGCGTGCCGGGGAGCGGCGAGATCGTGACGGGGTTGGCGAGCGCCGCGGAGATCGCGGTGCTCGAGTCGAGCACCGCCTCGCTGGCACCCGCGCTGCTGCCGCACCCCGACAGCGCGCAGGCGAGCGCGCCGGCCGCCACGCAGACGGCAAGCCACCTGGCGGCGACGGGGCTCATCACGCGCGCCCGGCGCTGCCCACGCGTCCGCGCCGTGGGCGCGGTGGCGCTCGTGTGGGCGTCGGCTGGCGGGCTTGACCAGGAGGGCATCGGGTTGGGAGCTCGGCGGCGGGAGCGGCGTGGAGGGCGGTTTGTCGCCATGCGCCCCACCGTCCCTTCGCAGGCGGATGAGTGCGCGTGGGCGCACAATACATGGGACCAACGACGCGCGCGAAGGTTGCGCGGCAGCACGTGCGGGCCCACGCGGGCCGTTGGCGGTGACCGATGCTGGAGCCCCGGTCTACTCTCCAGGTGATGCCAATCAGAGTGCAGCTCGCAGCGACAGCTCTCCTGGCGGCGATGGCGCTGGCCGCGGGATTCGCGCCGGGAGCGCTCGCATCGACTGCCGGCGGCGCCACGCAGGCGAGCGCCGCCTACGTGCAGGCCGACTACGCGCTCGTGCGCCACGCGGATGCCACCGCCGGCGTGGCACGGGCGGCGATCGCAGGTGTGCTGGAAGGCGCGCGCCTGGAATGCCCCCAGGCGGGGGCGCGCTCCCCGCAGGACGCGCAGTCCACCCAGATGAGCGACGAGGTGATCGGCGCGATGGTGCTGTCGGCGATCCACCACGAATTCCCCCAGATCCATGCGTTCCTGCGCGCCGTTGCGCCGCTGCGCTGGAGCGTGCCAGCCGTCGGCAGCGCGGTGATCTCCTACGAGCGCAAGCTGAGCACGATGGCGTCCCTGTCGGTGCCGCCGCTGTGCGCGGATGTCCGCGCATGGGCCGCCGACGGGTTCAGCGCGCTGCCGGCCGGGACCGTGTCCTTCGACGCACGCTTCATGCCCGCGTGGGTCGCCGTGGGCGACCTGCCGGGGGCACTGGCGCGCCTGGAGGCCCCGGGCACGCGCGCGCTGGCGGCGAGCGCGGTGCGCCTGGAAGAACGCATCGCCGAATTCGAAGCCGGCGAGGTGGAAACGTGGGGCCACATCATGAACGCGCTGGAACTCTGGCCCTAGCTCCGCGCGGGCGCCGCTAGGCCACGGCGCGCAGATGCCGGTAGGGCGAGCCCCGCAGCTCGCGCACCAGCGCCTCCACGACGCCCTCCTCGTCCTGCTCGCGCCCGTCGGTGACCGCGCCGATCACCGAGCGCTTGCGCTCCAGCAGCGTGGCGATCGACTCATCGACGGTGTCCGCGGCGAGCAGGTAGTAGGCGTTGACCGCGTCCTGCTGCCCGATCCGGTGGCAGCGATCCTCGGCCTGATCGTGCTTGGCGGGCGTCCAGTCGAGCTCGAGAAACACCACGCTGGAGGAGCGCGTGAGCGTCAGGCCCTGCCCTGCGACCTCGATCGAGCACACGATCAGCTGGTTGCCGGGCGCGTCGGGGCCCTGGAACTCCTCCAGCGCGAGATCGCGCGCGCCGGCGCTGTCCTGCCCCAGGATGTGCAGCGCGGCGGGGAACTGCTCGAGCACGGCACGCTGGATCTCGCGGTGGCGAGCGAACACCACCAGGCGCTCGCCGGAGGTGCTGAAGTCGTGGATCCAGCGCAGCGCCGCCGCGAGCTTGCCGCGCGCCGCCAGCAGCTTCAACGCGTTCAGCCGCACCAGACGCTCCGCGCGCAGGGCCGCCGCCACGCGGGCGTCCAGCTCGCGCAGATCCAGCGGCTGGCTCGCCAGCCACGCCACCACATCGCGCTCGGCCAGCCGGTACTCGGCCTCGTTGTCGAGCTCGATCGGCACGATCGAGCGCGTCTTGGCGGGCAGCTGCGGAAGCACCTCCGCCTTGCATCTGCGCGCAAAGCAGCGCGCGCGCAGATGCCAGTGCAACCGCAGGTGGGCGTCAGGTCCGCGAAAGCGCTCGGCGAAGCGGGCCCCCGAGCCGAACTCCGCCAGCCTGCCCAGGATGCGCAGCTGCGAGATGAGCTCTGCGGGCCGGTTGGTGACGGGCGTGCCGGTGAGCGCGAGCACCAGCCCGTCCCCGCGCACGCTTGCGGCCACCCGCTGCGCCGCCTGGGTGCGCTTGGCCGCCGGGTTCTTGCAGTAGTGCGACTCATCCAGCACCAGCGCCCGTGCATCGAGCTCGCACAGCTCGCCTGCACGCGCGGCCAGGATGTCGTAGTTGAGCACGGTGATGTCGGCGCCTGTCTCCCGCTGCGGCGCGAGGCCCGCACGCGCGCCCGCAGCTCCCGCGCGGGCGCCCGCAACAGCTCCCGCGGCGGCGCCGCCGGCGCCGCTGAGCGCGACGGCCGAGCGCTCAGGAAGCCAGCGCGCGATCTCGCGCAGCCAGTTGAGCTTCAGGCTGGCGGGACACACGATCACGGCGGGAAAGGCGCCGGCGGCCTCGATCGCGGCCAGCGCCTCGATCGTCTTGCCCAGCCCCTGCTCATCGGCCAGGAACGAGCGCCTGCGCTCGAGCAGGTAGCGCACTCCGGCGCGCTGGAACGGCTTCAGCTCACCACCCAGACCGGGCACATCGAGCTCCGCGTCCGCCGCGCTCGAGAGCGCCACGAGCCCCGCGGCTCTGGCGTGCTCCTCGCGGATGTCCTGCAGCAGCGCCAGCGCGTCCGGCTCCACCCACACGTGTCCGTCGGTCAGGAAGCGGTCCAGCGCCGGCACGCAGAAGGGATCGGCGCGCAGCGCGGGCAACTGCGCGTGCTCGCCCGCGTGGCCCCGCCGGCCCATCGGCGCGAGGGCGCCGGGCAGCGCCGCGAATCGCTGCACGCTCCCGCGGTCGTGCCCGGGGGCGAGCACGAACGTGGGATCGGCGTGCGCACCGGACAGCTCCAGCACCGCCGGCGGCGCGGGGCGTCCCGCGGCGAGCGCCTCGGAGCAGCGCCGCGCGGCGGGCGTCACCCACGCATCCAGCAGCCGCTGCAGCGCCTGCGCCCACTCGGCGGTGAGCGGCAGGCTGGCGCCGCCCTCGGCGGGCGAGGCTACATCCCGCAGCGAGCGCGGCAGACGCTCGCGGTCGCCGAGCAGCAGGAACACCGCAGCGCCGGCCGGTCCGTCGACGTCGATGGTCCCGCGCCAGGTGGTTGCGCGCGATATCCATGCGCGTACGCGGGGATCGACGGTGGCGTCCTCAAGCTCGCCGATCAGCTGCGCGATCAGCTCGGCGTCGTGATCGACCGCCGCAAGGCCCACCATGCCATCGGGAGCCTCGGCCGCGCGCAGGCCGCAGCGCGCGGCCAGCACTCGCGCAAGGGGTGCGCGTGCGGGGCCCACCACGATCCAGTGCGCGCCGGCGCGGTCACGGCGGAACTCCACGTCGTGAGCGCCCGCGCCGTGCGCACCCTCGCCCGCCGCGCCCTGCGCTGGCTCCTGGCCGCCCGTGACCGCGCCGCCAAGCCGGTCGAGGGCCCGGCGCAGCGTGTGGCTGACGCTCACACCGGGATGCTCAGCAAGCAGCGCGCCGACGATCTCGGCGGCGTCCTCATCCAGCGGCACCAGTCCGCTGCCGATGATCGGAAGCTCGCGAGCACCGGGGTGAGCGAGCAGCGAGCGCACGGGACTCTGGGCGAGATCGGTGGGAAAGCTCAGCCACAGGTCCTGGTCCGGGCGCGCCACGTCGATGGGGCACTCGCCCGAGCGTCTGCGCGCGCACAGGCGCGAGAGCGTCCGCGCCAGCTCCTCGCTGAGCACCACCGGCCGATCGAGGCTCTCCAGCAGCCGCGAGAGCGACTGCGCCTGCTCGGTGCCCAGCGGGATGCACCACGCACGCTGCTGAGGATCCCACCTGCGCCCCGGGATCGCACGCAGGATCAGGCGCAGCGTGTCGTCGTAGGGGAAGCGCAGGACGGCCTCGTCCCTGCTCAGCTCGGCGGTGAGGGCGGAATCGGGCACGAGCCGCCCACGATATGCGCCCGGGGGGATATCTGGATGAGGCCTTCGCCCTGAGCGCGCGCCCTGAGCGCGCGCCGGCAGTCCGCGCGCTGTGCCGCCCCGCGCCGCGTGCCGCGTCGTCAGGCCAGGCGCTCGACCGCGGGCAGCGAGCGAGCGATCGAGCGTGTCAGCGCAGCGCTCACGAGCAGCGCAAGCCCGGGAACGGGCGAGCCCAGGCGGATGTCATAGACGAAATGGGTGCCGCCGGCGTCGGGCGCGAAGGTCATCACCCCGAGGTGATCGCGCAGCGGGCTGCCCTTGGTGATCCTGTAGGCGATTCGATCGTGCGGAACGTATTCCGTGACTGTCTCCTCGAACGGCGCAAGCGGGCCCATTTTCAGCTGGCGCACCGAGCCGACGCCGTTGCGATGCCCGTCCTGACCGTCGCTGAGGCGCTTGATGCTGGCGCCGAACACGGCAGACAGGTTCTCGTGCTCGGCGAGGTGGTCGAAGATCAGCTCCGGGGGCTTGGCGAAGCGGTGTTCGATGTGGACGTGGTGCGCGCGCATGGGCGCAGCCTATCCGCGCGGCGCGCCACGACGCTGCGGCGCGCGCACGGGCGGGGATAATCGCTCGATGAGCACGCTGGAGGAGTGGTGGCGCAACGGCCAGAGCAACGAGCTGCTGCTGAGCGGCGCGCAGCGCAGGATCTTCGTGCGCACCATGGGCTCGGGGCCCTGGCTGACGCTGCTGCATGGCTTCCCGAGCTCCTCGCACGACTGGGCGGGGGTGGCTCCGGCGCTGGCGCAGCGCCACGCGCTGCTGATGCCGGACCTGCTGGGCTTCGGCGCCTCGCAGAAGCCCGCCGATCACGTGTACTCGCTTGATGAGCAGGCGGACCTGGTGCAGGCGCTGTGGGCCGCGCACGGCGTGGCGGAGACAGCGCTCGTCGCGCACGACTACTCGGTGTCGGTGGCCCAGGAGCTGCTGGCGCGCGACGCCGAAGGCACGCTCGGGGTGAGGCTGCGCGGCGTGCACCTGCTCAACGGAGGCGTGTACCCGGAGCTGCACCGGCCACAGCCGACGCAGAGTGCGCTGCTTGACCCGGAGCTGGGGCCCAAGGTGGGCGCGATGCTGAGCGAGGAGCTGTTCGTGGCAGCGATGGCGCCCACGTTCGCTGAGAGCTTCGACGCGGCGGGCGCCAGCCGCGAGATCTGGCGTGCCACGAGCCGCGAGCACGGGCACCTGATCTCACATCTGCTGATCCGCTACATCACCGACCGCGAAGCGCACGGGGGGCGCTGGGTTGCTGCGCTGGAGCAGAGCGAGGTGCGCAGGTCGTTCGTGTGGGGCATGCTGGACCCGGTGTCCGGCGCGCACATGGCCGAGCGGATTCGCGAGCGAATGCCAGACGCGCCGTTCATGGAGCTGAAGGACACCGGCCACTGGCCGCCGCTGGAAGCGCCCGAGCGGCTGGCGGCGGCGGTTCTGCAACAGGATTAGCCGGCAACGCGATCAGCCGCGGCGGGCGCGCATCTGCGCCACGCCGGCCGGCTGCGCCGCGGACTCCCCCAGCACGTGCGCCAGGAACGCGTTGGCCGCGGGGGTGCGGTGGCGTCCCGATCGCCACACCAGGCCGACGCGCCGTCTCAGCGCGGGGCGCAGCGGGATCGCCACCACGGGATCCGCCGCAGCTTCCACCACGGCGCGGGAGACCGCAGAGACGCCCAGGCCGCGTGCCACCAGCGCCAGCACGCGCGCGAGCTCGTTGGTCTCGAAGCTGGCTTTGGGCTCGAAACCCGCTGCGCGCGCGGCGCGCTCGAGCGCCCGCCGCAGGCCGGTGCCCTCGCGCAGGAACACGAACGGCTCGTCCCTGAGCGCGGCCACGCCCACATGCGCGCGCCCTGCCAGACGGTGCTCGGCTGAGACCACCAGCACCAGCTCATCCTCGAACAGCCGCTCGGAGCTCAGGCCCGGCGGTATGCCTTCATCGATGGGCACGAACGCAACGTCGAGCTCGTCGGCGAGAACACCGCCCAGCATCGACTCGGCCACCTCCTCGACCACGCGGATGTCGATGCCGGGGTGCAGCTGATGGAAGCTGGCCAGCGCCGCGGGCAGGTCGTATGGCTCGAGCCACTGCATCGCGCCGATGGTCAGGCGCCCGCGCACCAGCCCGCGCAGCTCCGCGAGCTCGGCAACGCCGGCGTCAAGCTCCCCCAGCGCGCGCTCGACGCGCTCGAGCAGCAGCCGGCCGGCCTCGGTCACAGCCACCGAGCGGGTTGTGCGGCTGAGCAGCCGCACACCCAGCTCGGCCTCCAGCCTGCGCACGTGCTGGGAGACCGCCGGCTGGCCGATGTGAAGCTCGGTGGCGGCGTGTGTGAAGTGGCGGTGCCGCGCCACCGCGGCGAACGATCGCAGCTGCTGCAGGTCCATGTTGATTGATTATGGTACATGATGAGTATCATGCGACTTCCGTATTTGGGGTATTGGTTGCAGCTGTGCATACTGGTGCCAGTACCCAGCACCACCCTCCTCCCCCAGACAGCGACCCGCTCCGACCCCGAGCGGGTCGTTGTCGTTTCAGGGGCTGTTCAGCTGCGATGCCTGCGAGGCCTGCGCGCGGGCGCCGAGGTCGGAGAGGCGCAGCGGATGAGCGGGCGGTCCCTGCAGGATCTGGCGGGAGCTGACCTGCAGCTGCGGGCCCACGCGCAGCAGCTCGCCGGAGCGCAGCTCCCGCCACGCCGGGTCGGAGTCCATGCGCTCGCTGGCCACCACGGCCAGGGGATGAGCAGCGCCATGCTTTGAGCGAACGCGCATGCCAAGGGAGCTGGAGTGCTCCAGCTCAGACCCGGCGGGACGCTCGAGCACGAACAGCCCGTGCGTCTCGGGATAGCGCAGCGCCCACAGCTCATCGGGCGTGATCAGCACGAAGTTGATTGCGAGCAGCGGCAGGTTCTCCGCCACCCACGCGCAGGCCGCGGCGATGCCCTCTGCGAGGTCGCCACCGCGCTGCTGGGTCTCGCTGGTGATCAGCGCGAACAGCCGCTCGGAGTCGGTGTCGCCCTCCAGCAGGCTGCTTGCGGGGCCCAGGCGAAGCTCGAGCGCCTGCAGGTCCTCGATCACGCCGTTGTGCGCGAACAGGCGCCCGTGCTGCTGGAACGGGTGCGTGTTGCGCGGCGTGAGCGAGCCGGTGGAGGCGAAGCGCACGTGTGCCACGAACGTGCGCGAGGAGACCTCCTGTGCGGTGCGCGCGAAGTCCGCGTCACCGTAGGCGGCGATCGGCTGCTTGCTGATCCTGGGAGCGGCATCCTCGAACCAGCCCAGCCCCGTGCCGTCGGGGTCGCGGTGGCTCTGCACTGTGAGGCTGTCCGGGGCGTCCAGCAGCCAGAAGCTCGCCCTCGCCCGCTCGGCTCCGGCGCTCATTCCGAACAGGCGGCACACGCGGCCCATGCTAGAGGCCGATGACGCGCGTCACTCGGTCAGGCAGGTGTCCTCGTCGGAGTACGCGGGTGCGCACGCGCATACCACCCGCAGGGGCTGTTGGCCGGTGTTGTAGAGCTTGTGCCTGGCGCCGGGCGGGATCAGCGCGCAGTCGCCCACAGCCAGCATTCGCTCCTCCCCGTCGATCAGCAGCCGCCCGGCACCGGCTGTGACCAGGTACAGCTCCTCGATGGTGCGGTGGAAGTGCTCGGTGGTCGCCCCGCCCACCGGGATCGTGGCCTCGGCGAGGCTCTGGTTGCGCGCCGGCAGCGACACGGGCCCCGCCCACTCGCGGATCTGCGAGCCATCCATGGTCGTGAACGGCTCGATCTGCTCGTACGCTCGGACGTGCACGCTTGCCAGAGCGTAGATGCTGCGCCACGCAGCAGGTAGTGTCAGCGGCGCAGGGGAATCCGAGCGGAGGGAGCGGGGATGTCAGCCACGGGCAGCGGTCATCGTCATGCCACCCACGAGGTGGCAAACCAGCCACCGCCGCTGGCGGGCCACAACGCCTTCGACGCCGATCCGGCCCTGCGCGAGGCGCTGATCCGCGAGGGCGGTGAGTGGGGTCTGGACCGGGTGCGTGACTTCGGCGGCGTGGTCGTCTCCGAGGAGGCGCTGACCCACGCCAGGCGCGCCCAGCGCAACATCCCGGTGCTGCGCACGCATGACCGCTACGGCCACCGAGTGGACCAGATCGACTACGACCCGTCGATGCACTGGATGCTGCGGCTGGGCGTGGAGCGGGAGGTCAACTCGCTGCCCTGGCGCGAGCCGCGACCCGGAGCGCACGTGGTGCGCGCCGGCATGTTCCATCTGTTCAACCAGCTTGACACCGGGCCGTGCTGCCCGATGTCGATCAACTACGCCGCGGTTCCGACCATGCGCCAGGACCCCGCGCTGGCAGCGGCGTGGGAGGAGCGCCTGACGCTGCCCGACTACGAGCGCTTCGCGCAGGCGGGGATGGTGTTCACGGAGAAGCAGGGCGGCTCGGATCTGCGCGCCAACTCGACGGTGGCCGAGCCGGTGGGCGAGGGCTGGTTCGAGCTGACCGGGCACAAGTGGTTCTGCACGCATCCGGTGTTCGAGGTGTTCTTCACGCTGGCACAGACGGAGGCGGGCGTGACGTGCTTCGTGGCGGAGCGACCGCACCCGGGCTTCCGCATACAGCGCCTGAAGGACAAGCTCGGCGGCCGCTGCCTGGCCTCCTCGGAGGTCGAGTACGACCATCTGCCCGCGCGCGTCCTCGGCGAAGAGGGCCGCGGCACGGCGTTCGTGGTGGAGCAGCTGATCTACACGCGCCTGGACACGATGATGGCCGTGACAGGCATGATGCGCCGCGCGGTGGCGGAGGCGGTCTGGCACGCGCGCCACCGCAGCGCGTTCGGCGCGCTGCTGTGCACGCAGCCGGCGATGATGGGCGTGCTTGCGGATCTGGCGATCGAGTCCGAGGCGGCCACGGCCGCCGCCATGCGCATCGCGCGCGCCTTCGACTCGGCGGACCCCGCGGAGGCTGCATTCAGGCGACTGTCGCTGGCGGTGATGAAGTACTGGATCTGCAAGCGCGGCGCGCCGCTGGCGGCGGAGTGCCTGGAGTGCCTGGGTGGCAACGGCTACGTGGAGGAGGCGCCGATGGCCCAGCTGTACCGCGACATCCAGCTGGGCACTGTGTGGGAGGGCTCGGGCAATGTGATCGCTCTGGACGTGCTGCGGGCGCTGGCACGGGAGCCCGAGGGCCTGCCGGCGTTTCTCGGCGAGTGCGCTCTGGCGAGCGGGGTTCACCCGCTGTTTGACGCGCACATGAACAGCCTGCGCGGCACGTTGGGCGCCGTCGCGGGAGACCCCGTGGGCGCACAGTGGCGCGCGCGGCGCCTGGTGGAGGACATGGCGCTGGCGCTGCAGGCGAGCCTGCTGCTGCGCCACGCCCCCGCCGCCGTCTCACACGCCTTCTGCGCGGGGCGCCTGGGCGAACGCGGGCTGGTCTTCGGCGATCTGCCCGCCGACACGGACGGAGCGGCCATCCTCGAGCGCACGCTGGCGCTGTAGCGGCAAGGAGATGATGGACCGCGCCTAGAAGGCGCGGTAGGAGTGCCGCGTGATGAGGAACCCGTGGCGAGAGCGGTTTTCGCAGCGCAGCGCCTGCCGGCTGACCCTGCACGTCACCGCGATCGGCCCCAGCGCGCCCCACGTCGCTCCGGCGCGCAGCCTGGCCTGCCCTGTTTGCACGAAGGAATCCTGACTGAGACGGGCGCGCGTCGGCCTGCCGACCGACGAGATGAACACGAAGCCCGGATCGCCGGCGCCCTCACCGCCTCCGTGCGCGGGAGGGGGGATCACCGCGGATGCGCACAGCAGCTGCATCGGCGGGGAGTTGGGGGGATGGATGGCGATGCCACACGCGACATCGCCCCCGAGCGCCGTCCAGAAGGGCAGAAACGAGCCGCCGGCGCCCGCCGCCGTGGCGCTTGAGCCAAGGGCGAGGACGAGCGCTGCCAGCGCGGCTGCCACGCGCGCGCCCCGCGACGATCGCCGAGAGCCGACATGCACCCGGGCATCATGGCACGCCAACGCGCCGTCAGGGCGCGGCGCCTGAACGTTCCATCACACGATGCGGGCCGATGTTCTCCAGCTCGAACTCCTCGGAGACCACGCGAAAGCCAGAGCGTTCGTAGAACGCCAGCGCGGGGGCGCGGGCGTTGCACCAGATGCGCGTGGCGCCGTGCTCGCGAGCGTGTGCGATCAGGGCCTCCAGCACCGCCGTCCCGGCGCCGCGGCCCCGCGAGGCCGGGAGCGTTGCCATGCCGCGCACCCGCCAGCCTCCGGGTTCCCCGTCGGGCGCCACCAGGCCCACCGCCACGAGCTCGGCGCCGTCATAGGCGCACACTGCAAAGCACCCGGGGGGCTCGTCGGCGGCGAGTTCCTGCACGCGCTGGTGGGGGCGCAGCACATCACGGCGCAGCGGCCTGGTCAGCTCGGCCGGCACGCTTGCCACCACGAACGCGCTCACCGCGAGGATGCTAGACCCCGCGGTGAGCGCGCCGGATCAGCCGAGTGGCTGCGTGAGGTCGTAGAGCGTCTGCCCGCCCACGGTGACGGCCCTGTAGTGCGCCTTCACCCAGCTGGAGATCGAGCTGGTGCTGGAGGAGCGCCCGCCGGGCCCGCCCGCCGGGCCGCCGCCACCACCGCCGGAGGAGGCGAGGTAGTAGTGGATCTCTCCCTTCTGCACGTACTTCTCGAATTCAGCCAGCGTGAGGTTGCCGCCCTGGCCGCTGAAACCGCCGATGGCCATCACCGGCTCCCCGCCCGAGGCGAGCTCGATCGAGGCGGCGCTCTGCGAGCCGGACACCGCCGCCACCCAGCGGTAGCGCCCCGCGTCGGCCTCAAGCGCCTTGACCAGCGCGCGGCTGACGCTCGCGCCGCCGCCGCCGCCGCCGCCGAAGCCCGCGCCAGCGCCCTGGCCCGCTCCGGCGCCCCTGCTCGCGCCGGCGCGCGCCGTCGAGGCGGATCTGCCGGCGAGGGAGCCGCCGGAACCGAACAGCCCGGCGGCGCCGGAGGAGGCTGCCGGTGCACCGCCGCTGGGCGGCGCCGCGGAGCTGCTGCCGGCGCCGGGAGGGCTGCCGGCGCCCGCTGAAGCGGAGCCGCCTGCGGAGCCGGATCCGGCGCCCGGAAGGCTGCCGGCGGCGCCCGCTGAAGCGGAGCCGCCTCCCGGGAGGCCGCCGGCGCGGCCCGCCGAGCCGGAGCCGGAGCCAGCGCCGGCGCCGGCGCCGGCGCCGGGGAAGCCGCCGCCGCGCGAGCCGGCACCGCCGGGGATGCCGCCGCCCGGGCCGAAGCCGCCGCCGCTCGCGGAGGCCGGCCCTGCGGACGGTATCGAGCCGGTGTGCGCGGTGGTGATCGTCTGCGCGGAGTAGGCCACGGGGCCGGCGACGCACGCGACGATCGCCAGCGTGGCGCAGGCCACCGATGCGCTGCGCGCCAGTCTCAGCGCGGGGGCGCTCAGCAGCCACAGGATGCCCACCGCGGCGCTGGCAAGGATCAGCGGCGTAAGCCACGGCTCCCAGGAGGGCGTGCGGTGGAGCAGGACGTAGGCCCACCCGGCTGTGAGGGCGACGCCGAGCGCCATCAGCGCGCGTGCGGAGAGCCTGTGGCGCTGCTTCCACAGAACGCTGCCGGTGATGGCGACGAGCGCGGCGATCGCGGGAGCCAGCGCGACGGTGTAGTAAGTGTGGATGATGCCGCTGGAGAAGCTGAACACGACAGCGCTGACCAGCAGCCAGCCGCCCCACAGGATCATGGCCGCACGCGTGCGGTCGGTGCGCACGGCGCGCCGGCTGCTCCAGAGCCCGACTGCGAGCGCGAGCAGCGATGCGGGCAGCAGCCAGGATGCCTGGCCGCCCATCAGCGAGTCGAACAGCCGCAGCACGCCCGCGGGGCCGCTGAAGTTCGCGCCCGCGCCGCCGCCGCCGCCGGGCCCGGATTGGCCGAAGAGCCGGCCCAGGCCGTTGTATCCGAGGATCAGGTTGATGATGCTGTTGTTGGAGGAGCCGTCGATGAACGGCCTGGACCCCGTAGGCCACAGAGCCACGATGGCGACCCACCAGCCGGCGCTCAGGACGATCGCAACGCCACCCGCGCACAGCTGCACGACGCGGCGGCGAAGGCCGGTGGGGGCGGCCACCAGGTAGACCAGGCCGAACGCCGGCAGCACGAGGAAGGCCTGCATCATCTTTGCCAGGAACGCGAGGCCGACCAGCGTGCCGGCGGCAAGCACCCAGCGGGTGCCGGCACGCTCGAGGGCGCGGGTGAGGCAGTAGGCCGCGGCCACCAGCAGGCAGACCAGCAGCGAGTCTGGATTGTTGAAGCGGAACATCAGCGCAGCCACGGGGGTGATGGCAAGCAGCGCACCCGCTGCCAGACCGGCGCCCGCGCCGAACCAGCGCTTGACTGAGGCGTGCAGAAGCGCCACGGCCGCCACTCCCTCCAGCGCCTGGGGCACGAGCATGCTCCAGCTGCTGAAGCCGAAGATGCGCCCGGACAGCTCCATCACCCACAGCGACGCCGGTGGCTTGTCCACGGTGATGAAGTTGGAGGAGTCGATCGAGCCGAAGAAGAAGGCCTTCCAGCTCTTGGTTCCCGCCTGCACGGCGGCGGCGTAGAAGCTGTTGGCGTATCCGGAGGCGCTGAGGTCCCACATGTAGGCGACCGCTGTGAGCAGCAGCAGCCCGATCAGCGCCCTGCGCGCCCATCTGGGCTCGGCGCGCTCGGCGCTCACAGGAGGGGAGCCGCGGCGTGCGCGCGGCAGGACGGCGGGGCTTGGAGGTGTGGCTATCGCGTTCATGTGCCACACCCTGCATCGCCAGCCTGAGAGGCCCGGGCGCCTCTGCTGTGAGTTTCCTGAGAGCCGACATCGCACGGGCGCCCGGCGCTTGCAAGCGGTGGGGCGGTGGGCGCTCTACCCTTCCTGGCGGCTGCCCGCGGCGTGGGGCCGCGGCCGCCACGTCCCGCGCGATGACAGCAACCTCCTCCGGCGAGCGCACGCATCCAAACCTGATCCTCGCCGTGCTGGCGCTCGGGGGCGTGGCCTACGCGATGCTCAGCTCCGCCGTGATCCCGGCGCTGCCAACGATGCAGCACGCGCTGCACACCTCAGAGACGGGAATCACCTGGCTGCTCACCGCCTACCTGCTGTCGGCGTCGGTGGGCACCGCGATCCTGGGGCGCCTGGGCGACATGTACGGGAAGGAGCGCCTGCTGCTGATCACGCTGGTGATTCTGTCCGCCGGCACGCTGCTGGCGGCGGTGTCGAGCTCGCTGGCGCTGATCATCGCCGGGCGCTTCATCCAGGGCGCCGCAGGAGGGATCTTCCCGCTTGCGTTCGGCATCGTGCGCGACGAGTTCCCGCGGGAGCGCGTGGCGGGCAGCATCGGCCTGCTGAGCGCGATCCTCGGCGTGGGAGGCGGTGCCGGGATCGTGCTGTCGGGGGTGATCGTGGAGCACCTGAACTACCACTGGCTGTTCTGGATCCCGCTGGTGGCTGCCGTGACCGCCGGCTGGGCCACCTGGCGCTTCATCCCGGAGTCGCCCGTGCGCATGCCCGGGCGCATCAACTGGGGTGCAGCGGCGCTGATGACGGTGGGGCTCTCAACGGTGCTGCTGGCGGTGAGCGAGACCACCAACTGGGGCTGGGGCTCGGCGCGGGCGATCGGGCTGATCCTGGCCGGACTGGCGGTGCAGGCGGTCTGGATCGCGGTCGAGCTGCGCAGCGACAATCCCCTCATCGACATGGGGATGATGCGCATCCGCGGCGTGTGGACCACCAACCTCGCCGCGTTCCTGCTGGGCGCCGGCATGTACTCCTCGTTCATCGTCTTCCCCCAGTTCGCACAGCTGCCGAGGAGCACCGGCTTCGGCTTTGGTGCCTCCGTGGTGGTCTCGGGGCTCTACCTGCTGCCCTCCGCCGTGGGAATGACGATCCTGGGAGTGTTCGCCGGGCGCATCTCTGAGCGCTTCGGCTCGCGTGCGGCACTGCTCGCGGGCACCGCGTTCACCACCGTCGCCTTCGCGCTGCTGGCGGTGGAACACGGACATCCCTATGACCTGCTGATCGCCGCCTCGCTGCTCGGCGTGGGCATCGGACTTGCGTTCGCCGCGCTGGGCAATCTGATCATCCAGGCGGTCTCGAGCGGGCAGACGGGCGTGGCAAGCGGGATGAACACCGTCATGCGAACGCTGGGCGGAGCGCTCGGCGGGCAGCTCTCGGCCACCTTCATCGCCGCGCACACGCTGCGCGGCGAGCCCGCGGTGACAGGCTTCACGGAGACCTTCCTGATGGCCACCGGCTTCCTGGTCGTGTGCATGCTCGCCGGCCTGCTCGTGCCCGCGCGTGTGAGGGCGTCCGTG
>Ga0182012_10000555_pt1 | contig 41444 bp, 32 predicted proteins | sample 612S2SmetaG_FD_120486 | JGI IMG/M metagenome (GOLD analysis project Ga0182012, IMG submission 120486) | Permafrost microbial communities from Stordalen Mire, Sweden - 612S2S metaG | ecosystem: Environmental > Terrestrial > Soil > Wetlands > Permafrost | place: Sweden: Stordalen | collected... | reverse complement strand
TCCATTGCCATCGCCACCTCATCGAGCGGGCATTCGCCATTGAACGACCCGCTCTTCGAACTGAGATCAGATTGAAGCAATCCGCGCGACGAGGGCTGCTCAATAGTGCACACTTCGTTGCCGCAGGCCTTCAAATCTCCGACCTGAGCAGTATTGAACAGCCTTTCTCTGTCATCCGACTCCAGACTCAGTAGGAATTCGCCGCTGCGGCAAAGATTCCCCTCCCGGCCGTTGCGGACAAAGCAAAAAGGAGAACGCGATGCTCCATCTCACAAATGTCCAATTCCTGGCCGGCGCCATTGCCGTCCTCCTTGTCATCGCCATTGCAATCGGATTGTTTCGTGCAAATCACAAGATGAAGAAAGTGGTCTTCTACGAATTCACTGACGCCGAGTACGACCTTGAGTTCCTCCAGAAGGGCGACTCCTGCGAAGCCGCGGATTGGATGGCTGATCGCCCCGGGCCCTTTGGACCGAACCGCCTCCAGGATGCGTTCATCAGCGATTTGGGCTCAAGAGCGCGCGGCACAAATTGGTGGGATAGCGACTTGAAATGATTCCGGGCCTGTTTAAGCACGACGCAAATGGCCTTTAACCAAAAACGGGGCCCGTATTCAAATTCAGAACGAGCAGATCAGACCATCTTTCGCATTCCTCAGCGCTCATGATTGATTGGTCGCTGTGTTGGCACGACAACTTTCACCATCAACCGTTTGCAGCTGCGGTCAACTCCGCATAGGAGAAAGCAATGAATTACCACTTGATCATGGGTCACTACATCACGAATCAAGAGCTCATCATTGGCGGGGTTATACTCGCCGTTCTCGTCGCCGTCGTGATTATCGCGTTTATCCAAAACCGCAGAACGCGCACCGCGGGTTTAAGAAATCGTTTTGGCTCAGAATACGAACGCGCCGTGATTACGCACGGCTCCGCGCGCGAGGCCGAGGCAAAACTAGCCGATCGGGAAACTCGAGTGCAAGCTCTCAAGATCCGGGAGTTGGGCGCAACTGAGCGCGAGCGGTTCGTCACCGAGTGGCACACGATTCAATCGCGCTTTATGGATCATCCCAAAGCTGCGGTTACCGAAGCCGATGGGCTGATCAATGCGCTCCTCATTGCCCGGGGTTATCCCCAGGCCGAATTTGAGCAGCGCGCGGCCGACCTCTCGGTGAACTATCCACGCGTCATGGACAATTACCGCATCGCGCACTCGATCGCCGTCCGCCCTGACGAGACCGAGGCCAGCACCGAGGAACAGCGCACCGCGATGATCCAGTATCGAGAGATCTTCGATGACCTTCTCCAGGCGCCGAGAGCCCTCGAAGTGAGGACCGCTGCCTAGCTTCAACTTCGCTGCTGGATGGGATCCAACGAGGGCCTGAAGAATGTGAGCAGGCCCTGACGTTGGCCCCGGGAGGCTCGACAAATGGGGCAACTCGCAAGCACAAGGCTCGGAAGCACAAATCGGGGGATTCACAAGCCAGCGCGGTCCGTTCAGATCCTGCTGTGCTCATTCGCCCTGGCGACCACCCTTTCATTCGCCAGCAGTCCGAATCGAGAGACGATCCAGGCAACATACACTCACGCCGGGAGTGCCATCGGCGTTACGCTGATCGTTTATAGCGACTCCACTTCTTCCGACTTGCAGGTTCTTTCGCTGGCTTTCCAGAAGGGCGAGGACCAGGAATTGGCGAGCGCTCTCTCCAGAAGTAAACCAGTGGGGCAATGCACGATTGCAGGGGCACTTGGCTATGACGTCGCTTTCATCCAGACTGTTGTGACGCCAACCGGACGGAGGATCACATTCATCACCAGCCGCCCGCATCCGCCGGATGAAGCTGACCCGCCTGGGCCGTCGCAGACTTTTGACCTGGCGGTCGGCCAATTCGACCTGAATGATATCGACCCAACAAAGAGCACCGGATTCCTGTTTCCTGCAAGCAAACTCGTAATCGACGACCAGGGAAAGTCTCACTATGATCTGGCTGGCAATCCATGGATGCTGGTCAACGTACTCGACTCGAACGGAGCCGGACCATTGACTGAGCCCAAGGTCGCCAATGCAGCTGACCCCGACCCAGGGAGGGAATACTCATCGTCCATCGGCCACTGAGCATAATTGAGCAGAGGACCTTGCGCCGGAAGCATAGGGTTCTTTGTGGGGCCTTCCCCTATTCGGCGGCGGCGATGCTAGATTGTGCGGCTGTTACCCCAGACGCAGCACACCTTGCACGCCGCCGCCGCACCTAAGCCGCTCTTGAGGTCCCGATTCCCTCCGGCCTTTTCCCACCGTTCAAAAGTGAACATCCATCCCATCATGGCCGGCGTAGAGTCAGGCTATGATGAACAGCTTTGTTCAGAGCGTTTCCAGGCTTGGCTTGTTTACGAAAGACATGGTTGCATCCGCTGCCGGATGTTTCCTTTTCATGCCAGGCTTCCGTCAAGTAACAACGGGAAATGACGAAGCGGAAACACCATTGTCTGTGCATGGTGCAGACAGGTCGTCAAAGCCGTTGGAAGGTGCGGGCGTCGCATTCTTCCTTCTGTCATTCATAGCAAGCGAGGCACTCGCAACGATTCGAGCGCTCGGTCACTGAGTTCTGTTTTTTTGCTGCAGGAGCGATTGTTGCCTACACATTCAAAGTCAGGAGTGCACAATGTCCGCTTCCAGTCTCCCCATGAAAGCGCAGCAGAGTAACCTGATACGGCGCGGGCCTGAGACTTCGCCTTTTGGAAGAGTCCCGGCACTAGCCCTGGTTCCAGCACCAAACGGTTCACGTCCGAGCCGAATTGCGGTCATTGGAAACCACCTTCCCAGGCAATGTGGCATCGCAACCTTCACCACCGATTTATGCGATGCGATTGCCGCGGAGTATGGAGCCTCTGGCCTGCAAGTAGTAGCCGTCAACGACGCGCAATCTGCCTACCTCTACCCAGCCCGGGTGCGTGGCGAAATTGCTGAAGACGATCTATCCTCCTACCGGGCAACCGCCGATCGTCTCAACACTTGCGACGTCGATTTGGTGTGTCTGCAGCATGAGTACGGGATATTCGGTGGGAAAGCCGGAAGCCATGTGCTCGAATTGCTGCGAATCCTTAACATGCCGGTGGTCACGACACTTCATACCGTTCTTCGCCAACCGGATCCCGACCAACGAAGCGTCATGCAACAGATCGCGGCACGCTCCGATCGTCTGATCGTGATGAGCGATTACTCTGCCTGCATTCTGCAGGATGTGTTTGGAGTTTCCGCAACAAAGATCGACCTGATTCCTCACGGTATTCCCGACCTGCCCTTTGTGGAGCCGGAGGTCCACAAGGATGCGCTCGCTCTTACCGGAAAAGCTGTGATGCTCACCTTCGGTCTGCTGTCTCCCAACAAAGGTTTCGAGAATGTGATCAAAGCTCTACCGCGCATCCGCAGCCGGCACAAAAACGTTGTTTACGTGATCGCAGGCGCCACCCACCCGCATGTCAGGGCGAGGGAGGGCGATCGATACCGGGAACAGTTGCAGGCCCTGGCCAGGGAAGTTGGGGTCGAGCGAGAGGTAATATTCCTCAACCGGTTTTTCAGTCCCCAGGAAATGGCTTCGCTGGTCGGTTCGGCAGACATCTACATCACTCCCTATTGTCACGAGGCGCAGGCTGTATCGGGAACCCTGGCCTATGCCATGGGTGCTGGGAAGGCCATCATCTCCACTCCCTATTGGCATGCTAATGAACTTCTGAACAATGGACGCGGAGCGTTGGTTCCCTTCGAGGACCCGGCTGCCATCGCAGTTACGGCCATTCAACTTCTGGACGACGATGCGGAACGTTACTTAATGCGCGAGCGGGCATACCTCTACGCGCGCAAGATGGTTTGGAGCCAGGCTGCGCAATCCTATATGCGCTCCTTCTCACGAGCCCGCGTACAGCGTATGCAACCTGTGCACCAAGGGTTTCCCGTCCAAGCGGTGGAGAAGATCGGTGCACGCATAATCCTGAGTGTCTGAGCGCTGTGCCGCGGCGGACCGCGAAGGGAGAATGCGGCAAGGACAATGGGAATGATATCGAATTACTGCTGTAAATGAAGACAGGAAGGGCGCCCGCCGCGGCGGGCGCCCTTCCTGTTCAGACCGGCCTTGTTTAGTGTGCAGGCGGGGCCTTTGCTGCAGGCGCAGTTCCGGCAGCGCGTTTAGGCGCGGGCTTTGCGGGCGTTTCAGCCCCCCAGTATTGGGGATCGGCATCTACCCAGGATTTCTCTACGTAGCTCCAATCGGGATTCACCATCCACAGATTGTCCTCGACGCTGGCCACGCTCTCTTCGGAAATTTTGTTGAGCCGGTTTCTTCCCTCGTCGCCCAACGCAGCCCCGAAGTCCTTCCTATGCTCCAGGCCCATATCCTCATCCTTGAGGGACTTCATCGGCACCAGGACGAGGTAGGCGTCAGTTACGCCCATCATTCCCTCGTAACTCGACCAAGGGATGTTTTGGCCGCTCTTGAGGTAGGCGTCGCGATAAAGTTTCGTCAATTCCTTGAAGTGATCGTCGTGTCCGGCGCGCATGTGGAAGATGATCACCTCCCAGTAATGAGAGTGGGGTATGTCCGCTCCAGCGACGTTGTTACTGAGGTCGGGGCGGTAGTGCCAAATGGTGTGGTGTTCCTCGGTTATGTAAGGGGCCTCGCTCGCATCCATCGCGTCAAACTTGGCGTCGGTCGCTGCGTTGCCTGTGAGCCACTCCTCGCTCTTTTCGAACGCCTCGAAAGAATCGTAGCCGGAGAGGTAAATTGCCCGAGGCGGGCCTGTCAGGGCTTCCATCCCCATGACGTGCGTCGGGTCCTTGAGTTGCTCTGACACACCGGGATACTCTGAGGCAATTTTGTCGTAAGGTCCGTCCATGTCGGGTTTTATGTTGATCGTTTCAATGTTGAGGATGTTGGGTGGCGGAACTGCCGGAGTTTGTGCGAGTGCGGTCAGAGAGCCTGCCAGTGCCAGGGATAACCCGGCGACGGAACATAACCATTTCTTCATGTCTGCCCACCTCCCGGGGGCCAGAAGGAGAGTTGCGGAAGAGGAAAGAATCGTGACCTGCAAATACCATAGTCACCCGGGTACACCCAAGTTAGGGCGCGCTTCCGGGGTAAGAGTCTGCTCAATTTGCCAGTAGGGTGCCCAGGATCCGCGCGTCGTCTGACGAGGAGGCAACAGGACTAGCGAGGAAGCCGAACCACGATAATCGGGTGACCTCTGTGGTACCTGTGGTGTCTCCCGTGGTGGTAGGCGTATGCAGGGGTGACGGAAGATATTGCGACCAATGCGGCAAAAAGGAAAATCAGGACCTTTTTCATTTCTGCTCCAGTAACTCCGCGCTGACGGAGTTAAGTCGGGATTTCCATTCTGGATTTCCCTTCCAACCATTTAAGGCTTTACTGGCAGCATTCGGTCTGTTCACAATTGCACATTCCGGCAAGGACGCGGGGGCGCTGCGACCAAATCTGTCACAGCGCGGAATGGCAAACTTCGCTTTAGAAGATGATTGCTGGTCAATTCGCAGGTGTCCGGCTCAAACCACACAGAATTGGCTGATTTGCGGGTGCCGGAGTCTCATGTCAAGTCTCAATCACCACGTCCTTGGTCAGCTCCAACGCAGGATCGCCTCTTCGGCGACCGGGAATCACAACGCGCGCCTGCTTCCACTTATCAGGTTGAAGATCAGCATGATGACTGCCACAACGATCAAAAGGTGAATCAGGGCTCCGCCGATATGGAGGGAGAATCCCAGTAGCCACAAAACCACAAGAACGACGATGATTGTCCAGAGCATTTCTATCTCCTTCGCACCACACACGTGCGGATAAATGTAACTCCCACGTTAGTGGTAGCCGACCGCAGCGTCTGAGCAAGAACGCACATTGAACAACCGCTACGGCACATGATCGTCTTCACCGAAGTGGTCCAAACTGCTCAGACCCCGACGATTTCAGCGCCTAGGTTGAAGAAAGTTGGCGCAGGTATTTGACGGCCCAACGAGTGTGAGGAGAATTCATGAACAAGATCAAGTTACTTGCGTTTGCCGCCATTGCTGCAATCGCCATCGCACCTGGCGCTGCCAAGGCATCGGCTCAGGTCAGCGTCAATATCGGAGTCGCTCCCGATTGCCCCTACGGTTACTATGATTACGCTCCTTATAACTGCGTTCCCGACGGTTACTACGGAGCGGAGTGGTTTAACAGCGGCGTCTTCATCGGTGTTGGTCCGTGGTTCCATGGGTCCAACGACTTTCAGGGCAAGGTCGATAACTCCTTCGATCCACAGCACGGCTATAGCGGCCCCATGCCAAAGGTTGGCGAAAAGCCCGCAGCGCAGCGGAGAGCCCCCGAGCAATTCAAGGGGAATGAAACGCGCGACGGACGGGGTCATGCGGCTGGCGGCGAAGCAAAGCACTAACCAACACCCATTGCGGACTGCTTCACCGCTCGCAGTGGCATATTTTGCGCCAGCTCGTCTGAGGTTGAATCAACTCCTTGGCCTCTCCTGGTCATGAGGCCGTCAACCGTATCATTTGAGGCACTGGAACCTGGTTTCAGTGCCTCAATCAAATCGACAAGATTCGAATCCACAGAGGTGGACCTGTGAACAAAGATCGTGTGAAGGGCGTCGTCGACGAAATGGCAGGAAGCGCCAAGCGCAAGGCAGGCGCGTTGAGTGGGAATACCCAACTTGAAATTGAGGGCATGGTTCAGCAAGTGAAGGGCAAAGTCGAGAATGCCTGGGGCAAGGCTGAAGAAGTGGTTCACGATGCAAACGAGGAAGCCGCGGTCAATCACAAGACGCGCATTGAAGTGGAGCTGGAGTGCGCAGCTACACCGTCCCAACCTGCCAGGAAACCATAGTGACAATTCGCACCGGGCGATGCGAGACGTCACACTTCAGATAGGCTTTGACTCATCAAGCCCGCGACTGGGATACAAACCCGGCGCGGGAGTTGAACTTGCAGTTCAACCTGCAAGATGAAAACGAATCGCTTGCGGGACAGGAACGAGAGTTTCTGTCTCCCTTTGCATCCATACGCAGGTCAAGGCACGCTTGTGGTGCGATTCACGCTATGATCTAAAGGGAAGATAACCCAACTCCTCTTTGCCGGCATTCGCTCCATCTCGTTGGGTTCGAGCGCTGTTGAAGTCGCTCGGCCCTGGCCTCATCACTGGGGCGGCCGACGATGACCCCTCGGGCATCGCCACATACTCAATTGCCGGCGCGCAGCTCGGAACCAAACTTCTCTGGACTGCACTTCTGACGTGGCCGTTGATGGCCGCAGTCCAGATGATGTGTGCCCGCATTGGCAAGGTAACGGGACAAGGCCTGGCCGGAAACTTCAAGCAGCGATTTCCAAGATGGCTGTTGCTGGTATTCGTGATTGCCCTGCTGACCGCAAACACGATCAACATTGCCGCAGATCTTGCCGGTATGGCGGATGCGGCAGCGATGCTGACGCGGATCAATTCTCACTGGTTTGTGGTGATTTTCGCGCTTCTTATTTCCTGGGCAACGGTCCGGCTCCAATATCAGCAGATAGCAAACGTTCTCAAGTGGCTTGTGCTCGTGCTCTTCGCCTACCCGGTTACGGCGTTTGTGGTGGGAGCGAATTGGGGCCAGGTGCTGCGCGATACCCTGGTGCCGTCGATGCCGCACAGCGGAGATGAGTGGGCGATGCTTGTCGCGATCCTCGGCACAACCATCAGCCCGTATCTCTTTTTTTGGCAAGCAAGCGAAGAGGTCGAGGAGGAAAAGTCGGCCGGCCAGAGCACGCTTGCTCAGCGCAGAGGGGCAACACCAGAAGAGCTTGAATTGAGAAATATCGATGTTGGCGTTGGTGCGTTCTTCTCAAACATGGTCATGTTCTTTATTATTCTTACCACCGCAATCACCCTCAATCGGCACCACATTACAAACATCTCGACCTCCCGCGAGGCGGCTGAGGCCCTTCGGCCTTTTGCGGGCAACTTCGCAGCGACCCTGTTCACCCTGGGTATTGTCGGTGTCGGATTCCTTGCCATCCCCACGCTGGCCGGATCGGCCGCATACGCCTTTGCTGAGACGTTGGGTTGGCGCCAGGGCCTGAGCAAGAAACTAAAACAGGCACGCTGGTTTTATGCTTTGATTCTTGTTTCTACCGCAGCCGGCGTTGCGATGGACTTTATCGGCGTTAACCCTGTGAAAGCTCTTTATTGGACAGCTGTCATCAACGGTTTGTTAGCTCCCTTCCTTCTCGTAGCCATCCTGATCATCGCCGCGGACAAGAAGCTGATGCAGAATCAGCCGAGTTCCCGCCTGGGATGGATTGTGGTTGCATTGACGACATTGGCTATGTTCGCCGCCGGGGTCGCCATGTTTATCTTCTAGGCAGGAAGCTCAGGGTACAAATGCTCGGTGGCCGGGTTGGAACCAGCAGCAATACCACGCCGCACGAGTTTCTCGGCGGCCTCGGCCTTGCCCAGGCTGCGGACCTTCCATATCCCGTAGCAGCCGCCGACAACGAGCAGGCCCACGAACACGCAAAGCAATGGAGTCGACCACTTCTGGATGGCACCCGACCACATGTTCACGATCCTGCGTCCGTAGATCACGCCAAGCCATGCAATAAAGGAGTAACGCAGTGTGCGCGCCGCACCATAAACAGCGAGGAAGCGATGGCGCGAGACGCCCAGCGCCCCGGCTGCAAGCGCAAAGGGCAAGAGGGGGATGGGGGGTGGGAGCATAGCAGGAAGAAAAACGGCGAGGATGCGGTGACGTTTCACCCACCCGCGAATGCGTCCAAGAAGACGCGCTGGCACGTAATGACGGAGCGCCCCTTCGCCGCCTCTCCTGCCAATGTGCCATGTTGTGTAGCCGCCCAGCATGCTGCCCGCAATGGCGCAAGGGGCCAGCAGCCAGGGATCTCCGCTATGCGCTACCAGCCAAAGCAGCAACAGATCAGTGCTGCCGGGCAGAGGCAGCGGGATTACCGAGGAGTCGATGACCGCAATGGAAAAGAGGCCAAGTGGTCCAAGGTGCGTAAGCCAATGCGGCACCGGTGGCTGATGCGTGCCGGCGGCGGAAGCTACAGTTGCGTTTTGGACAAGTCTATTCATGCAAATATCCGGGCGGGGTTACCTGAAAATCGCAGATGGGGCCTTCACGGCTCCCCGACCACTTCTGATTCATCTCATCACCGCCCAAATCGTCGGTGAATCCGCCAACTGCGATGTTGAGTCGCGGTTAGTTATGCGGAATCCACGCAAGGTCGCCGCTGAGAACGTAGACTGCGAGAGCTGCTGCCATCAAGAATGCGCAAACCCAGAAGCGCCAGTCGCGGTGCATCCGCTGCCAGTAGGGGCCGGGACCAGGTTCACCGTGTTCACCACTCTCTCCCTCGTGATTGTGCTTATTTCCGGTCATATCTCATCTCCATTTTGCCTCGACGGGCTATTGCTTTTGATGCGCCGCAGCAGTCACCTGAACCGGCGTTTCGACGCCCGCCGCAGATGAAGTGACTACCGACGCCGGTTTGTCGGCAGGTATCACGCTTCCTGTCGGGTAAATGAGAATCTGAATCGAACCCCAATCCGCATCCTGGTTCGCGCCCGTCTGCTTACCCATGCCCAAGGTCTTAAGCTGGCTGTCGTCAAATCCAAAGTTCTCAACCAGGTATTCGCGAATGACCATGGCCCTGGCCTCGGTAAGCACCAGGTCTTTCTGGGTATCTCCATCCATGCCGGTTGAAACCACCACGACCGCGAATCCGAATTGATTCTGCGCGAGAAAGTCGCCGCCGGCCTTCAGAGATTTCTGGTTCTTGATCTTCGCCGAATCGCGCGCTTCGAACAGTTCCCTGGTTCTATAGGTAAACACCTTCAGGGGCGTGCCTGGAGGAAGCGCGGCAATCCGATCGGCAACCAGATCGCTCGAATCTTCGTATCCGCGTTTCTTGAAGTAGCCGCTCAGAAAGAAATTGTGCTTCAGTGCTTCCATGTTTTCCTGGAAGTCCGTCACCCCGGTCTGCGCCTGGAGCATAGTGTCATGCATGGTCGCCGTGGTCTGCTCCAGGTTTGTGTAGAGCTGTTTGTCGTTCACCAGTTCTCCCACGGTTCCCTGTCCCGAATCGATCTTGGCGCTTACTGAATTCAAATGAGCCGTGGCCAGGGTTGCATTGTCAATGGCCTTCTGGCTGCTGTCCAGAATGCCGCTCGTCTTCTTGAACAGATCAGACAACACGAGCGGGGGTGCACTCTCAAGGGTCTCGCCGTCTTTGACCTCGGCTTGCCCTGCGGATCCAAATGAGATGGCCACGAACTGATTCCCCAGAACACCTTCGGTTTCGATCGAGGCCACGGAGTCCTGTTTGATAATCTCGTGCGTCGAGTGGTTGAGATCCATGACGACCGTGACTTTGTCACCGGGCTTGTGGGGCAGCTCAATGCTTCGCACCATTCCGCTGTGAACCCCGCCCACCTGTACGTCGGCACCCTCTGCCAGCCCCGCGACGTTATCGAATTGGGCCTTCAATTGATATGTGGAACGGAACAGATACTCCTTGCTTCCGATTTCGAAGACTCCAGCTGCCAGAAGGGCCAGTGTCACAAAGATGAAAGCTCCCAGCCGCGCTATTCTCGACATAAATCCTCCTACGACTGCTTTAGAAATTCCTTCACGAACCCGATGTCGCTTTGTTGAAGGTCGTCGAAACTGCCCTCAATCACCACATTGCCCTGATCTAAAATGGCCAGTCGATTCGCAATCGTCCTGGCGCTATGCATGTCGTGGGTGACGACAATGGATGCCATTTGGCGCTCGCGCTGGAGCTTGAGAATCAACTCGTCAATCTCGCCTGAACTGATGGGGTCGAGTCCTGCTGTGGGCTCATCGAGCAACAGAATCTCCGGTTCCAGAGCCAGGGCGCGCGCCAGGCCCACGCGCTTCTGCATCCCACCGGAGATGTCGGAAGGCAACTTATCGAAACTGTCTTCCATTCCTACCTCGGCCAGCAAGTGCTTCACCCGCTCGCTGCGCTCGGACCTTGACATGTCTTTCCTGTGATGTTCGAGCGGAAATGCCACGTTTCCTGCAACGGTCAGCGAATCGTAGAGCGCCGCATGCTGAAAAAGGAACCCCATCTTCTTCCTGATTTCGCTCAACCGATCAATTGGCAGGCCGGCAATATTCTGGCCGTGAATGCAAACAGATCCTGAGTCAGGAGTTTCAAGTCCGATGATGATCTTGAGCAGAACGCTCTTGCCTGTCCCGCTTCGTCCCAGCACGGCCAGAGTCTCTCCGCGGCTCACGCTCAAGCTGACCCCGTCAAGAACCGTGTGGCTTGCGAAGGCCTTGCATAGGTTCTCAACAGCAACAGACGCACCGCCGTGCTGTTCCAGTTCAGCCTGGTCGATCGCGATGGTGTCGGTTGTGGCCATATTTTTCTCGAATCGTTGGAGGGGCTAAGGGAAGAAAACCAGAATGAATTTCACGAGCACTACGTCGGCCAGGATAAGAAACAGCGAGCCCAGCACAACCGAGTTGGTAGCCGCACGGCCCACGCCCTCAGCGCCTCCGCGTGTATTCATTCCCTGAAAGCATGCAATGAGTCCGATGATGAGGCCATAGACGGCGGTCTTGAAGGTTTGCGGCAAGAAAGCGCTGAACGTTGCGCCACTGAATCCGGCTGAAATGAATTGATGGAACGAGAGCGGTTCAACGAGTGCTTGTGCGAACCAGCCGGTAAACAATCCGCTTGCATCAGCCGCAACTGTCAATAACGGGAGCATCAGGATGCATGCCACGATGCGAGTCGCCGCCAAAAGCCTGAATGGGTTGATCGCTGACGCCTCGATCGCGTCAATCTGCTCAGAGACCTTCATCGACGCCAGCTCCGCGCCAATGCCTGCGCCCACGCGGCCGCAAACGACCAAGCCGGTGATGATCGGTCCCATGACCTGAATCACGGAGTAGACAAGAGTAGCCGGGAACATCGATTTTGCGCCGAATCGGCTCAAGCTATAGCGAGCTTCAAGCGAGATAACGACGCCGATTGCGGCACCCGCAAGCAGCACCAATGGCATGGACTTCGATCCGACCTCATCGAGCTGACGGATCAGCTCGCGCCATTCATACGGAGGGGTAAACGCAGCCGTCAAAACTCGCCATGAGAAGATTCCCAGGTTTCCAAACCACTCGAAGAACCCGCTCACCAGCCCCGTGGCAGTGCTCACAACTGTGGGCGCAGATACGTCCTGCCGCATGGGCAGGGACGGTTTCACGTCTACGACTCCAGTGAATCCGCGGTCGCTCACTGACCTGGCTCCTGACTTGGAGAACCGTGCGTGCTCTTCAGATGCATGCGAGCAAGCAGGGAGTGCGGGCTACTATGGAAAAACTCCAGCGCAAGGTTCTCGCCCACATATGCCAACAGGCCGTAGTTGCCCATTCGAAATGCATCCTTTGCACCGTAACGGTTTGGGTACCAGCCATAGACAGCAGTCATGGTGCCTGCATAGGGCGCGACAAGCGCCGAAAAAGAGAAAACGCGATGACCATCTTCTCCGCGACGCGCCATCAAGGCCGATGTCACGGCATGACTCGTCCGTGGCCATACACCTGAGCATTCGCAGCGGTAATACAGGGTGTCTTCCTTGAAGGCTTCCGCGAGTCCATAACGCGCCGTGGTTCCAATCGCCGCGATCGCGAAGTCGGAGCCGAATCTCTTTGTGAAACCCTCGGCTCCCTGGTTCCACTCCGGCGGAGCGTTGCTCCACTGGCTGATGCCGGCCGCAACCGCGGCTCCAGCAATCGGGTACGGACCATACGCGTCGAAGATGTAATTGTTGAGCTTTGTTCTGGCAGTCGGACGCACGTAGACAAGGACCGCTTGCCCAGAGACCGAAGTTGCTGCCGTCACCGGGGAGCTTTCGGAATAAGACAACGATTGCGACTTGGCCATCACCGATAGAGTTGCCATGACTGCCGCGATCGAAAGCAAAAGCAGCGCCCGGCGGATCTCCATTCTCAGGGGTACATCGGTCGATCGGCTCCACGGCCGTTTCTCCGGATCACGGCGAGCTGCGTGCGAAGGCTCCGATTCTCTTGTCTGCAATATCGTCGTCAAGAGCTCTCCTCCGATCAGAATCGCCTCTTCAAGATGTAAATCGGAGCACAGAGACGACTACTGAGACTTGGCCGCACCCTCAAAGATGATGTCAGAGCGAGAGTCTCCGGGGATGGTCACATTTGCTCGCGGCAACGCAGAGCTACTTTGACTGGTAACGTGACTTTAGTCCGGAGCTCGAGCAGAACAAAACAGATATCGGCGGTGGCGCATCGCGCCAAGTCTGAGTGTTCATTCGTACTGAATCTGTTTAATCGGCATTACGAGTTCTGGATCTCTTGTAATTCAGCATTTATCTCATCTTGGTTGTTGCATCCAGCTGTAAACGAGCAACTGCGGCAACCAGACAAGAAACCGGCCTACACAATCTCTGCATCGCACGGGCAAACGGCCAATGAGCGGTTCAGGGAAGTCTGACATGCGAAGCCGCGAAGTCCTGATGCGCGATTTGCCGCAGAAAGGACAATTCATGAAGAGCAGACCTCCTAAGCCGAAATTGCTCGTGCGGTTGGAAACGTGACACACACATGTTCATTTCTTGGAAGGATAAGCGCCAAGGCGCGATTGCCAGGATGCGCGAGTCCCGTGGCGCCGGGATGTGCAGGGATGGGCTCGAATACCTGTTGCGCAAACGATCTCTCCATGCTCAGACGGCTGACCGCACGCAGCGGTTGCGTCATGACGTCAACGTATTCGATCAGGCGAGACGGACCCGCACCCTTCTGATAAAAGGCATCGGCAGCAATATCCGGCCGAGCGCGATTGCCTGAAAACACGCCGGTCATGGCGATTACGCGGACTGATGGAAACGAGCGGCGAACGGCGGCAAGGAATTCCATGCCAGGCATGCGTGCCATATTGATGTCGGCGAGAAGGACGTCGGGGATTTCATTCTGAATCTCTGCAAGAGCCGAGAAACCGTCCTCGCCCGATCGCACACGATATCCAAGGGCTGAAAAGATGAGTGACAACGAGACGCGAATCGATTCGTCGTCGTCAACAATGAGAAGACTCCCCCGCGTATCTGGCATTGCCCACCTCTTAAAGTGATTGAATCAGAGACCTGTGGGCTAAGTGTTCGCTGATTCCGATCGACTTGCTGTCCAATTCTGCTCATGCTCGAAGCCGACCGATCGAACGACCGGGAGAACGTTATTCGATGGCAAGAACAGGCGGATTCTCCGCATTGTGCTCGGGCAGTTGATCGAGCAGGACCACATTGAGCAGGGACTTGTGAACCTGGATGCGGCCGTTGTAGCTGATAAAGCCAAGTTTGCGGAAGCGATTCATGAAGAAACTGACGCGAGATCGCGTGGTGCCAATCATCTCTGCCAGGGTTTCCTGCGTAATGGGCGGAATAAAGGGTTCCCGTTCCCCAGGCTTGCCAAATTCCGCCATCAGAAGGAGAATCCGCGCCAGCCGCTTTTCGCTGGAGTTGAAGAGCTGATCGACAAGATCAGCCTGGGTGCGCATGCTGCGGGCCAGCAGGAATTTCATGAACAGGTCAGAGAAGGTATGCTCCTGATGCATCACCTGGATCATCTCTTCCCTTGCAATCCTGAGCGCCATGCACGTGTTGAGCGCGGTGGCTGTGGCCAGGCGCAGTCCGGGCACCGCCGCAAGGGACTCCTCACCAACAAAGTCGCCACCGGAGAGAAGCGTGATGGTGGCCTCTTTGCCCTGGTGCGAAACCACCGTAAGCTTTGCCCGGCCGCTTTGAAGATAGAAAACAGAGTCGGCCGGATCTCCCTGCGTGAAAAAGGTCTCACCCGGCTCCAGGTCGGTGATTCTTCGACCAACACCAGCGCGTGCAAGATAGGAGATCGGGTCGAACGTCACGTTGCTCTGATTCGTTGTTGCCATTGGGGGCCTCCTTGGAGGCGGTTCGGGTGCGGATTCCGGATTGCCGAAGCTCTATCGAAGGCCAAATGGGGAAGGCTTAAGAGCATGTGACCAGAGCATCCCCCGCGACCTGACTCCAGCAGCGCAGGGCAAAGGTACACTTTTGCAGCCTGCTTGTATTGTGCAGGCACATGGAAGAGTCAGGCTATCGGGGATGCTGCTAATAATGAGGGGCTTTGTCAGGGTAATCCCGGACAAAAAGGGCTTGCGCGTCCGATATTGGCACGGAAGCACGAGGCAAAAACAGAATTCCTATTGAGCTAGGCCGCCTGGTTCGTTCTCGAGCGCTTCGGGGGTCAATAAGCCCATCTGCACGGCAAAACGAATCACATCACGACGCGTCCGAAGCCCCAGCTTCTCCGTCAGACGTGAACGGTATGTCTCGATCGTCTTGACGCCAACAAAGATCTGCTTAGCTATTTCCGCACTGGTGTAGCCCCGCGCGACGAGCGTTAGCACCTGCAACTCGCGTTTGCTGAGGATGCTTACCGGCCGCGTGGAGGCAACTCTTTTCTTGCTCTTGGCCAGCACGTCCTCGACAAGGATGCCGGCCAGGCGCGGATCCACGAAGACTCCTCCGCCGTGCACCGCGCGTATAGCGGCAATCAGTTCAGCATCCACCGCCCTCTTCAACAGGTAGCCTGCGGCCCCGGCGGCCAGCGCCGCCCTCAAGTACGCGGGATCATCGTGCATGGTGAGGACGAGCACCCTGGTCCTGGGGCAACCGCGCACCATCCCTTCAAGCGCCTTCATACCCCCTAAACGCGGCATGGTGAGGTCAATCAAGGCCACGTCCGGCCTGGTTTCGCACGCTGCTTCAATCGCCTTTTCTCCATCGCAAGCTTCCGCGACAACTTCCATATCGGCCTGTGCATTGACCAGCATCTTGAGGCCTGCGCGAAGAATTGCGTGATCGTCCGCGATCACGACCCTGATCTTGTGGTTGCGTGCCGGCATCTCAGGCGCTCCTTTGCTTCACTACCGGCTGAGCGGCCTGGCCGGCAAGCGGAACGTGCACCAGGAGCTTTGTTCCCTTGCGCTGAGAAATGAAACGGACCGTTCCACCCAACATTGCGGCTCTCTCTCTCATGCTCTGAATCCCCAGGCGGTGTGAGGAGACTGCCACGGCCTTGGTGTCAAAACCGCACCCGTCATCGGCTACTGTGACCTCGATAGCCCCGGGCATGCGGGCGAACCGAATGCTGACCGTCCGGGCCCCCGAGTGTTTGGCAACGTTGGTTAGCGCTTCCTGAAGGATGCGATAGATCGTGATTTGAACCCCTGACGGTAAGTTGCTCAAGTCAAGTTCGTTGAGCGAGAGTTCGACGGCTATTTTGTGGCTTTTTGCGTACTCGGCAACGTATCGGCCAAGTGCAACACCCAGGCCATGGTCGTCGAGCACGGTTGGGTGGAGGCCTCGGGCAAGCCTGCCCACCTCGTCGATGGCCCGGCCGGCAATCTCCCTCAACCGCTGTCCCTGCACCTTCACATCTGCCAGTTGCCTCGAGTCTTCCAGGGTTCGCAGGCCGACCAAAAGAGCTGTTAACAGCTGGCCGGCTTCGTCGTGCAATTCGCGTGCAATCCGGCGCCGTTCTTCCTCCTGGACTGAAAGCGTGCGTTCCAGCAGGAGCCGATGATTCGCTTCAGCCTGTTTGACCTCCTCGGCCTGTTTGCTTTTTTGCTGGCTCAGGTCGGTGATCACCATACCCAGGGCCTGGCCCTTGAATCCACGAAGCCGGTTAAGCGAAAGATAAACGGGAACCAGGCTTCCATCCTTGCGACGCAGACTAAACTCGCCCTTTGCAACCGCCTTCCGGGCATCCATAAGCAGATTTTCGAATCTGTCTCGCTCCGTTTCCGCAACCAGCGACTCGAACCGAATGCCAATAGCTCTCCCTGTCGTGCTGCCGATCAGTTTCGCAGTCCTGCCATTGCAATAGAGTACGGCGCCATCGCGTGATAGAGTTGCCGCGCCTTCGCTCATGGCCTCTACCAGCATGCGATAGTTGGGTTCGCTGCCCTTCAGCGTAACCACCTGCTCTCCGCGACGGCCGGAAACCATCACAGCATCTACTTCTCCGGACTGTATGGCGCGAAGCGTTTCCTCCGCAGTTTTCAGGCGGGCACGGAGCTCTGATTGCGGCTTTAGAGATGTGGCTGAAGACCGTTTGCGTGGAGAGGAACCGGGACTCCTGCGGGCTCCTTGCGCAGCACCGGCCTTGCGGGGCAACCCGCTCTGGGGAGGAGGGCCATCGGAATGTGCCCGCTGATTTGACATCTGACGTTTGAGCCTTTATCGAAGCGCGGGCTGGAGATCCAACCCCACAATGACGCTTTCGGTCTTTGAGAGGTTCCCAATGATCTTCTTGACCGGAGGCGGAAGCCTTCTTACCAGGGTTGGAATTGCGATGATCTGATCGCCCTTGGCCAGTTGCGGCTTTACCAGCAGGTCGATGACTTCAATACGGTACTTGCCCTGTAACTTGTCCTCGCAAATCCTCTTGAGGTTGGCGATCGCAGTAATCGAATTTGGCGTTTGCCCCGCTATGTACAGCCGCAAAATGAAAAAGTCGTTCTGGCTGGTTTTGGCCGGTGGCTTTTTCGCTGAAGTTTTCTTCATGCCGCTGCTCGGATTCCGGCCCAAATGGGCCAAATTTGCACCCTGCCCGCTGCTTCTGCTCATTGGCCCGCAACGTGTGTGGCTACCGTATGATCGCTCAGAACCGCGCCCAGGTCGAGCCCCCTCTTACTCACGATAAGCTCCCGTACCTCGCGCGAGTGTTCCATTCCCCTTGATTTAAGCACGTAGAGCTCGCGTCTCGGCCGTCCATTGGGTTTGCTGTCTCGCAACACAATCCAGGTATCCATTAAAGAGGAAACCGCGGCCGCGGTTCTTTCCTGAGGGTCTCCCGCGAAGGTCAAGTTCGTGAACATCGAAGTAATCTGTTGCACCTTAAGGAAATCAACCAGGCGCACCAGCATCGATTTAACGTCATAACTGCCGGAAGCCGAAACCAGGTTCGTGATGGGGTCAATGACCACCACTTTCGGCTTAAGCTGCGAGATCAACTTGTGAATCACAGCCAGGTGCCCCTCCAGACCGGTGCTGGTTGGCCGCATCGCGTTGAAGTGCAGCAGGCCCTTCTTTACCCACGGCTCAAGGTTGAGTCCAACAGAGCGCATGTTGCGCAGAATCTGGCTGGGAGACTCTTCAAAAGTGAAATACAGACAAAGCTCGCCGCGCGCACATGCCGCGCGGGTAAAGCTCGCCGCCAGGCTGGATTTTCCGGTTCCCGCCGTGCCGGTTACCAGCACGCTGCTCCCGCGGAAAAATCCCTTGCCTTCCATCATCTCGTCCAAAGCAGAAACCCCGGTTGAAACGCGGTCCTTGAGAGCCTTATGGGTGAGTGCGAGCGAGGTGATGGGTACGACCGAGATGCCGTCTTCATCAATCAGGAACGGATACTCATCGGTGCCGTGAGAAGTGCCGCGGTACTTGACAATGCGCAAGCGCCGAGTGGAAATCTGTTCTGTTACCCGATGGTCCAGCGCAATCACGCAATCGGCGATATATTCCTCGAGCCCGTGGCGGGTCAAGGTGTCGATTCCGGCTTCCCCGGTAACAATGGCGGTAAGATTGTTGTCGTCAAGCCAGCGAAACAGCCGCTGCAGCTCCGACCGCAGTATTGCGGTGTCGGCCACACCGGCAAAGAGCGCCTGAACGCTATCGAGAACAACGCGCTTTGCCTTGACCGTCTTTACCGCGTGGGCCAAACGGACGAACAAGCCATCGAGGTTGTATTCGCCCGCCTCGGTAATCTGGCTTCGTTCAATGAAGACGTAATCCAGGAACAGCTTCTTGCGCCTGACAAGGTCGCGAAGATCAAAACCCAGGGACGCCACATTGGCCGCCAGTTTTTCCTCGGTTTCTTCAAAGTTCATGCAAACGCCAGGCTCGCCGTATAGAACTGCGCCTTGCACCAGAAATTCCATCGCTAAAAGGCTCTTGCCGCTTCCGGCTTTGCCGCAAACGAGCGAGACACGGCCTTTGGGCAGACCCCCGCCCGTCAGTTCATCCAGCCCTTGGATTCCCGTCGGGGATTTGGCAAGCGGGATGCGGGCAGCTCTCGGCTTTGGCTTTGGCCTGGCTTTTGGCATCTTGAAGCTCCTGTGATTCAGCCTGGTTTACCTTCGGAGTCAAACTTCTGCGGTATTCCGGTATGGCAGTCAATTTTACGCCAATGCCCTGCCGTGCTACTCCAGACTACGAATGACCGACGTCGCGGCAGCAGGCGGCAAGCTACTCATAGCTTGCGGGGAGCCTTGATTGAGGGATCAAGGCGAGGAAGCTCATGGAGAATGACGTTGAGCAGTGAAGTATGAATCTGCAGCCCACTGCTGCTGTGTGAAAGGAAACCTGATCTGCAGAACTTGTTCATGAAGAAACGTGCACGCATCGGGGTTGTCCCCGCCATGTGGGCAAGCGCCTCCTGATTTATGTCGGAGATTACAGTCTTGGACTTGCCGTCCTTGCCGAAATCGGCCAGCAGCAGCAGAACACGAGCTACTCTCATTTCGCTCGGCTCGAAGAGCTGGTCCACCAGTTCCTCATGGATTCGGATATTGCGCGCCAGCAAATACGCTGCGAACTGCTCTGAGAATGCGCCCCGTCTGCTTAGCTCAGCGTTCATTGCTTCATTGTCGATTTCGAGGAGTTTGCAGTCCGTCATTGCCGTAGCAGAGCCCGAGCGCAATGTTTGCCCAGCCAGACCGCAGTATCCCAGAAACTCTCCCTCGCTCAATATTTCCAGGGTCGCTTCCTTGCCAAACCCGGAAACCACCGTGTGTCTGACTCGCCCTGCCTGGATGTGGAAGACGGTGCGGGCAGCGTCTCCCTGCGCAAAGATTGTCTGGTCCTTAAGAAAAGCCACGACTTTCCTGCCCCTGCCGGCTGTGGCAAGAAACGCCTTCGGGTCCGGTTCATCGTTGTTCCACGTCGAATTGGTGGGTGTCGTCAAGGGCCCCTCGTGCGGAAACATCTCGTACTGTGTATCAGAAAAGCGATCTCCAGACGTGTTCACTATTGCTCTACATCGACAAGAATTTCCAGACGATGAAAGGGTGCGGGGCGGGTCACTCCGCATTCTGTGGGGTGAGGTCACCTTGCTTATCACATGCTCCCTATTGATCAGACTCGGACGATGCTTGCGGATAGAGTCAAGTGCGTAAGGGCAGTTAGAAGAAGGTCCCGACAAGACAACGGGAATGCATGGAAACACTAGACCCCTTATGGTGGCTGATCAAGCCGGGCTGGTCTTTACGGCTGCACACAGCATCCCACGCACCACACGGAATCGCAGACAGCTTAAGGGGAATCACATGCGCGGACTCAAAGTTTTCCTCGGCAGTACAGTGTTGCTCGCGGGCCTGGCGCTGGCGCCAGCGGCTAACGCGCAGGTTTTTGTCAACATAGGCGTTCCACCCGTTTGTTCGTACGGCTATTACGACTATTCACCCTACGCCTGCGCCCCCTATGGATTTTACGGGCCGGGCTACTTCTACAACGGCATCTTCCTGGGCATGGGTCCCTGGGCCGGCTGGGGCTATGGCCACGGCTGGGGCGGACATCGCTTCTCCAATGATGGCGGCGGAAGCTATCGCGGCGGCGGCGGAGCCATTGCGAATCGCAGCAACTATGCCCGTGGCGGCGGCGGAGCAGCCGTACGCAGCACCAGCGTATCGCGCTCTGCGCCGGCAGTATCCCATGCAGGCGGAGCAGCAAGGCCAGCAGCAGGTCATGCCGCGGTTCAACATAGCAGCGGCGGTGGTGGTCAAGTTCGGGGTGGTGGCGGCGGCGGCCAAGCCCGGGGCGGCGGTGGTGGCGGTGGTGGTCACGCCGGTGGCGGTGGTGGTGGTCATGCAGGCGGCGGCGGCCGCAAGTAACCTGTAGCTATTGCACGAGCCAGTTGGGTTGTGCTGGAGACGGCGGAGCAAACCTGCTCCGCCGTTTTGTATTTGCAGCGGCGCTTAGGCAGTTCGCGGCGTCTTTTGAATAGTGCTTTGCGGACGGTGGTTGGCGGGGATGACAGCGCTCGCGAGCGGATATCGATGAAAGGGTTCGCGCGGATGGCGTACTTTCTCGGGTCGGCGCCAGGCTCATTTCATGACGATGCTCCACAGGACCGCGTTTTGTGCTGCGCTTTGCAACATGCCGGCCCGTTCCCTCTTCATAAAACTCGAAGGAACGAGGAGTTTGCTGGGGAGAAAGTGCAATTGCCAAAGCGTGCGATGAAAGCAAAGCTCATTCAATGCGCAAGGCGCGTACCGGATCAATGGAGGCCGCCCGCCGCGCGGGAATGATACCGGCGACAGCAGCCGCGAGCACCAGCACGCCAATGGCGATAGCCATCACCGGCACATCGACGCTGGTGATCTCATAGAGCTGCGACTTGACGTAGCGCACGCAGAAGATCGCCACCGGAACGCCGATGGCAAGGCCGGCGACGGTTTGCAGCATGACTCCGCGCATGATGGTCGCGACGACGCGGCTGCGTGCCGCTCCCAGCGCCATGCGGATGCCGATCTCCGGCGTGCGGCGGACTACAGCATAGGCCGTGACGCCATAAAGACCGATGGCGGCTAGCAGAAGCGCAAGCATCCCGAAGAGGGACGTGAGGCGCGCGATCAGCCGCTCCGAGATGAAGCGATCGTCAATCTGCTGCTGGAAGGTCTGGAACTTCACGATGGTGAGGTTGGGATTGATGCTGGCCAGCGTGTCGCCGACGATCTTTTCAAAGCCGGGAATAGGTTGTGCGGTCTGGATGACCAGTGCGCCCGCGTACATGGATTGGTCTTTGTCGATAGAGTCGTCGGGATCGTTGGCGCTGCCGGCGCGTTGCGTGAGCGGAAGAAAATACATTGCGTGGTTTTTCCAATAGACGCTGGTGTAGGTGGTGTCTTCCACCACGCCCACAATCTCATGCGCTCCATCGTTGCCGGCCTGGCCGGGGCCGGAAAAACCAAAGCGATGGCCAATGGGGTTGCGGTTGCCGAAGAACTGTTTGACGAACTCCTGATTGACGACGGCGACGGGCGGGGCATTCAGCGTGTCCTGCAACGTGAAGCCGCGGCCCATCACGACGTGAGTGCCGACCGAGTCGAAGTACTCCGGGGTGCCTTTCACCCAGGATGCGCCTTTGTTGATGTCGTTCTCGCCCTGAACCTTTACGCCAGAGCTCCAATTGTTATCCTCCATGGGCGTGTAGGTGGAAAGTCCGACTTTGAGAACGCCGGGGAGGGCGTGGAGGCGGTCTTCGATGGTCTGATAGAGGGGCTCGACTTCAGTGTTTTTGTAGCCGGCCGCTTGCGGATTGATGTGGGCGATGTAGCGGTTGGTTGTGTCGAGTTTCATGTCGACGTTTTCGGCCTTGCTGAGGCTCTGCGCAAACAGGCCTGCGGCAACCAGCAGCACGAGCGAGAGCGCGGCCTGCAGGACAACGAGAGCGCGCTGCAGCACGGATGCGCCGTGCGCGGTTGTGCGCGCGTTGGAGCGCAGGGCTTCAGCAGGCTGGGTGCGCGCGGCCATGAGCGCCGGCGCAAGGCCAAACAGGATACCCGTAACCAGCGAAAGCCCAAAAGCAAAGCCGATGACCAGCAGCGAAGGCGAAGGTGTCACCGGCATGTTGTGCTGATCAGGAAAGGCGAGCGCCAGCAGCGCGTGCGCTCCCAAATAGGAGACGATGAGTCCGAGCAAGCCGCCGAGAACGGAGAGAAGAACGCTCTCAGTAAGTAGCTGGCGCACAATACGGCTGCGCTGCGCGCCCAGCGCTGAGCGGATGGAAAGCTCAGCGCGGCGGCTCATGCCCCGCACCAGCAGCAGGTTGGCGATATTGGCGCAGGCGACCAGAAGGACCAGCGCGGCAATCCATTGCAGCAGCTTCAGGTGGTCTTTGTAATCGTCCTGCATGTTCTGGATACCGCCGCCGCCAGGTGTGAGCACCACGTGGGTTCGGGGGAGGGCCTTTTGGGCGCGCGGATCGGTAAATGTCTTGAGCGGCGTAAACTGCTGCTTGAGCAGCGCACTGGCCTTGGCCTGAAGGGCCGGCAGGGACGTTCCCGGCTTGACGCGACCGATGATGTAGGCCCACTCAGAATCGGGATTGTTGAAGTACGGTGCGCCCATGACTGCGTCCATTGAATTCATGGGAAGGAAGTACTTGGGCGGATTGGTGTCGATGCGGTCGCCGTAAAATCCTTTGGGCGCAACGCCGATAATCGTGGCCGCCTTGGTATTGAAGAAGAACTCGCTTCCCACCACGCTTGGATCGCCTGCATAATCCTGCTGCCATGCGTCGTAGCTCATGACGGCGGTAATGGGCGCGCCTTTCTGGTCGTCGGCATCCACAAAGAGCCGGCCCGCAGCCGGCGCGAGGCCAAAGACGCGGAAGTAATTTCCGGAGACGAAGGTTCCCATGGAGGATTTCGCTACGGTCTGGGGTCCCGCGCGGCGAACGGTAACGGGCCGATAGGAATAGCCTGATTCCATCGCGGCCAGCTCGTCGAACTCCGGCAAATTTTTCCTGAACATCGTGTATGTGTCTGTGGCAAAGAGCGAGTAGTCCCCGTCGTCGTTCCAGCCGCTGTTGACGCAGCAGGCGTCTTTTTCGCCGATGCGGATGAGGGTCTTGGGGTCGGTTACCGGCAGATTATGGAGCAGGATTGCATTGGTCAGCGTGAAGATTGCCGAGTTGGCGCCGATGCCGAGCGCGAGGGTGAGCAGCACGGTAACGGTGAACCCTGGCGTCCTGCGCAATTGGCGAAATGCATAGCCCAGATCCTGGAGTAGAACTCTCAATGGCTGACCTCCGCACACGTCGACTTGCAGCGAGAGCAAGCATTTAGCATGCCACATGGATTCTGCGCTAGCGACATGAAATCAATCGGTTAGCGATTTCAACATCGCGGAGCTGTGTTCACAAACGAGAAGCAGTGTTCATAATCGGACGCTTTCCGGCTGGCCTGGGCAACTACTGCGTGGTTCCGAGGTCCAACATGCTCCGAGAGCGACAATTTGGCGTGAAGCGATGAACGTTCCCGGCGACTTGGGCATTGCTCGGCACAGAACAGGCTGCTGGAGAGGCCGAGGCTGATCCGCGCCAGGCGATTATTCGCAATTGAATTCTTCACCGACCGGCGCCTATCTTATACTCGGTATCACCATCGTGGAAGACTTGGAAACAGCGACGAATCCGTCACCTGGCGAGCATGCGCGTTCGTTTGATTTCCGCCTGGCCGCGGCTGTGATTTTGCTGCTGCCGGCCATTTGGTTCAGTTGGAAGACGGTTGATGGGCTGGCTGCGCGCCGAGTCATCCGTACCGATTTGGCCGAGATTACCAATGCGCGCTACGGAATCCTGAGCGCCGACCAATGGCGCACGATCATCGGCCCGATGCTCAGCGCGCAAGTGGACAAGATAGATCTAAAGGGACAAAGCAAGAGCCTCCGGCCCATGGTTGAACGGTCGCTTTACGCCCTGCTGGACAACATCAAGACACAGATGACGGCGCCCAGCGCAACGGCACCGGGCAAACCCGGCGGGATCAGCCCGATGTTTGTGAACATGATCGTCGCATCGCTCCGTCCGCATGTGCCGGAGTACACCAACGTGGTGATGGCGGAGCTGGCCAAGGGGGATACACAAAAGAGCTTCAAGGATTCCATTCGCGCTGTGCTGGCCGATGCCGTCAAGAACACGTTCGGCAACACGGACATGACCACGTATAACGCCATCCTGAAGCACTATGGGTGCTCGAGTGGCGCGGCATGCGAGCAGACTCTCGGCAAACAGATCGAGGAATCGGACAGGAAGCTGGCCCGCGACTATGTCACTGTGCTCGCCTGTGCGTTGCTGGGATTCATCCTGCTGATGGCCGGCAGACCGACGCTCTCGCGTGGCGCTGTTGTGGTGCTGATGCTGTTCTGCATTGCGATGCTGGCCGGCGGCGTACTCAGCCCGATGATGGAAGTGGAAGTGCGCGTCACAAAGATTGACGCGACCCTGCTCGGCACGCCCATCGAGTTCCAGGACCAATCGCTCTACTACCGCAGCAAGACCGTGCTTGAGGTATCTGAGACACTGCTCCGCATGGGAAGGCCGGAGATGACGGTGGTGGGCGTTTTGGTGATCCTGTTCAGCGTGGTCTTCCCGACTCTGAAGATGCTGGCGCTCAGTGTGAGTCTCTTCCGCCCGGCGCTGTTGCGCACCAACCGCCTGGTGAAGCTGCTGGCTTTCGAACTCTCCAAGTGGTCCATGGCCGACGTCATGGTGCTCGCGATCTTCATGTCCTTTGTCGCGTTCAACGGCGTCGTCGGAAGCGCGTGGGACGGCCTGCGCGAAATGCCGAACGTCCAGCAGGTGCTGATCCCGACGAATGCTTCGAAGATCCTGCCCGGCTATTACCTGTTCATCGGTTTCTGCGTGGCAAGCATCTTCCTGTCGAAGAAGCTGGAGCGCGGGATCGCTTCCGGTTCCGCCACCTAACAAAGCTAGACGCCTCTTCCCTGCCGTCTTGTTCGCTTTTACGGTTGCGTCAACAAGACCACCTGGCCGAGAAGTCCGGAGGAGATAGGCGTGACTTTGTCCAGATCCTGCATCTGGAAGCGATCTCCATACTTCGCGATAAGCGGCTTGAAGTCGTGGGGCGGAAGAGCGGACCAGGCGTTGAGAGCCGTGTTGTAGACGTGGATCTCGATGTGATTCCGGCCGGGCTTGAGGAATGTGGTCACGTCGAGCCGGTAGGGCGGATGCCAGAGCGCGCCGGCGTCGTGGCCGTTGAGGTTGACCAGCGCAGCCTCGTGGATGGGCGGATCGAAGAATGCGTGCATGCCCGGACCCGGCCGGGTGATGAGGGGATTTGGTAGGCCATCTGCACCCAGAACCGGGTGCTCGGGCGAAGAATTGGGAGCGCCGGGCAAGGCCTCGCCGCCCTTCACTTGAAGATAGACGGGGGTTGATCTGGCGGCGATGGTGAAGTCGCGAGCGTAGACAACTTCGCCGGAATAGTGCGCTGTGGCTGGATCGGCCGTCCAGTCGGCAAGGGTGGGTTCGTTCTCGGATTTTCCCGTAGAGGTAAAGGTGACCTGCCAATCGTTGCTGAGATCGGCGAGTTGCGTGGCCGGCGCGGCGGGGATGGGTTTGGCGGTCGAAGGCGCAGCAGAGAACACGAAGACGCGGGACTCATAGGGAGCCAGGTGAATGGACTGCGCCTCAGCAGATGCGGGGGCGGCCGCGGCGCTGTCCGGATCCCATTGCTTACCGGATTTGTATTTGGTGGCGAATGCCGCAGTGGTGTCGATGGGTTGGTTGCTGGTGTTGGTGACGAAGTAGATGTCGGCGCCGGCGAGCTTGCGGCGAATGAATCCGAGCTGATCGCGTGCCGGTCCGGCGGCGTCGGGCAGGCGGAAGTCCGGCGCGGCCGCGGAGTGAAGAGCCTTCCCAAGGCCGCTCTCGGTTGCATAAAAACTTGAATTGGCGGGTGCAAAGAAGAGTTCCTTTGCCAGAGCAGCGCTTGGGACCAGCGGCTGGCCTTCCGCGTCCATGGACGGGGTGCGGCCGACATAAATCACCTTGCCCCCGGATGCGGCAAAGGCAGAAATCTTCTTGAATGTCCCAACGGGAATGCGGTCAGTGGGCGGAAGAACGAGGATCTGATGATTGATGCCGACTTTGTTAATTGCGTCTGCGTCGATGAAATCAACGTTGTAGCCCGCCGAGAGAATCGCGGACATGAGCGCCGGCGTAATGAGGCTTTGCATGGCTCCAGTCACAGTGACATGAGCGGGAGCAAAGCCGGCCCAGACATCGTCGGTGGGGAGCAGGACGGCAACCTGGTTGGCAGGCTCGCCCTGGCGCAGGAGATAGCTGATGCGCGTGATGTATTGGGTGACTGCCGGCATGACTGGATGCCAGGGATTGTGATTGTTGAACACCGCAGCGGCATAAAGCGACCAACCGGGCTCACCCACCTGGGGCGGCGAATACGGCCATCCATGGAAGAAGAGAAGATTTTCGCCCATGATGAAGTCGATGTCGGCTTCGGCTTTCATATCGAGGGGCGTGGCGCGGAAGACCGGAGAATGAAGCCAGGTGAAGGTTTCGCCGGAGCTGACGTTGTGGCCGAAGACGTGATTGGCCGAGGTGGCCCAGCGCAGCGTGGAAAAAGCGCGCCACTGCGGACCCTCGCCCTCGGCGAGCCCCACAAGATTCTGGCTGGAGAAACTGACGGCCGGTTCCCCGTAGGTCTGCGAGCGGAATTTGGTGTGGCGCGCAATCGCCCAATTGTTGATCTGGGTGAGGTAATTTTCATCGATGAGTTCGGTGAGCGTGCGCCCGAGATCGTGGCGAACTTTTTCAGCTTGCAGGCTGCCTCCGGCGACAAATTCGGGAAGGTGGGGAATGAGATCGTAGCCGCGGCGTTTTTTGAATTCGGCTGGAAGGCTGGGCGTCCAATCGGCGCCGTAGGCCTCAAGCGAATCAGAAAAGATGGCGTAGGGCGGCGTGTTGCCGAAGGCCTTGACGAGCGGTTCTCCCACTTTTTTAAGGTGCGTGGCAACTGCCTGGTGACTAAACGGATCGAGGACCCATCCTTCCGTTCCGACCGCGGCACGCTTGACCATTTGTCCGGTGTGGCCGGCGATAAAGAAGAGCACAATACGCGGCCTGTCGCCGGGCGGAACGGTGACTACATGATTTGAGATCTCGAGAGGCTGGGCGGAGGCAGCGTCCCAGTTAACCGGAGGGCTGGCGGCGTTGCGTCCGCTGGCGGGGGCGCTGGCGGCCATTACCCCTTTCGGCCGGGCGTTGACAAGCGATGCGGAGATGAAGGATTCGCCCTCAGCAAGAGGGGGCGCGGCGACAGATGTGGCGCTCTCAGGAACTGGCACCTCGACCGTGCGCAGGCGTCCGGCGGACTGCTCTAGCGTTGTAAAGTTGCCGCCGTAGGGCCAACCACTGCAGAGCGTGACGTCGATCCTGAGACCGAGCGCACGGCCCTGCGCCTGTGCGTACCTCACCGCGTCGAGCATTGGCGACGACAGGAACGGAAGATTCTTGAGGCCGGCGGCGGGATCGTCAAGAACCATGGGGTAGACGAAGGCCAGCTCGGCTCCGCCGATGCCGTTGCGCTTCATCTGTTGAAGCTCGCGAAGGATTTCAGTTTTCTCGACGGCTGCACCGAACCACCACCAGCGCACCATTGGCCTGGCGCTCGCGGGAGGGTTGAGAAATCCCTCCCGGAGAGCAGAAATACTGGTTGCCGCTGCGCTCGACTTTGGGGCAGGAGCCGCTTGAAGTGCGTGGACGAGCGAAGAGAGCGCCAAGGTTGCGAGGGCGATCACGGTGATGTTCGCGCGAGGCATCCGATTTGACTCCTGGGTCGCCGCTAACCTATCGAGGTCGAAGTTTGAGGTTGAATGCAACGGACCATTCTATGGCACTGAACCTGCGGTGGAGCTGGCTCGTAAATACTCGACTCTCTGAATCCGCGTTTTGACGCTCCTTGCTTCGCCGCTCGAGGAAGGCTCTCACAGTTCGCTCGAGGCTGGATCAGCCAAGCAGAACCCGGGTGTCACCGCCGCGGGTGAGATTGATGTCCATGTTGGGCCCGTTCTTCTTCCATGAGCCCGCGGTAAAGTCAGGAATGTCGATGGAGTTTGACCGGTTCATCACAGACATCTCGCTCAAGGGCACAATCGAGCTCCACGCGGCCGCGTCGTACACATCCTGCTCAAGCGGCAACCCGTGGCGCAGACAATCGACCAGGCGCCAGCACTCGAGCAGATCGACTCCACCGTGCCCTGTGCCCACCTGCTGCGAGAGCCCGCCCATCCTGGTGGTGATGGCCGGAGTAAACTCCTTGACCAATGCGTCGTACTTGTCCTGCGGGAGCCATCCGTCGAGGCTGGTGGAGATGCGCCCCGGCAGCGGAAACTCCTGCGCCAGGGCCTTGGTTCCCGTAATGGCGTGAATGATGGTATGCGGACCGCGCGGTGATGTGCCATCGTGCTGCACCGTGATGGTTCGGCCCTTCACGGTGCGGATGATGGTGGTGCTCATGTTGCCGCGATAGCTCTTGCCGGCGAAGGGCGCAAAGAAGCTGTCTTTGGCCGCAAGCTCCCTGGCCGTGGGCCCCATCATGAAGTCGTCACTGTCCATCGTTACCAGGTAATCGAACCGGTCACCGCGATTGATATTCATGATCTGGCTTACGCCTCCCAGCCCATGGGTGGGATAGATGTTTCCCTTCTTGGAGCCGTAGAGCTTGAGCCACCACATGTTCCAGTACATGGTCTTGGAGAAGTTGTTGCTCATCTTGCTGGTGTTGTAGGCACACTCGCCGCACACAATGTCTCCAAACACGCCCTGCCGCGCCATGTTGAGCGTAAGCACCTGGAACGGACCGAAGGCGTAGTTTTCAAGCATCATGCAATGACGCCGCGTCCGCTCGGCAGTGTCCACCAGCTTCCAGCATTCCTCAAGGGTGGCCGCCGCCGGGACTTCGCTGGCAACATGCTTGCCCTGCTCCATGGCATAGACGGCGATGGTAGCGTGCAACGGGTAAGGCGTGGTGACAATCACGAGATCGAGATCGTCCTGCTCGCACAGCTTCATCCAGGCGTCAGGACTTCCCGAGTAGAGCCTTGGATTGTGACGGGTGCCCTCGAGAAGCTTTTTGGCGGCGGCGGCGCGGTCGGGCTCGATGTCGCATAGCGCGCGAAACTCGACTCCCTCGATGTGGCGCAGCGTGTCAAGATGCGAGGGCCCGCGATTGCCAAGCCCGACGATGCCGACGCGCACCTTCTCAAGCGGCGGAGCGGCAAATCCTGACATATTGAAGCGTTGCCGGCGCGGTTGCTGACCGGCGGCGCCGGCTGCGTCCTGGTTGCCCGCCAGTCCCCTCACCAACGGGTTCGCTGCGACAGCCAAGCCAGCCAGGCCGGACCACCGAAACCAATCTCTGCGATTCATCTTCACAGCAGTTCACCTCAGCAGCGTGCAAATCAATCGGAAATGATTTGCATGAAATGTATCACTGCCGGGTAGCTCCGTGGAGGACTGCCGCCGGGCAAAATTACTTGCGGGCTAGATCATTTTCGGTCGAGGCGGAAGGCAGCTGCCTGGTAATCTCCGCGGAAGAATTCGTTCGTCTCGAGGCCATGATTCATCCACCAGGCTCCGCTGGCGGTGGTGGGCTCGCGAGCGCTCGGCTTTCCTTCAATCGGGGTGAGCGTGTATTCGGCCGCGGGGTCGAGTCCCTTGAGCTTGAGAACGGGAAAGCCGCGTCCCTCCTGGGTGGAATGGATGAAGGTGAAGACGACGGACTGACTCTTGTCAGCGCTCACGGTTTGCGTGGCGGAGAATTCGCTGCCGTTGCGTGGAGAAATCAATCGGTAAAGGTCGCCCTGCACAATGGTGGGCTGTACCTGTTTGTAGGCGGCGATAAGGCGCTTGGCGGTTGCCGTTTCCTCGGGTGTCCACTTGCCGATGTCGTCGCCAATGCCGAGCGAGCCCTGCATGGAGCTGAGGAGCCGGTATTCAAGTGAGGTGGTGCGCTTGTTGAGCCAGTGCGGCGATGCAGTGACCCAGGCCATCATGACCTGCGGAGTATAGGCGTAGCTGAATCCATCCTGCATGGCCAGGCGATCGAAGGGATCGGTGTTGTCGGAGATCCAGACCTCGTCAGCGTATTTCAGGATGCCGAGATCGACGCGTCCGCCGCCGCCGGAGCAGTCTTCGATTTCGATTTTCGGATGCCGCCGCCTTAGTTCAGCGAGGATCCAGTAGAGATTGCGGGTGTATTCAACGTAGACGCGTTTTTGCTCGGTGGGAGGAAGTTGATCCCAGCCGGGCTCGCTCCAGTTGCGGTTGTAGTCCCACTTGAGAAAGGCGATGTCGTTCTCATTGAGAAGCTTGTCGAGGAAACCGAGGATGTAGGCCTTGACGTCGGGACGCGCGAGATTGAGGACGAGCTGCTGGCGCTGCTCCAAACGGGGGCGATCAGGGAAGTTGAGCACCCAGTCAGGATGCGCGCGATAGAGGTCTGAGTTTGGATTGACCATTTCCGGCTCGACCCAAAGGCCAAAGTCCATGCCGAGCGAATGCACCTTGTCGATAAGCGGCTTGAGGCCGTCTGGGAACTTCTGCTTGTTTGGGTACCAGTCGCCGAGACCGGCGTTGTCGCTCTTGCGCTGACCGAACCAGCCATCGTCCATCACGAAGCGGTCGATTCCGAGAGCGGCGGCCTTTTCAGCGAGCGCCATCTGTCCGGCTGCAGTCACATTGAAGGTTGTGGCCTCCCATGAGTTGTAGACGACGGGCCGGACCTTCGGAGTTGTGGAGGGAGCGGCAGCGCCCTGCCCGCCTGAAGCCTGCAGCGGAAGAATGTGGCGCAGCTCGAAGTGGTGGAGCAGGCGCGAGGCGCCGCCCAGACCGTGGGCCGAGTAGCCGCCGTAGAAGACTGGCGTCTCCAGCGATTCGCCTGGATGAAGGACGTAACCGAAGTCGAAGGGATTGAAGCCGCCGGTCACGCGGATCGCGTCCAGCTGGTCCTGTTCGACGGTGATTCTCCATGAGCCGCTCCAGGCGAGCGCGCCAAACCATACATCGCCGTGGTCTTCGCTTGCGCCTTCGCCCTCGAGCGCAAACCAGGGATTGGCCTGGTGGCCGGTGGATCCCCGGCGGCTCTCCATGACTCTTTCGCCGGGATACATGGGCTCCTGGGTGAGCGTCCACTCGCCAGCCCAGCGGCCGGTGAGGTAGTTGAGTGTGTAGTGCGCGGCGGGCAGGGCCCAGGCTGCGGCAGCGGCCTGTTCCACGGTGACGGAGGCCGCTTCCCGGTTTTCAATGGTCGCCGAGCGCGCGAGGATTCCGGTGTCTGGATCCATGGAGTAGTGGAGCGTGACCAGGATGTTGAGGGAAATGTCTTTGAGAACAATGTCGAATCCCTGCGCCGTTGCTGTGTGGCTTTGGTAGTGAAGCAGCAGTTCGCGATTGCCGTTGGCAAACGAGACTTTCAGCGCCGGCTCGACATCGAGACCGTTGCCCCACCCTGGATATTCCTGAGGAGTGTTGCTGTAGGAGGAGTCAAAGGAGGCCCACTCCGGCATGGGCACGGCGGCGGGATAGGCATCATGTGCTCCGAGCCTGCCACCCCAATAGAGCTGCTGCAGCTCGCCACGCGGATTTACGCCAAAGACGTAGGAGCTGTTGCCGCCGTCGAGGCGGAAGGTTTTGGTCGCCGCGTCGAAATTGCCCTGGGCGGGCTGAGCCGCGGCCACTGCACACGCTGCCATCAAAACCAGGGCTACTTTAAATTGCCTAACCATAACTGGACTTCCTCCTTGTTGCGCCTACCTTGTTTCGAAAGCCGGCCGATCTTTGAGGAGATCGAGCCGGGCCGTGAAGATGATTGCCAAAACGCGCGTGCAGATCTGAGCGAAGCAGCATGACGAGTTCTGCGGTTTTACTCGGTGAGAAGGCCCTCAAAATACTCAAATCCCTGGAAAGCCTGGTCTTCCGGTGACCGTCTTCATCTGCCCAGAGCGCCGGTCGCAGAAAGGCCCGAAATCGATGGGCGTAAACGATTACAGCATCCTGAATTTGATCAACGAGAATGCAGCTAAATGCTAGACAGTCCGGCTTGCCATTGTCGATACAAATTGCAGGAATCATGAGTGTTTTTCGTGGAAGTTATGATTACAACCTTTCAACGGCAATCACATAATCCGCTTTGGTCCGGATCGGACCAGTATCCGCGGAGCAATTGCGCAATACACTGGTGAATGGCAGCGTAGAGCAGGACGGAGTGGAAAGGAAGTCATCAGGTGCAGATCGTAAGCCTCGGCGAAGTCCTGTGGGATGTATTCGAACTGAAGGAATTTCTTGGAGGAGCGCCGCTGAACTTTGCGGCAAATGCACAGCGGTTAGGAAACCATGTTGCGCTGCTGACCGCGGTTGGCGTTGATGAGCGCGGGGCACGTGCGCTTGCGGAGATGAAAGCGCTGGGCCTGACGACCGAGTTCGTGCAATCGGATGCGAACCACGCAACCGGGACCGCCATCGTGGTGATCGACGGCGAGGGAAACGCGAGCTACGTGATTGAGCGGCCGGCGGCGTTCGATTGTTTGCATGTAGACGACGCCCTGCTTGCTCGGCTTGCCGCCCTGAGGCCCGAGTGGATTTATTACGGAACCCTGGCACAGGCTCGAGGAGAAAACGAGGCGATTCTTTGCCGGATCGTGAAGCGGATTCCCGGCGTGAAGTGCTTCTATGATCTGAATCTGCGCAAGGGACACTGGAATCTTCCGCTTGTCCATCGACTCTCAGCTCATGCCACCGTCCTCAAGCTGAACGAAGACGAGGCCGAGCTTCTGTCAGCGTTGACGCTGGGCGAGGGCAGCTTCAACCTTGAAGCTTTCTGCCGGCACTGGTCGGCAACGCACGGCATGACGACGATCTGCGTGACGCTGGGCAGCAAGGGCTGCGCGGTGTTTTTCGATGACCGGCTGGAGACCTACGAAGGAATCAAGGTAAATGTGGTGGACACCGTGGGTGCAGGGGACGCATTCGCCGCCGCATTCCTGCACGGGTTTGAACTGGGCTGGCCGATGGAGCGCACTGCCCGCTTTGCCAATGCGGTGGGGGCCCTGGTAGCCAGCCGCGCCGGAGCCACCCCGGCCTGGACTCCGGATGAATGCTTGTAGTGGATAGGGCCTCAGGCTGCGCGCCGACGATCAATCGACACGCAGCCCGAAGCGCGAAGTTCTACTGAGCTGACACTTTCAACAGCAGAACGCCGTGGGTGGGAACCGACGCCTTGTAAGTGCCGTTGGAGAAGTGAACAGCTTTGTGGCTCCAGAGGTCACGCGCTGACTTCACCGGAGCGTTGAGGCCGAGGTCCTTTGCGTTGACGGTAGCCTCGGCAGCGGCTGAGCCCATGTTGACCACGCCCACGGCGACGGAACCGTCCGCAAGCGGCTTGACCCATGTTTCAAGCGTGCCGTTCTTTACCGGCGATGCCTGTTTGCCGAGCGCATCCTGATCGATGGCGATGAGTTCCTTGTTGAGCAGGATGGATTTTGTGACGGGACTCATGGTGCGTATGTCGTTGCCAGCGAGCAGCGGCGCGGCCACCAGCGCCCACAGGCTCATGTGGGTGCGATACTCATCGTCGGTCATGTGGCCGTTGCCCACCTCGAGCATGTCAGGATCGTTCCAGTGGCCGGGGCCGGCGTAGGGAGCGGTGGGAATCTGCGTTTCGACGTTGCCGATCATGCTGGTCCATTCGTCGCTAATATCGCCGGTTGTGCGCCACAGGTTGCCATCGACATCGGCGCCCCACTTCTCAACGCTGCCCATTCCGTACTCGCACAGGCTGTAGACGATGGGCCGGCCGGTTGCCCGGAGCGCATCGCCCATGCGCTGATAGATGGGCTGCAACTGCTCGTTCTTGTAGATGCTGCCAGCGCTGCACCAGTCGTACTTGAGATAGTCGATGCCCCATTCGGCAATCATTTTCGCGTCCTGCTCCTCGTGACCGTAGCTGGCCGGATAGCCTCCACAGGTACGTGGACCGGGCCCGGAGTAGATACCCAGCTTCAATCCCCTGGAGTGAACGTAGTCGGCAAGCGCCTTCATGTCAGGGAATTTGTGATTCGTATGCAGCACGCCCTGGGCATCGCGCGTGCCTTCCCAGGTGTCGTCGATGTTGACGTAGATGTAGCCGGCGTCGCGCATGCCATTGGAAACCATGGCATCGGCCATGGTGCGTACCGTCTTGTCGTCGATTTTGCTTTCAAATAGGTTCCAGCTATTCCAGCCCATGGGCGGAGTTTTGGCGAGTCCGTTATAGGGCACCTTGTGCAGGGCGGGCGGGTCAATGTAGGGCAGCGGCGGAAATTCATCTGCCGGCGTGGCGGCTTTGGCAACCCAATGATCGCCGTTGTCCTGAACGATGTGCAGCTCGGTGCCTACGAGATCGCCGACAAACCATGGCTTAGCGGCGTCAGAGCCAAAGATCTCAAAGTGGTTTCCCTTTGCAGTTCCTTTGGCCTCGCTTGCATAGCCTGGGGTGCGCACGTTGACTTTGAGTTGTTCGCCGGTCTGCGTGACTTCGAGGATTGCTTTTTGCGCTTCCCCGTTGTCGAGCGTGGGGCCTGAAGCGGCCCAGCGGCCGGCCATGCTCTGTGCATGCACGGCAACTGTTGCGAGCACCAGACAAGACACCAGCCCGCAGACCGCAAGGACGCGAGCCCAAACACCTTTTGTGCGTGATTCAACTTGCATTGCGTTTCTCCTCGTACACTGTTGCGTCAGTTCTGGTTTGATCCGGCGTTGGCTGCGCCGGGACTTGAGTCCGGATCGGGGCGAAATTCAATGGAGCGGTTCCTTTGCCGGCGGAAGAACTTTACCACGCTCTATTAGTCCCTGGCACAAAACATCGGTCACTCCAGGCCCGCAACCAGTACCGACATCAGAACAAGCCTAACCGCGTCACGACTGTATCAATAAATCATCTTGAGCGACAACTGAATCTGGCGCGAAGTACCGGCGGTCTTGCTGATCTCTCCAAAGCCCGAGCCATCGATGATGTTGGCGGGCAGGCCCATGTTCACGATGTTGAAGAGGTTGAAGAACTCGCCGCGAAACTGCATGTCGATGCGCTCCGCGCCGCTTTTGCGCCGGCCAAAGGGCGTGTCCTTGATCAGCGCGAAGTCGAAGTCGTAGTAGGCCGGTCCGCGGAAGGAGTTGCGGCCGAGTGTTCCAAAGCGGCCCTGGTTTGGACCGGTGCCGCCGGCTATGTGGATGGGGATGGAGAAGAACGCAGAACCATTATTGACGCCCTGGCCAAAGTAATCCTCGCGGACCTGGCGCGCGGTGGAAAGATGGGGCACTGCAATCTGGTCCGGACGATCCACGCCGTTCGAGCCAGCGCCGGTTTGCTGGATGCCGGAGAAAACGGTAAAGGGCGAGCCCGAACTGATGCTGGAGATGGAGAGCAACTCCCAGCCGCCGGTCACCTTCCTGGGGACGGGGCGCAGAAGGCCGACGCTGTCGAGATGCAGATCCTGGGCGAGGCTCAGGCTGAAGCCATGCGTCACGTCGAACGTCGACGGTCCTCGCTCGGGATGCGTATCGTAGGGGTTCTGCGGGAACCCTTGCGCAACGGCCCCCGTGGAACCTGTGCCGCCGATCACCATGCTGGTGTCGTCAATGGATTTGCTCCACGTGTAGCTTGCCTGCAGGCCGGGCCCCTGATGACCAACGTTTCCTGACAGCGAGGTTTGCAAGGCGTGATAGTTGGAGTGCGCCGTTGCGGTGATCTCGTTCTCCAAGCCCATTCCGCCCGTCACGTTTCCCGCGTTGTCGAAGGTGGTGAGCGGCGCAAAGGCCGCATCCGCGCCGGAATATGCGTTGGGGAAGGACGTACGGGGCAGCTTCTCAGAGGATGTTCCCACGTAGGCGGCGTCTGCCGTGAGATTGCCGAACTTGCGCTCCAGGCCTACGGTCCATGTTGAGAGCGTGGCGTTGCCGAAGTTGCGGTCAACACCGCTGAGCACCAGGTCGCTGACGACATGACCTGGCGTGAGCGCGGCCACATCCTGTTCGTAACGATTGATGTCCATCACCGTGTTGGGCGCAACCGTGTTGGGAACTCCGTTGGGAAAAATGTCAGCGCCGGCGGGCGTATAGGCTCGCGGCAGTTGCGACGGCGTGATCTTGAACCCATAGTGAATGGGCGCGTTCGACGCGGAGAGCAGGCGCGGCAGGACGGCGAAGGGAGTTGAGCCGGTGAGAAAATTGTCTTGCCAGATGTTGGGAGGGATGACGGTAATGGCGCCGCCAACGTGGGCTTGCCACTTGTCAGAGATCTGCCACGCCGCCTGGATGCGCGGTCCCCAGCCCTTCCATTCCGTCCGATAGCCGGGCTCCGGATTGACCACGTACTCCTGCGTGCCGTTCGCATAGAGGAAGCCGGCAGTTCTGCGTGCGCGCTCGCTGATGGGCGTATAGAGCTCCCAGCGAACACCGTATTCGAGGGTCAGGCGGCTGGTGATTTTCCAGGCATCCTGGAAGTAGGCATTGACGTTGTTGCGGCTGATGGCCGCTGGCCCGATGTGTTCGCCACTGGAAAAGTAGGGCGGCGCTATGGCAACGGTATAAGCGAAGGGGCTGCCCGACAGGAAACTCGACAGCGTATCAGGCAGCGGATCCCCCGGATTGATATCGTGCATTCCGCTTTTTGAAGGGATATATTCGCCGGCAAAGGCAGTGCCACCACCGAAATCGTACTCGCCATTGGGGCTGATGCCGAAGTAGCTGGAGTCGCGATTGGCGCGAATTTCAGCGCCGAACTTGAATGCATGGCGCGCCGTAGTGTACTGGATATTCTGGCGCAGTTGGAAGAGATTTCCGTACGACTGCATCACCGTTCCCGCGGCAGAGTTGAAGGCTTCAAAGAGCGAGTCGTTGAACTTGACCGCGGGGTCAGTGTGATTGGGGGTTGGAAATCCGGGCGTAGAGCGCTCGATGCTGAGCGATGACTCGAAACTGAGCCGCGGCGACGCCGTGCGCGTATATGTGCCCACCACGTTGCGCTGCCTGTCGATATAGACAACGCCGAATGTGGGATCGATCGCGGTCTGGTCGGGGTTGGTGGTGGGGCCGGTGAGATTATCGAGATTGAAGCGCGCAAAGAAATGATCCTTCGCCGAAAATCCGTGGTCGATGCGCAGCGAGAACTGGTCAGCGTCCGTGGCAACCTTGGATGGAGTGGCGAAGGTGTGCGCCTGGAACGAACCGGAGGGATCGTTGGGCAGCGGATAACGCGCAAGGACCGCGGCGATGCCGGGATCAATGGGAACAGTGAGCGTATCGGTTGAACCGTCGGGATAAGTTACGTTGTCGATTCCCGCACGTTCCGAAGCATCCGGAAGGGGCATCACCTGCGTGGTTCCCAGCACCTGGCGGAAGCCCTGAAACTGCGTGAAATAAAACGTCCTGTCGCGGCCGTCGTAGATGTGTGGAATAAAGACCGGGCCGCCATTGGTTAATCCGAACTCGTTGCGGCGGAAGGGCGGAATTCTGTCCGGATAAACGGGTGTGGCGTGATCGAAGTAGTTGCGCGCGTCGAAGGCGGAGTTGCGCACGAACTCAAAGAACGAGCCGTGAAAGCCGCTGGCGCCGGAACGGGTAATGATGTTGGTAAAACCCGCAGCGCCACGGCCGATCTCCGCCGGCATCCAACCAGAGCTGGACTGAATCCCCTCCACCGCGTCGACGTTGAAGTTGGAAAAAGTTGCGCCGCCCATCTCCGGATCGCTGATGTCGGCGCCGTCCATGGCAAATGTTGCCTCAACACCGCGCTGGCCATTGATGGCGAATTGCGCGGTGAAGTTGGTGGCTCCGTTGGCATCGGTCATGGTTCCGGCCGCCAGCAGCAGCAGCGTGCTGAAGTCGCGCTTGTTTAGCGGCAGTTCGCTCACGGTCTGGCTTGCCAGTTTTTCTCCGCCTGTGGCCGACTGGCCCTCGACCACCGTAACCGCAAGTTCACCGCGATCAGAGAGGGCAAGTACAACCGGAGCCCCTTGCGGCGCCAGCGTAATAGGCTGCGTGTAGGTAACGCGACGGCCTTTTGCGGAGACCGTAAGTCGATATTGGCCGGCTGGAAGTGCGGGCAAATGAAATGCGCCGTCCGCGCCGGTTTTCGCTTCTTCGGTTTTGCCGCCGCCGGCAAGCCGCACCGTGGCGTTGGCGATTGGCGCACCTTCTGCGTTGCGCAACGCTCCCTGCCAGATGCAAAGAGCGGACTGCTGCGCGCGCACGCCGGTTGCGCAAAGCAGAGCAAGAACCATCAAGAGGAGATAGAGACTTTTGCCGGTAACTCTCGTTTTAGCGTCTTGAAATAAGTTGATCTTCAAAGAGATAAGACCTTTAAGAAACGACTCTTTCGTTCAGAACCGATTGCTCGGATTATAACTCCTATTTCGCGAGCGGATCAGTGCATGGCTTGCCCGCGCACAGAGCGCCGGTAATGCCTTTGTCTTCAGTGACGGTGTAGATGCGGTCGACCGCCGGCAGCTTGACGGTTTGCTTTGCGCCGGAGGGCCAATGGATCTCGACCGAGCCGGGATCGGTGGCATCGCCAAGGCCGAAGTGCAGCCTGCGATCGTTCGATGAGATGTAACTGCCGCTGGCCAGCACGTCCTGACGCTGGCGCATGCCGTTGGCGGTGAGATAGGCGGTGGCGCATGTGGCGTCGCTCGGACTCTTCGGCCCGCCAACGAGTTTGAGCTCAACCCAGTGGTGCTGATCGGGATTCACATTGCGCAGCAGCACAGGCGGGCCATCCATGCGATTGATGACCACATCGATTTTTCCGTCGTTGAACAGGTCGCCGAATGCCGCTCCGCGCGCGGGAACAACGACCGCGAGACCGGAGCCCTCGACCGCCGGAACCAGTTCGAACTTGCGCCGCTTCGTGGTTCCATCGGGGACGTTGTGAAACAACAAGGGCCGCTCGGCAAAGGTGGTTCCCCAGTCGTGCTTGTCCACCTGGGGATAGACGTGGCCGGCCGCCATGAACAGATCGAGCCATCCGTCGTTATCGAAGTCGATAAAGCCGTCGCCCCAGCCGACAAAGGGGATGGTAGGCTGCGCCAAACCGGCGCGGTAGCTGACATCGGTAAAGCTGGCGTCGCCGTCGTTGTGGAAGAGCACTTTGTAGTCGTCGCCGAAATCGCTGACGAAGAAGTCCACCTGGCCGTTGTTCTCGTAGTCGCCAACGGCGATGCCCATGGACGCAATCTCTCGGCCGTCGTTGTTGAGCGCGAAACCAGACAGGTAGCTGTCGTCTTCAAAGGTGCCGTTGCCCTTGTTGATGTAGAGATAGTTGGGTGTGGAGTCATTGCCCACCACGAGGTCTGGCTTGCCGTTGCCCTTCAAATCAATAAAGATTGAAGTGAAGCCGTAGTAGCGATCCTTGTCTTCAACGCCGGCCTTTGCAGTGACGTCGCTAAAGGTGCCATCGCCATTGTTGTGAAACAGGTGGTCGGGCTCGCCTTTGAGGCCGCGCGGACCGCAATTCACGATGTCGCCACGATACTGGCAAGACGCACTTCCCATGGCCTTGCTGCCGGAAATGGGAAGATTGTCGCGATCGAAGTGAACATACCCGGCTACATACAGATCGAGGAACCCGTCGCCGTCGTAGTCTCCCCATGCGGAGCCCGAGGACCAGTTGCCGAGCGTGACACCGGCTTTCTCAGCAACATCGGTAAATGTTCCGTTGCGATTATTGTGATACAGACGGTTCTTGCCGTAGTTGCCTATAAAGATGTCGGGCCAGCCGTCGTTGTCGTAGTCGGCCACGCTTACTCCATAGCCCCAACGGTCATTGGTCACGCCTGCCTGCAGAGCAACGTTGGTAAACGTGCCGTCGTGGTTGTTGTGGAACAAGGCGGCATGCGGTGGCTCCTCTTTGCCGTCGAGCGCATCGAAGGTCGAGCCGTTGACGAGATAGATGTCGAGCCAGCCGTCATTGTCGTAGTCGAGCAGGGCAACACCGGAGCCATTGGTCTCGACAATGAAATTCTTTTCCGGAGCTCCCATCTTGTGGCTCCAGCTGGTGAGGCCGGCCTGTTTGGCGATGTCCTCGAAAACCACCGTCCCTTTGCTCACGAATCCACCGGCGGTGATGGGCCGCTTTTGCGCGTCATATTGAGCAGGGGCCGCCACACCTGAAGAGATGCCGCCCATGGCGCCCTGCTGTGCGGTGCACATGGGGGGGAAGACAAGCGCGACGCACAGAGCAGCAAGACCAGGACCGCGAAACGACAAAATCAAACCCTCCGCCTCAGACACTCAAGTTTAACCGGGCGCACTGGAGCGGCGCCAACCAGACGAGGCCAGTCTCCACTAATCAAAACCAGCCGATAAAAGATGTGCTAACCGGCGCGCCTTGCTCACTGGCCGCGCAGTTCTCCTGTGGGTAGAAAGGCGATGCCATCAAACTGCGCGCCCGAAGCAAGCACATCTCTCACACGCTCAGGATTGACGCCACCGCGAGCTGCAGCCGTCCTGACCAGGCGCAATGCATCGGCCGGCGTGCTTTCGGCGGGCAGGCGAAAGATCCACGGCACGTTGGCCGAGGTGAGCGACTTGTCGCCGCTGAGCGCAACGACCGGAACGAAGGCCTTGAGGGCCAACTGTTCCGACAGATGCGCCGCGTTGCGATCGAGGGCAACAATGGCGAGCGCGTGCTCGTCCATCAGCGCATGGACCAACTGCGTTGCGGAAGCGCCCCATGACTGGTCGCTGTCGATGGGAATCAGTTTCCACTCCGCCGAGTTCTTTGCTGCG
>Ga0182012_10000554_pt1 | contig 41450 bp, 39 predicted proteins | sample 612S2SmetaG_FD_120486 | JGI IMG/M metagenome (GOLD analysis project Ga0182012, IMG submission 120486) | Permafrost microbial communities from Stordalen Mire, Sweden - 612S2S metaG | ecosystem: Environmental > Terrestrial > Soil > Wetlands > Permafrost | place: Sweden: Stordalen | collected... | reverse complement strand
TGACCTCACCCGCCGGGCACACCCACGTCACCACCCCGGGCAGCGCGCTGCTGTTCCCCAGCCTGTGCCACGCCGCCGGCGCCATACCCGCCCCCGAAACCGACCCACCGCACGACCACTGCGGCGACCGGACCGCGATGATGCCCAAACGCCGCCGCACCCGCACCCAAAACCGCGCCGCGCGCATCACCACCGAACGCCGCCACAACCGCGACGCACGGGTGGCCCGGCGGGCGGAGTCAAACAGCTACGCCGGCCCGGCCCCACCCGACCCCGACGACGACCCACCGCCCTTCTGAAAGGGAAGGGTACGGCTCGCGTCAGCTACAACGCCGCGCGAAACAAGGTGCTCGATCAGCGGAACCGCGCCGGCGGCAAGATGCTGCGACATCGCGGCACGCGCGAGCTTGTCGTCGTGACTTTCAAGGGCGGACAACACCCGGCGGTGGTCCTGTATCGACTGGCCCGGCCAGCCCTCGATAGTGGGAAACACGGATTCAGGTGCATAGCGGGTGATTTGGGACATCAGCTGGGCAAGCTTCGGCGAATCGGCGGCAACATTGATGGCCCGGTGAAATTCGTGGTTCAGCCGAACGGTCTGCTCGTGCTCATCGCCGGCATAGGCTTCCTCGAGCTGGGTCTGAATTTCTTTGAGTCCGCGCAGCTGGTCGTCGGTGATGTTGATCGCGGCCCGCGCGGCCAGCTCCCCGCCGACGTGAGCCTGCACGTTCGCGACGTCGGCGACATCGCGCCCAGTTACCGGCGACACCACGAAACCACGCCGGGGCTGCTGGTCGATCAGGCCTTCGGCGCGCAGGGCGAAAAGCGCTTCACGCACCGGTGTGACACTGATACCCAATTCGGCGGCCAATTGGTCTAGACGAATGTACGTCCCCGCGGCGTAGCTGCCGTCGAAGATCCTCTTGCGGATGAAGCGCGCGACGTCGTCGGAAAGTTGAGGCCGCGCAGCGAAATCCGGAGCAGTCATCGGCTCATACCTGATACTCGGCAAGCAGCCGTTTGCTGATGATGGACTTCTGGATCTCGCTGGTTCCTTCGCCGATGAGCAGGAACGGCGCATCGCGCATCAGGCGCTCGATCTCGTACTCCTTGGAGTAGCCGTAGCCACCGTGAATCCGGAAGCTCTGCTGGGTGACCTCGGAACAGAATTCGCTGGCAAGATATTTCGCCATACCCGCAGCGACATCATTGCGCTCGCCTGAATCTTTCAGTCGCGCCGCGTTGACCATCATCAGATGTGCCGCTTCGACTTTGGTGGCCATCTCGGCGAGCTGAAAGGCGATCGCTTGGTGCTCGGCGATCGGCTTACCGAACGTATTGCGCTGCTGGGCATAACGCACCGCGAGCTCGAAGGCACGAATGCCGACACCACAGGCTCGGGCCGACACGTTGACGCGGCCCACTTCGATACCGTCCATCATCTGGAAGAAGCCTTGCCCGGGAACGCCGCCCAGAATATCGCCGGCGCTCGCCCGGTAGCCGTCGAAGATGAGTTCGGTGGTGTCGATGCCCTTGTAGCCCAGCTTGTCGATCTTGCCGGGTATCACCAAGCCAGGCAGTACCTCACCGAAACCTGTCGGCTTCTCGACGAGGAATGCGGTCAGGTTGCGGTGCGGCTTGTCCGCGCCTTCGTCGGTACGCACCAACACGGCTACCAGTGTCGAACTGCCCCCGTTGGTCAGCCACATCTTCTGGCCGTTGATGGTGTAGTTGCCATCGGGATCGCGTTTTGCGCGGGTACGAATCGCGGCGACGTCGGAACCCAACTCCGGCTCCGACATCGAAAACGCCCCGCGGGACTCGCCGGTTGCCATGCGCGGCAGGAAGCGCTGCTTCTGCTCGTCGGTGCCGTGTTGTTGCAACATGTATGCCACGATGAAGTGCGTGTTGATCACCCCGGACACGCTCATCCATCCGCGCGCCAATTCCTCGACGCACAGCGCGTAGGTCAGCAGGGATTCGCCAAGCCCCCCGTACTCCTCCGGAACCATCAGACCGAACAGGCCCATGTCCCGCATCTGGTCGACGATGTCTTGCGGGTAGGTGTCGCCGCGTTCGAGTTCGGTTGCGTTGGGGATGACTTCCTTGTCCACGAATTGCCTTACAGCGGATACAATCTCGGTCTGAATCTCGGTCAGGCCCAGGGTTTGGGCAAGTTTGGTCATGCGATCGTTCTGTCGCTTGTCAAGCGCTCGATGTCGGCGGTCGTCAATCCCAGGTACTGAGCCAGCACGTCGGCGGTGTCTTGTCCCAGGCCGGGGGCGGGTGAGGGTGCGGGGTGGGTGCCGTCGAACGCCGCCGGCAGGCCCGCCGCGAGATAGTCTCCGAGCCCCGGCTGGTGCAGCCGGGTAAACAACGGGTTGTCAGTCACTTTCGGGCCCGCCGCGACCTGCGCGAAGGTGCTGTACCGCTCGAACAGCACCGTGGTGTCCGACAGTGCCGCGGTGATCTTCTCGGCGGTGTGATTAGCAAACCAGGTGGCGAACAGACCGGAAAGCACGTCGCGGTATCGGTAACGGTCTCCTTCGGAGGCGAAGTCCACGCCGAGCGCCTTCGCCAGTGCCGACACAGCGTCCCCGGTGCCCGTTACCTCGACCAGATCGCGAAAGTGCCGCCCAGTCAACGCGACAATCATGAATGCGATGCCGTCACGACTGGTGAAGTCCTGGCCGTACTGACCGTAGATGGCATTGCCCAGACGCTGGCGTTGCGCACCGTTCACCTGAGGCTCGGTCAACAGTCCCAGGTTTCCGGCGGTGGCCAGCGCGACATCCTCGAGCGCCAGGCTGATACGCGCACCAACCCCTGATTGTTCACGGCGGCGCACAGCGGTGACGAGGGCCAGCGCGGCATACAGGCCGCAGCACACATCCCAGGCCGGCAGCACGTGGTTGATCGGACCGGCATGATCTGCCGGACCAGTGACCAGCGGGAATCCGATTCCGGCGTTCACGGTGTAATCGACGCCGGTGGAACCGTCGCCACGGCCGAGCAGCTGAAGGTGGATGACGTCGGCACGCTTGGCGGCCAGGCGATCATGCGTCAGCCAGGGCAGGCCCGCCGCGTTGGTCACGACAATGCCGTCACCCTCGACGATCAGCCGCTGAACTAGGTGTTGGCCCTCCGGCGAACGCAGATCTATTGTGGCCGAGCGCTTTCCCTTGTTCAGCCCGGTCCAGTAAATCGACGTGCCGTCTGCTGCCAACGGCCATCGCTGAGTATCCGAGGCGCCGCCGATTGGATCGATGCGGATCACCTGCGCGCCGAGCTGGCCCAGCGTCATGCCGCACAGCGGTGCGGCGACGAAACTGGACACCTCGACAACGGTGAGGCCGGTCAGTGGCAACGCGTCAGCCGCGCCGGGACTTTGCGAGGAACTGGTCATGTCAACGTGACCCGTCCGCGATGAGCAGACGCGAACGCCCCCCATTTCGGGTCGAAATGGGGGCTTTTGCGTCTGCTCGCCCGATACTCATATGAATCTCCCGCCGGTAATCTCCATCACGGTGCCGGTCATGTAAGACGACAGATCGGAGGCCAAAAATAATGCGACGCTTGCGACCTCGCTCGGCTCCCCGGCCCGGCCCATGGGAACCTCCGCGACCTTCGAATCCCAGATGCGTTGCGGCATAGCCTCCGTCATGGCCGAACGAATCAACCCGGGAGCGATCGCATTCACCCGGATCCCCAGATAGGCCAGCTCTTTGGCCGCGGCCTTGGTCATGCCCACGATGCCCGCCTTGGCGGCCGAGTAGTTGGTCTGGCCGATCATTCCGACCTTGCCCGAGACCGACGACATGTTCACGATTGCGCCGCGCTTGTTTTCCCGCATGACCGCCGCCGCCAGCCGGGTGCCGTTCCAGGTCCCCTTCAGGTGCACGTTGATGACCTGGTCGAACTGTTCTTCGGTCATTTTGCGCATCGTCGCGTCGCGGGTAATCCCTGCGTTGTTGACCATGATGTCCAGGCCACCGAAATGCTCGACCGCAGTCTGGATCAGGGTCTCGATGTCGGCCGCCCGGGTCACATCGCAGCGGACCGCCAGCGCGACATCTGCACCACCCAACTGCTTGGCCGCGACCTCGGTGGCCTCGAGGCTCAGGTCACCCAGCACAACCCGCGATCCTTCAGCGACAAATCGCTCCGCAATGGCGAAACCCAGACCTTGCGCCCCGCCTGTGATCACCGCAGTCTGACCGCTCAGCAACGACACCTGGATCACACGTCCTCATCTGGTTGGTCTGCACCCCGGGGGCCCGTCGTTCAAATATCGTATTTCATATAGGATCTTTCTCGGGAACCGGGCACCCCGGGATGCCACAAAGGAGATGCCACAAAGGAGTTGTCGGCGAAATGACCACAGCTGAAGTGCCAGAGGTTCCGGACGAAGATTTCCAGGAAATCCTGGCCCAGACCCGGCACTTCGTGCGTACCGCCGTCGTCCCCCGCGAACAGGAGATCCTCGACGATGATCGGGTCCCTGATGATATTCGCGATCAGGCGAAGAAGATGGGATTGTTCGGATACGCGATTCCCCAGCAGTGGGGCGGTCTTGGCCTGAACCTGCAGCAAGATGTCGAGCTGGCGATGGAGTTGGGCTACACCTCGCTGGCGCTACGGTCGATGTTCGGCACCAACAACGGCATTGCGGGACATGTCCTGGTCGGCTTCGGCACCGACGAGCAAAAGCGTCGCTGGCTGGAACCGATAGCATCCGGCGACGTCGTCGCCTCCTTTGCATTGACCGAGCCCGGTGCCGGGTCGAACCCGGCGGGTCTGCGAACCAAGGCCGTTCGCGACGGCTCCGGAACAGACGGAGCTTGGGTGATCTCCGGGCAGAAGCGCTACATCACCAACGCACCTGTCGCCGATCTGTTTGTGGTCTTCGCGCGCACCCGGCCGGCCGACGACCAGGGCCCCGGGATTGCAGTCTTTCTGGTTCCCGCGGACGCCGCCGGCGTTGAGGTCGGCCCCAAGGACGCCAAGATGGGCCAGCAAGGGGCGTGGACCGCAGACGTCAGCTTCACCGATGTCCGAGTCGGCACCGACGCGCTGATCGGCGGCAGCGAAGATATCGGTTATCGGGCGGCGATGACGTCATTGGCGCGTGGCCGGGTCCATATCGCAGCGATCGCCGTGGGCGCCGCGACGCGTGCCCTCGACGAATCCGTGGCCTATGCCGCCACCGCAACACAAGGTGGGACGCCGATCGGAAGCTTCCAGTTGGTGCAGGCGATGCTCGCCGATCAGCAGACCGGGGTGCTGGCCGGCCGCGCCCTGGTCCGCGACGCCGCACGGCTGTGGGTCACCAACGAGGACCGCAGAATCGCACCGTCGGCGGCCAAGCTCTTCTGCACCGAAATGGCCGGCAAGGTAGCAGATCTCGCCGTGCAGATTCACGGCGGCAGCGGATACATGCACGGGGTACCGGTCGAACGCATCTACCGCGACGTTCGCCTGCTGCGGCTGTACGAAGGGACCAGCGAGATTCAGCGTCTGATTATCGGCTCGAACCTGGTGCGGGCGGCGCAGCGATGAGTTCCAGCGTCCCCAGATCACGGATCGCCTGACAGCCCCGCCCCAGCATGGCCAGCACCATGTCGTCGCCGCGCTCGGTGGCAGTGGAGAAAGCAAACCCCAAAGCCGAGATCAGCGGAGCCTGCGTCATCCCGAGTCGGTAGTCGCGCCAGCATGTTTCACGGTCGTACCCAGTCACGCCGTAACCCAGGAGCGCCCGGTGATACTTGTCGACGAGGTCTTTCTCGATTGCCGCCCGCACTTGCGAGTTGAGGCTGGTGGCCGTGAAGTACGCGAGATCCCTTGCGGGAAGACCCACGCCGAGTGTCTGCCAGTCAACGACGCTCACCCAGTTCCGGCCCGGATCGAACAACAGATTGTCAAGGCGGTAGTCGCCGTGCAGCAAGGCGAACCGGTCCCACTCGGCCATCAGCCAGGGCGCCACCAAACCCATTGCCGTCGTGAAAGTCTCGCGGTCTTCGGCGCTCATTCGATCACCGAGCTTTTGCAGCGTGATGTCGGCGCTCATCTTCGCCACATCACCAAGACCTTTGGCGGAAGCCTCATCCGGGCGCGAAAACACTATGCCGGGCAGATCCAGCCAGTACGGATCGCACCAACTGGGTCCGTGTAAACCGGCCAACGCCGCCACCGCGAGCTGCGCCTCCCGCTCGCCGCAGCCCGCGATCTGATCACCCTGGACCGCGGGCGCTTGATCGGCGAGCAACAGCGCGTAGTCCATACCGTCCTCGGTGATCTCGCAGTAGAAGCACTGCGGCGTCGGCACCCGCACCCGATCGGCCACCGCGGCGTAGAACGCGCATTCGCTGCGGTAGCTGAGGGCGACGCGGTCCCGCACGGCGTCGTCGTGGGCCGGCAGTTTGATCACGAAGGTTTCCGGCAGATCACCGGGATCTGCGGCGTACCTGGCCGTCACGCGATAAGTCGCCCCGGTCTGGCCGGTGCCGATGGCAGCGACGTCGACGTCGGACACCTCCACGGATGTGCCACGTTCACTGAGGGCCGCCGACAGCCACTCGGCGGTCACATCGCCTGGATACCGCGGAATCGACACCACAGCACTCATGAGCGAACTGTAAGGCATACCGCAACAGACTGGTTACGCCGCCCGGGCACCCGCCCGCAGTTCATGCAGCGCGGTGCGCAAGCCGCGTCGTTCACCTGTCTCGGGGTCGACAAAGCTTTCCCGGAGTCCGTCGCGGATGCGGAACTTCAACTCCGAACGAGTCTCGGGTGCGTCTTCGGACGTCGCCCTGAGCAGCTTGTCGGGCAGAGCCAGCTTGAGGATTGTCCAGAACGACTGCATGTATTGCCGGCCAATGGATCCCGTGGTGTACGGCAGATCGTATTTCTCGCACAACGCACGCACCCGCACAGCGATCTCCGCATAGCGATTGCTGGGCAGATCCGGAAAGAGATGGTGTTCGATCTGATAGCAGAGATTGCCGCTCATGAATGCCATCAACGGGCCGGCGTTGAAGTTCGCCGAACCAAGCATCTGACGCAGATACCACTCCCCCGGCGTCTCGTTCTCGAACTCCTCAACGGTGAATTTCTCTGCACCGTCCGGGAAGTGGCCGCAGAAGATCACCATGTAGGCCCAGTAGTTGCGGATAAGGTTGGCGGTCATGTTCGCCTTGACGGTTTGCTTCCAATTGCGCCCGGCCAGCGCGGGAAACACCAGGTAATCTTTGGCGGCCTGCCTGGCAACCTTCTTGCCGATGACCCGCAGATCCTTGCGGGCTTCGGCCCAGGTCTTTTCCTTGTGGCGGATCTTGGCAGACTCGACGTGGTGCAACGCGACGCCCCACTGGAAGAATGTGCCGAGCAACAGGTTGTAAATCGGGTTGCCCAGCATCCAGCGCTCCCACGGCTCGTCACGGGTGACCCGCATGATCCCGTAACCGACATCCTCGTCGAGGCCCACGATGTTGGTGTACTTGTGGTGGATGTAGTTGTGGGAATGCTTCCACTGCACGCTGGGGCAGGTGCTGTCCCACTCCCATTCGGTGGAGTGGATCTCGGGGTCATTCATCCAGTCCCACTGGCCGTGGGTGATGTTGTGCCCCAGCTCCATGTTCTCGACGATTTTGGCCGTCGCCAGCATGGCCGTGCCGGCGACCCAGGCCAGCTTGTTTCGGCTGGCGAACAACGCGATTCGCCCACCGGCGGCCAACGTGCGCTGCACATTGATGGATCGGCGGATATAGCGGGCGTCCCGCTCACCGCGGGATTCCTCGATGTCGGCGCGGATCGCGTCCAGTTCGTGCGCGAGATGCTCGACGTCCTCGGTGGTCAGGTGGGCATATTCCTTGATATCGGTGATTGCCATGGGTTCCCCCTCAGATCTTGATGGTGCAGTCTCCGGACGCCGTGGAGATGCAGGTCTGGATGCGTTCGCCTTCGCGGTGTTCGGTCCCGGACCTGAAGTCGCGCACGTGCCCGGATTCCAGCGGAAGCACGCAGGTTTGGCAGATGCCCATCCGGCACCCGAACGGCATCTGAATGCCGACTTTCTCGCCGGCGTCCAGAAGCGATGTTGCTCCATCGATTTCGATGGTCTTGTCGGAGATGGCGAAGGTGACTTTGCCGCCTTCGCCGCCCTTGTCGGTGGCAGCGATGGTGAAGCGCTCGGTGTGCAGGAGATCGTGCAGATTGGCGCTCTTCCACACTCCTTCGACGGTGTCCAGCAGGCTCGGCGGGCCACACACCCACGCCGGACGGTCCTGCCAGTCGGCCACGATGTCGGCGAGCTCGTCGAAATCGACCTTGCCCTGGGTCTCGCTGAGCTGCAGGTGGAGCCGATAGCCGGGCTGGCTGCCTTCGAGCTCGCGTAACTCGTCGTGGAAGATCACGGCGTCCTGACTGGGCGCTGAATGAATGTGGGCGATATCGGCAACCTGTCCGCGTGAGCTCAGGGTGCGCAACATGGCCATCACCGGTGTGACGCCGCTGCCTGCGGTGATGAATAGAATCTTGGCCGGCGGCGGATCCGGCAGTGCGAAGTCTCCCTTGGGAGCCGCCAGCCGCACGATAGTGCCCGGTTTCACGCCGTTTACCAGATGGGTGGAAAGAAACCCCTCGGGGGTGGCCTTGACGGTGATCGTGATGTTCTTGTTGTCGCGCTGCGGAATTGATGTCAACGAATACGAGCGCCAGTGCCACCGGCCGTCGATCCGCAATCCGATTCCGACGTACTGTCCTGGCCGATACTTACCGGAGAAGCCCCAGCCCGGCTTTATCGTGACGGTCGCCGAATCTGCGGTTTCCGGGTGCACATCCACGATGAGTCCGCGCAACTCGCGCGCCGACCACAGCGGGTTGAGCATCTTGAGGTAGTCGTCGGGCAGCAACGGGGTGGTGGCCCGGGCGGCCAGTCCACGTGGCACATTGACCCACGGCTTTGGGGCAGTGACGCCTCTCGCGGGTGCCGTGCTCCATCGAGTGAAGCTGCGGAGCGTAGAACTCATCGCCGTTCCCGGGGTCTTTCGAAGTTTCCGTGAGTCTGTTGCGAACACGGTTACCTCTGGGCTTCCCCGTCACCGTGCCGAATAAACACATGTTCGCTGAGTGGATACCAGATCGCCGCGTACCCTCGGGTATGTCATGAGCCGCCAACGCGTGGAAGCCGTTACCGCCCTTCCGATCGTCGACGCCGTGCTAGATCGACATCGTGACGCGCTGGGTGACGATATGCCTACCTACCGCAACCACGTATACCGGTGCATCACCTACCACAGCCTGCTGGCGGGCGGCCCGCTACCAGACTTCGCCGCACTCGCGTGGGCCGCGCACGACCTCGGAATCTGGACCGCCCATTCATTCGACTACCTGACAGCGTCGGCCGAACTGGCTTCCGAACATGCCGAAGAATTCGACATCAAAGGGGTGGAGCGGGTAAGAATCTTGATCGCCCAACATCACCGGCTGCGGCCGTCGCACGACCAGCTGACCGAAACCTTTCGAAAAGCGGACTTGGTTGACGTCACCCATGGTCTGCTCAGCGGCCAGGTCGGACGACCGCGGGTGCGAGCCGTCGTCGCCCAGCTGCCATACCTTGGGTTCCACGCATTCCTCGCCAAAGGCCTGACCCGCTACGCCGCCCAGCACCCGCTGCGCCCCCTGCCGATGCTGCGCTGGTGACGCTTTGATGGCTAAGTCACCGACCTACCTCGTTACCGGCGCCGGCGGCGGCGTCGCCAACATCAGCCCGCAGGTGGTGGCCCAGCTGCTCAATCGCGGCGAGGCGGTCCGAGCCCTGGTGCACCGCGACGATGAGCGCGCGGACGCACTACGCGCTCTGGGCGCCGAGGTGGTCACCGGAGACCTGACCAACCCCGTCGATGTCCAGGCGGCGATGTCCGGCATCACCCGGATGTTCTTCAACATGAGCGTGTCACCGGATTATCTACAGGCCACCGCCGTGGTCTGCGTGGCCGCAACCGAGGTCGACCGCCTGGAGATTTTGGTCAACATGTCGCAGATGACGGTCTCCCAGATGACCGCGACCAGCACCGAGGAATCCCGGCAACAACAACTGCACTTTCTGGCCGAGCACGTCATCAACTGGTCGGGCGTCCCGGCTGTGCACATCCGCCCGACCGTGTTGCTCGAAAACCCGCTATTCGCCATGTTGGCCGCCCACTCGATCCGGGAAAACGGCCGACTGTCACTCCCGTTCGGAACCGGTCGCACCTCGCCCGTCGCGTCCAGCGACGTCGCCGAAGTCGTCGCCGCGGTACTCAGCGCGCCCCGGGACCACATCGGCAAAGTCTACGAATTGACCGGTCCGGCAACGTTGGACGTCGACGGGATCGCTGACCAGTACGCGCAAGCCCTGGGCAGGCCCGTTGTCGCGGTGAGCCCGTCCAACGACGAGTGGCTGGAGGTTCTTGACAAGGTGGGACTTGAACCGCACGTGCGACAACACATCGCCACCATGGCCAAACTTCACCGCCAGGGTCGCTACAACCGCTCAACACACGACGTCGAAACCATCACCGGCCATCCCGCACAAACCGTGCGGCAATACGTCGAACAACGCCGCGCGCTGTTCGGCTGAACGGCGTCGGCGATGGCACAGAAGGCAACGGGTAGGTCCGCGTGCGCGCACGACAGTGTCATGCGAGGATCTCGTGATGCAAGACTGCGATCTAGCCCAGGCGGCGGAGTTGATCCGCGCGTTGAACGATCACCTACGCGAGATGAACCGCCACCTGGCCTCGGTCGAAAGCCGCGATGTCAGCAGCACGGACGCCCGAGCAAGCGCTATGCGGTTGGAAGCCGATGCGCTGCGCCGAGACATCGCACAGGCACAGATGCACATTGATCGGCTACAGCGCCGCTACCTGAGTCAGACCGCCGACAACCAGGCGGATGTACGCGCCAGGACGCCGGCACACCGGCTACATGGTCGAACCGACCTCGCAGTTCGGCGATGACCGAAGGAAGCCAGACCCGGATACAGCAACGCACCATCGGCGGATGAGCACGCGATGTGCCACGGCAACGGCGCTATTGGCGGGAGCTTCGCTAGTAGCCGCCCCATTCGCCATAGCCGATCCTGGCGACACCGTGACATACAGCGCCAACTCGGACGCCCCGCTGTCGTCGGTGACGTACTACGACGCAACGAACACCTTGCAGCAGCTGCGTAATCAGTCTTCGCACTGGTACCTCACGTTTTCGAGCACAGCCACTAAAGCACTGCTCGCTCTCACTGTGCAGACGACAGGTGAGCACGTGTCTTGCGAGATCAACGTCAACGGATCGGTCAGGGACCAGAAGTCCACCGTTGGCCGCGGCACCGTGGCCATTTGCCGCGCCTAGGCGACTCAGTGACCCCGCGGGCCAATACAGTTGGTCTGCCGAAGGATTGCTCCCTACCCTGGGAGCCATCTTGCGTATCGTCAGCTCATGACCCAACGACTGGAAGCCCGACTCAACCCGCATGCGCCGATAGTCCTGAGCCTGTTCCGGATCTTCTTCGGCCTCCTGTTCCTGTGCCGCGGCACGTTCGCCATGTTCGGCTGGCCGGTGGGTCCCGCCGCGGCAGCCGGCTCCCTCGGCTGGTTCGCCGGCTTGACCGAGGTGATCACCGCCATCTTGATCACCCTCGGACTGTTGACGCGCCCCGCGGCTTTCATCGCTTCCGGCGAGATGGCTGTCGCGTACTTCACCCAGCATCTTCCGCACGGGTTCTGGCCGATCGCCAACGGCGGTGAACTGGCAGTTATGTTTTGCTGGGCGTTCTTTCTGCTGGTGTTCACCGGGCCAGGTGCCTACGCACTCGACACCGGGTCAGTGCCAGGCGGCCGGGTGAACCTGCGAAGCTTTCGGCGCAGGGCGCCGCGGCGCCGGCGTCGATAGCCCTGGGTTCTTGAACTCGGTCACCTGTATTTCCGGCGATCGCATTGGATGAAGATTGCATCAACGGCCGGCTCAGCGGGGTTGTTGCCGGATCGCGGCGGGTATGACTAGGTCATCAATCTGCGAAAAGTATTAATGAGTCATCACTTTTCGCAATTAAGGGGTAGCGATGAGAGCGTCATTCGGTAGCGATGACCGTCCGGTCACCCAGGACCGCCGATCGCCGGGCGGGGTGGCGTTGCAGTTCATCGCCCATCTGATCCGTCCAGTGATCGTTACCGGAATGTTGGCGGCTCTGATTGCTACAGCTGATGCACCTACCGTGGTGCCGGTGGGATGTGGGATCAATTGGACCCGGGTGGGTGGAGCATTTATCGCCACACCCGGCGCCTGTCCACATCAGTCGCCAAATTCACAACCCTCGCCGGACGGCCCGCCGTCTGACCCCGGTGCACCACCGAGTACACCACCAACTCCGTAAGTGGAAGCTGTCGACACTATAGGCGTGTCGAGTTAGCAGTCGCCTACTTCGTCGATGACTTTCTGCAATGGAGCAGCGGGCGAAACACCAAAGGCGTAGCCGGGATTGTCGGTAGACCACGCGATCTCGGAACAGTAACCGGGGCCGTTCGGCCCGAGGGCACGCCACGTATCGAGCGCGGGTCTGCAGTTGGAAAGGTCAGCCCCATTAATGGCAAAGGCACTGTCCTGCACTCCCGGTGCGCGTCGCCAGATAATCAGGCTTCTCGTAGTGACGAGATTGCAGACCGACTTGGGTAGCGGAACGATACCGACTTCGCTATGGGCCGTCGGCGCGAACGACAGCGCATACGCCGCAGCCACCAAAGTCGATGCAGTTATGAAGCGGATGGCCAACGACTTGCCTCCTTATGTTGAAAGATAATGGTAGGTAACAAGCCTTCGAAACGGAAGGTGTCCACTAGCCTCCGGTGATACTTTTGTCGTCTTCATATCTCCGACAATCGGGCGGTTGGAATGGGAGTACAAGTGTCGTATGTGATCGCAGCACCGGATATGTTGGCGGCGGCAGCAGCGGATGTGGCGGGCATCGGCTCGTCATTGCGTGCGGCCCACATGGCAGCCGTAGCCCCAACCACCTCGCTGATCGCCGCGGCCGGCGACGAGGTGTCGGCAGCGATTGCGTCGGTGTTTTCAGGCCACGCCCAGCAGTTTCAGGCGCTGAGCGCACAGGCGGCGGAGTTTCATGCTGAGTTTGTGCAGACGCTGAATGGGGCGGTGGGGTCCTATGCCAGCGCGGAGGCTACCAATGCGGCGGCGTTTACCTTGGGCCTCGGAAACATCGGCAACGCCAACCTGGGCGGCGGCAACACCGGCAACACCAATGTGGGCAGCGGAAACGTCGGCAACACCAACGTGGGAAGCGGGAACGTCGGCAGCTACAACCTGGGCAGCGGAAACACGGGCAACAACAACGTTGGCGGCGGCAATACCGGCAACACAAACTTCGGTTTCGGGAACAATGGCAGCGCAAACCTAGGCAGCGGAAACCTTGGCTCCTCCAACGTGGGAAGCGGGAACGTTGGCGGCAACAACATCGGCTTCGGCAACTTGGGCAGCGGCAACATGGGCTTGGGGAACAACGGCAACGGAAATCTGGGCTTCGGAAACAACGGCAGCAACGACATCGGCTTCGGGCTCACCGGCAACAACATGGTAGGTATTGGCGGGCTGAATTCCGGGATCGGAAATATCGGTTTCGGGAACTCGGGCAACAACAACATCGGGTTCTTCAACTCGGGTAATAACAACGTGGGCTTTTTCAATTCGGGCACTGGTAACTCCGGCTTCTCGAACTCCGGTAACACCAACACGGGGTTCTGGAACTCCAGCGATGTCAACACCGGCTTCGGAAACTCGGGTGGCTACAACATGGGCTTTTCAAACTCGGGTGACTACAACTTGGGCTTCGGGAACACCGGCACCTACAACATGGGCTTCGGGAACACCGGCACCAACAATACGGGCGGCTTCAACTCGGGTGACTTCAACACGGGGTGGGGAAACTCGGGCGACACCAACACGGGCGGCTTCAACACGGGCAACCTCAACACGGGGTGGGGAAACTCGGGCGACCAAACTGGTCCGAACTCGGGCTTCGGGAACACGGGCACCGGGAACTCGGGCTTCTATAACCAGGGCCTCGATAACTCGGGCTACATGAACTCGAATACGGGCATCGGCTGTCACAAGACGGGCTTCTTCAACTCGGGCACCGGCATGTACGACACCGGCTACGGGAACTCGGGCAACGGCACCTATGGCTACAGCACGGGCTTCTTCAACACGGGTAGCTTGGGCTACAACACGGGCTTCGAAACCTCGGGCACGGACAGCTCGGGGGGCTTCAACACGGTTGACGACCAGTCCGGGTTCAACCTGTCCGCGTTCTTCTCCAGCCTGTTTTAGCAGCGGGCATCTGTGCGGGCGGAGGGACTCGAACCCTCATGCTCTTTCGAGCACCGGCACCTAAAGCCGGCGCGTAAGCCAATTTCGCCACGCCCGCGAAGCACTGCGATCTTATCTGCTCACCGTCGCGGAACTCGTCAGCGGTGCTGCCTAACGTGGCCGGTAGCTGAGGAGAGGCTTTCGCGTGCGTTCTGTAGAACAATTCGAGGCGGCGAAGCGGCTTATCGCTGCTGGCGTCAACGACTGCGCGATCGCACGTCAAGATTCGGCCACTGCACCGCTTGCATCCTGCTATACCCTCGGCCTCTACTTGGGCGACGGGTGTATCTCGCGAAGCCAACGCGTGCGGCACCTCAGCATCACCCTCGACAAGAAGCACCCCGGAATCATCACCCGTTGCTGCGCGGGCATCGACATGCTGATGCCTGGCCAGCATGCGTCAATTCACGCACAGCCGACGGGATGTGTCGTCGTTTCGCACTACTCCAAGCACTGGCCGTGCCTGTTTCCACAGCATGGTCCGGGCCGGAAGCACACCAGGCCGATCCGTCTGGAACCCTGGCAGCAAGCGCTCGTCAAACAGGCCACGGAGGAATTCATTCGCGGCCTGATCGACAGCGACGGTTGCCGCGTGGTGGCCAACGACGGCGGAGTCCGAAGCGTCCGCTACCACTTCTCGAACCGCTCTGAAGACATCCTCGGATTGTTCAGCGGAGCTCTGGATGACCTTGGGATTCGGTGGACACGGCCGAGCAAGTACGTCATTGCCGTGTATCGCAAGGCAGCGACGGCTCGGCTTGACGAGTTCGTCGGGCCAAAGCGTGAGTGCAGGCGCGGTACCGTCGTGGGGTGTCGACTACCCGTCGTCGCAGGCCCGCGCTGATCGCCCTGGTGATCATCGCCGCCTGCGGCTGCCTCGCCTTGGGCTGGTGGCAGTGGACCCGATTTCAGTCTGTGTCGGGCACCTATCAGAATCTCGGCTATGCATTGCAGTGGCCGTTGTTCGCCTGGTTCTGCGTCTACGCGTACCGCAAGTTCGTTCGCTATGAAGAAGTCCCGCCGCAGCCACGGCACGACCGCGCCGTCACCGAGATACCCGCCGGACTGCTGCCCGAGCGGCCCAAGCCGACCCCGCAGCAGCCCGACGATCCCGTGCTGCGTGAGTACAACGACTATCTGGCCGAGCTCGCGAAGCATCAGGGCGAAACACAGAACAGGACCACCGCATGACCACACCCGAGACACCCGGAGCGCCAACGCCCGCGGTCCCAGTCGACAAGATCCGCACCGCACTCCTCAGTTACCGGATCATGGCGTGGACGACGGGTATCTGGCTGATCGCGCTGTGTTACGAAATCGTCTCGCACCTAGCCTTCCACCATCAGATCCGGTGGATCGAAGTAGTGCATGGCTGGGTGTATTTCGTCTACGTGCTGACCGCCTTCAATCTGGCGATCAAGGTCAGATGGCCGATCGCCAAGACGGTCGGAGTACTACTGGCCGGGACCATCCCGCTGCTGGGTGTCATCGTCGAGCACTTCCAGACCAAGGACGTCAAAGCCCGCTTCGGGCTTTAGCGGCTGGACGACAGGGCGCGCAGCGCCGGCAGGAGCAAGGCCAGTGCGCGACCCCGATGTGATACCGCGTCCTTCTCCGCGGCGCTGAGCTGCGCGGCAGTGCGGTCGTCGCCGTCGGGGACGAAGACAGGGTCGTAGCCGAACCCGCCGTCGCCGCGTGGCTCCCGGGCAATCGTCCCCGACCATTCGCCGCGGACGACGACCTCGTCAGACGCCGTGACCAGTGCGCAGGCCGACACGAACGCCGCGCCGCGTCGTCCGTCGGGGACATCACGCAACTGCGCCAGCAGCAGCGCGGTGTTGGCGGCATCGTCGCCGTGGCTGCCCGACCATCGCGCCGACAGTACGCCGGGCATGCCGCCCAGCGCGGCGACCGCCAATCCGGAGTCGTCGGCCACACTGGCCAGACCGGTCGCGGCGAACGCGTCGCGTGCCTTGGCCAACGCGTTGTCCTCGAACGTCGCAGCCGTCTCCGGCGCCTCGTCGAACGGCGCCACATCGTTGAGCGACACCAGCGTCAAGCCCGACAGTCCCGCGCCGTCCAGCACCCGGCGCAGTTCAGCCAGCTTCTTGTGGTTGCGGCTGGCGACCAGCACCCGGGTCAGCAAGAAATCCGAAACAACGTCACGCAGATCAACACGCTAGGCAGCGTAGCCCGCGCCGATTCTGCTAATTCCGCACAGTGAAATATGTCCCGTTTCAGCCACCCCCACCCAATGTGAAAATGGGCGTGACGACGTCGACCAAAAGGTTGCCGCCGGTGGCCGCCGCACTGAGCATGTTGCCGCGGAAGGCTATGGCGGTATCAAGGTTACCGTTGCCGGCGACGGCGACGCTGTGTCCTCCGAGGGTGATGACGGAGTTAAGGACGCAACGAGTGATTCGTGGGTACCGTGGCCGAGTACTTCGCCGTTTGCGCCGATTTCGCGAGGAGTCGATCATGGCGCCATCCGCTGAGACCCAGGGTGTGATCCGCAGTCTCATTCCCGCCCGGATCGACCGGCTGCCATGGTCGCCGTTTCATACGCGGATGGTGGTCGCGCTCGGTGTCGCCTGGATTCTCGATGGTCTAGAGATCACCGTTGCCAGCGCGGTAGCCGACACACTCACCCGGCCCGAGACGCTCGGTCTGTCTTCGGCGGCGGTCGGGCTTGTCGCCACCGTGTATCTGGCGGGGGAGGTTGTCGGCGCGCTGTTCTTCGGACGCCTGTCGGACAAGCTCGGCCGACGCAACCTGTTCATGATCACCTTGGGTGTGTACCTCGTGGGGAGTGGTCTCACCGCGCTGACCCTGGGCAATAGCGCAGGCTGGATCTTCTTCCTTTACAGCACCCGGTTTATCGCCGGTACGGGTATCGGCGGGGAATACGCTGCCATCAATTCTGCGATCGACGAGCTGATCCCGGCCCGCTTCCGGGGCAGAGTCGACATCGCGGTCAATGGCACATACTGGGCCGGCGCGATCCTCGGCACCCTTGGCACGTTCATCTTGCTCAAGGCGATCGACCTGAGCCTGGGCTGGCGGCTCGCCTTCCTGATCGGCCCGGTCCTGGGCCTGGTGATCCTGCTGGTGCGGCGGAACTTGCCGGAGAGCCCGCGCTGGCAGGTCATGAACGGCCGCGTCGAGGAAGCCGAGCGCTCCATCTCCCACATCGAGCACGAGGTGGAATCCACCGGTGTCACGCTGCCCGCCGTCGACGACAGCTTGGCTATCGAACTGCGACCCACCACAAAGATCGGCTACCTGGCCCTGACGCGAGTGCTTTTCCGCGACTACCCGAGCCGGTCAGTTCTGGGCGCCTCGCTCATGATCAGCCAGTCGTTCCTGTACAACGCGATCTTCTTCACCTACACCTTGGTGCTCGGCAAGTTCTACGGAGTGCCTTCGGGGTCTGCGCCGCTGTACCTGATCGCGTTCGCCGTCGGGAACCTGGCGGGGCCGTTGACCCTCGGGCACTTCTTCGACACCATCGGCCGCAGGAAGATGATCGCGGGCACATACCTGCTTTCCGGTCTCCTGCTGGCCGTGAGCGCGGTCTTGTTCAACGCCCGGGTGCTCAACGCCGTTACCCAGACCATTGTCTGGTGCATCATCTTCTATTTCGCGTCGGCCGGGGCCAGCGCCGCCTACCTCACCGTGAGCGAGATCTTCCCGCTGCAGGTTCGGGCGAAGGCGATCGCGGTGTTCTTCGCCATCGCCCAGTGCTTCGGCGCCCTCGGTCCGGTCATCTACGGCGCGCTGATCGGCGAAGGTTCCCAGCGCTTCCCGCTGTTCGGAGGCTACTTGCTGGGCGCGGGAGTGATGATGGTCGGGGGACTGGTCGCCTGGTTCCTCGCGGTCGATGCCGAAGGCAAGTCGCTGGAAGACGTCGCGACCCCACTGGCAGCCGCCGCCGCCAGTTGACGGACGGGTGGAGGTCACTCCAGAACGAATACCGGGATTAGCCTGTCCGTCAGCGACTGCAGCTGGATGTAGTTGGGGTAGGCCTCGATGGCCCTCTGCCACCACTCGTCTCGCTCGGCGCCGTGGACCTCACGGGCCGTCAGCTCGAATACCTTGTCGCCGTCCTGTGCGGTCACCTTCGGGTTGGCCCGGAGGTTGTAGACCCAGGACGGGTTCTTGGGGGCTCCCCCGACGGACCCGACCATCGCGTAGCGTCCGCTGTCCTCGACCCGCATCAGCGGCACGTACCGCTTCTGGCCCGTCTTCGCGCCAGTCACAGTGAACAGAACCACCGGCCGGTCAAGGATCTCGACCCCGTCGGTGGTGCCCCGCTCCAGAATTTGCTCCGTCTGCTCCCGCACCCAGTCGGTGGGGCTGAGCTGTACTTCTTGCGTCATGCCGCCGACAACGCGGCGCCACTCCCAGACATTCCCCACCGATGCGCGGTTGCCGACCAACAGCCGGGTCAGCTCCCGAACGCCTTCGGCTGCGGGCCGCCCTCGGGCAGCACGCCTGGATACGGCAGCTCCAACGCCTCGCGCTGCGCGGCGAACAACTCGTCGCACGCGCCCAGCGCCATGTCCAGCAGCTTGTCCAGCGTCGAACGCGGGAACGTCGCGCCCTCACCGGTGCCCTGAACCTCTACCAGGGTCCCGGTATCGGTGGCGACGACGTTCATGTCGACCTCGGCGCGCGAGTCCTCCTCGTAGGGCAGGTCCAACCGAATCCTGCCGTCGACGACGCCGACGCTGACCGCGGCGATGGCGCACGACAACGGCCGGGGATCGGAGAGCTTGCCCGCCGCCGACAGGTAGGTCACCGCGTCGGCCAACGCCACGTAGGCGCCGGTGATGGCAGCGGTGCGCGTGCCGCCGTCGGCCTGCAGCACATCGCAGTCGACGGCGATGGTGTTCTCCCCAAGCGACCGCAGATCGATGCACGCCCGCAGAGACCGGCCGACCAGCCGGCTGATCTCCTGGGTGCGCCCGCTGACCCGGCCTTTCACCGATTCACGGTCCGAGCGGGTGTGGGTCGCCGACGGCAGCATGGCGTACTCCGCAGTCAGCCACCCCAGGCCCGAGCCCTTACGCCAGCGGGGTACTCCCTCGGTGACGCTGGCCGTGCACATCACCTTGGTGTGACCGAACTCGATCAGCACCGAACCGGCTGGGTGGTCGGTGAACCCGCGGGTGATGACCACGGGGCGAAGCTCGTCGTCGAGGCGACCGTCTTCTCGTTTGGACACGCAGCCAACACTAGACGGTTCAGGAGCGCCGAATTTCGAAGGTCTCACCGCACACCACCGCGTGCACGGGACCGTCGAACTCGGCCTTGGCCTCGCTGATCACGTCTTCACGCGAGGTCCACGGCGGAATATGCGTCAGGAGCAACTCGCGAACGCCGGCCTGTGCCGCAGCCCTGCCGGCTTCGGTGCCCGACAGGTGCAGAGCGGGCGGGTGGGCCGGCGCATGCGTCCAGGAGCTCTCGCAGAGGAAAACGTCGGCGCCGCGTGCCAACTCGACGAGCTGGTCGCAGAAGCCGGTGTCACCGCTGTACACAAATGTGGCCCCGGTGGGGTCGGTGATCCGCAAGCCGTAGGACTCGGTCGGGTGAGCCACCACCCGGGGTACCACGGTGAGCGCGCCAAGGGTTACCGATTCACCGTCGACCCAGTGGTGAACATCGAAGATGTCGGAGCAATCGTCGATCTGGCCGCCGTAGGGGGACGACGCGGCGCCCAATCGCGACCAGGTATCGCTCGGGCCGTACAACAACGCTTTGCCGGTGGGGCGTAACGGGTGGTAGCGACGCCACACGAACAGTCCTGGCATATCCAAACAGTGGTCCGCGTGCAGATGGGTCAGCAGCACCTGCACGTCGGCGGGGTTTGCGTACCGTTGCAGCGCGCCGAGCACGCCCCCGCCGAAGTCGAGAACCAGCGGCGGAGTGTCCGGCGCTCGGAGCAGATATCCGGACGCAGGCGAATCCGGACCGACGACGCTACCGGAGCAGCCGAGTACGGTTATTCGCACGCACACCACTGTGCCATGCCCGATGCAACCATGCGGAAAACATCACCGCATTTTTGTGACCAGAATCTCGCCGCGCTCACCTAGTTGACACGAGAACGACGATGAACCGGTTGAACGCCGGTGACAGCCGGGCCGAGAAATCGAGCCGCGAGTTTGGTGAAGGCCTCGGGGTCGCCCGTAGCTTCGAAAAGCCGGCTGGCCGGCGGCGCGTCATGCGGACGCAGCAGGTCCCGCTCGGTGAGCACCCGCAGCACCTCCTTGGCGGTTTCCTCGGCGCTCGACACCAGCGTCACGTTCTCGCCCATCGCCAGTTGGATCAGCCCGGACAACAGCGGATAGTGCGTGCAGCCAAGCACCAGCGTGTCGACCTCGGCGCGCTGCAACGGTTCCAGGTAGCCCTCGGCCAGCCCGAGCACCTGACGGCCGCTGGTGACGCCACGCTCGACGAAGTCGACGAAGCGCGGGCAGGCCACCGCCGTGACCTCGGTGTCGCGGGCTGCGGCGAACGCGTCCTGGTAGGCGTGCGAGCTGATGGTCGCGCTGGTGCCGATGACCCCGATACGGCCGTTGCGCGTGGTGGCGACCGCACGTCGCACCGCCGGCAAGATCACCTCCACGACGGGCACGTCGTAGCGCTCGCGCGCATCCCGCAGGCATGCCGCAGACGCCGAGTTGCAGGCGATCACCAACGCCTTGACGCCGCGACCGACGAGGTCGTCGCCGATGGCCAGCGCGTGCGCGCGGATCTCGGGGATCGTCAGCGGCCCGTACGGGCCGTTGCCGGTGTCGCCGACGTAGATGATGTTCTCGTCGGGCAATTGGTCGATGATGGCACGGGCGACCGTTAATCCCCCGACGCCGGAGTCGAACACCCCGACGGGCGCCAGCGGCGAGCTCATGTCGTCAGGCGCGGCGCACCGGTGCCGGCCTTTTTCATCGCGCGGGCCTTGCGTTCGGGACCGGACAACAGGTAGGCCGCCACGATGCCGGCAATCGCGCCACTCAGATGACCCTGCCAGGACACGCCGCCGCACTGGTTGAGCACCGGCATGGCGCCGATCAGGGCACCACCGTAGGCGAACAAGACCACCAGCCCGATGATGATGTTCCACAACCTGCGCACGAATATCCCGAAAACCAGCAAAAAAGCCAGCCAGCCGAAGATCAGGCCGGAGGCCCCGATGTGGTCGGTCGGGCCGCAATTGCTGCCCATGTTGCCGATAAGCCAGGTACCGAAGCCGCCCAGGATCCACACGATCGCGGTGGCCCAGACGAAGCGGGACAGTCCGGCCAGCGTCATCAGAAATCCCAGCACCAGCAGCGGGAGCGTGTTGGCCATCAGGTGCGGCCAGCCGGCATGCAGCAGCGGCGCAAAGATGATTCCCCAGAGACCATCGGTGGTGAGCGGCCTGATGCCGTTGGCGTCCAGGGAATTGTGCGTCAGCTGATTGATCAGCTCGATGAGATAGAGCAGCGCCACGAAAGTGAGAATCGTGGCCCCGCCCACCATCCAGGGGGGCCGCTTTTTTGCCTGCGCTGCGGGTAGGCGCGAGTATCTGGCCGGTTCAGTCATGCGCGCCGCTCCTCTTCATCGCCGCAAGACCCGAATGCTCCCGGCAACGTGCCGCGGTAGGTCGGTATTCCGGCTACCGACTCAGCGGCCAGCACCCCGACCAGCACCGCGCGCGCCAGGCAGTCAGCCGCGGCGGCGCCCACATCGGTGACCAACCTGGTCTCCGGGGACATCGCGGCCGGCGGGGCTTTGTCACCGATGGGTGGTGCCACCTCCACTGCCCCGGTAGCCAGTGCGAACACGGTATCGCCGTCCAGCGGCGTATGGGCCGGCCGGATGGTGCGGGCCAGCCCGTCGTGGGCGGCGATGGCCACGCGCCGGCACGCCGCGGGGCTCAGCGCGGCGTCGGTCGCAACCACCGCGATCGTCGTGTTCAGCGGCTCCGGCTCGGACGGCAGCTGCGCGAGCGCGTCGACCTGCTCGGCCGGTGGCGGGGTGAGCGCGAACTCTTTGATCGAATGAGCCATCCACGGCAGGCCGGTGGCCCGGTCGACGACGTTGCCCGCGGAGTTCACCGCAACGACAGCTCCCACGGTCACGCCGGACGGCAGGGTTATCGAAGCCGTCCCGATACCGCCTTTGAGTACACCGGCCCGCGCCCCCACACCGGCGCCGACTGATCCGACGGCGACCGCATCGTCGGGCGCGTCTGCGCCCCCCGCGGCGGCGCTGGCGGCGGCGTAACCGAATTCAGCCGTAGGCCGGCGGTCCCAACCGCCGACCGGCAAATCGAAGATCACCGCACCCGGCACGATTGGCACCACGCCGCCCTTCATCACCACGCCGCGTTGGTGTTCTTCCAGCCAGCGCATGATCCCGTCCGCGGCTGCCAGACCGTAGGCGCTGCCGCCGGCGAGCAACACCGCATCGACATAGCGCACGCTATTGGCCGGGTCCAGCAGATCGGTCTCGCGGGTGCCGGGCGCGCCACCCCGGCAGTCGACCGCGCCGACGGTCCCCGGTGGTGTCAGCACGACGGTGACCCCGCAGGCCCAGCCGGCGCCCAGGGACGCGTCGGGGTCAAGTCGCTGATAGTGGCCCACCCGGATGCCCCCGACGTCGGTAATGGCGTTCATCCGCCCGCCGGCGAGGTCATCGGTGCCCCATCAGCACCAGCACCAGGTATTCCTGCAACACGGTCAGCCACTGGTACACGTCGAAGTGCACGGCCAGCGGATGGTCAGCCCGCAAGCGATCCGGGACCTGTGGCCCGATCTCGAGCATGACTCCCAAGGACAACCGAATGTCGTTGACGGCCGTGATCCACGCGTTGGCGGCTTCCTCGCTCAGCTCGAACCGGCCACCTTTTTCTGGAACTGTGTTCAACAGCTCTTGTGCAGCAGAACGTTTGGCGGTGATGATCTCCGGTTCATGCAAGCTGCGCAGTGCAGAGTTGAGGCTGTCGGAAGTAGCGGCCTCCGAGTCGTCGTCGCGTTGTTTGTGGAAATCCGGCAGCAGCCGACGAAGCGTCGGGTCCATCGGGGGTTGCGCGTTGCCTGTCCTGATGCCGGTGATCTCCTCGAGTTCATCCGGCGGCGAAGACGACTCACGCTCGTCGAGCAACCCGATCATCGCGGTGACCAGGTTTGTGAGGAGGGCTGCCTCATGGGCGGCCAAGGAGGACCGAAAACGGGGACCGTTGGCGGTCTCGACGCGCTTCCACTTGCGCACAGGTAATCCCGGCTGTCCTTGAATCTCACCGGTCCTGCTGCAGCGTTGCCCACAAACCGGCGGCATGCAGCTTGGACACGTCGACTTCCATGGACTCCCGGCTGCCCGCGGACACCACTGCCTTGCCTTCGTTGTGCACTTGCATCATCAACTTGGTGGCGTGCGGCTCGCTGTAGCCGAACAACTTCTGGAATACATACGTCACGTATGTCATCAGGTTGACCGGGTCGTCCCACACGATGGTGACCCATGGACTGGCCGTGACGTCTACCGGAGTGGCCTCGCGTTGCCCGGTAGTGCCCGGCTTGGTGGGCGCTGACGCAACAGGCATGGCCCCTACGATACCGAGAGACAGCGCCGTCCACGCCAGCCGATACCGTTGCGGAATGAACGACCCGGTCTTAGCTGGGCTGCTGACCGACAAATACGAGTTGACCATGCTGGCAGCGGCGCTGCGCGACGGCACCGCCGACCGCCGGACCACCTTCGAACTATTCGCGCGCCGCCTCCCCGAAGGTCGCCGTTACGGGGTGGTCGCCGGAACCGGCCGGCTGCTGGAAGCATTGCCGCAGTTCAGATTCGACGACGACGCATGCGGGCTGCTGGCGCAATTCCTCGACCCGGACACATTGGGCTACCTGCGTGATTTCCGGTTCGGGGGCGATATCGACGGTTACGCCGAAGGCGAGCTGTACTTTCCCGGGTCTCCGGTGCTGTCGGTGAGTGGCAGCTTTGCCGAATGTGTGGTGCTCGAAACGCTGTTGCTGTCGATCTTCAACCACGACACCGCGATCGCGTCAGCGGCGGCCCGCATGGTCAGCGCCGCCGGGGGGCGCCCGCTGATCGAGATGGGATCGCGGCGAACCCACGAGCGCGCCGCGGTCGCGGCGGCCAGGGCGGCCTATATCGCCGGCTTCGCCGCATCATCGAACCTGCAGGCCCAACGGCAATACGGAGTACCCGCCCGGGGCACCGCCGCACACTCGTTCAGCATGCTGTACGCACGCGAGGACGAGCCCAATGAACTGACTGAGCTGGCTGCGTTTCGGGCCCAGGTCGATGCGCTGGGCGTCGATACCACGCTGCTGGTGGATACCTACGACGTGACGACCGGCGTGGCCAATGCCGTGGCCGCCGCAGGTGCCACGCTGGGCGCGGTCCGCATCGACTCCGGCGAGCTGGGAGTGCTGGCCCGCCAGGTGCGCGAGCAGCTCAACCAGCTGGGGGCCACGCAGACCCGCATCGTGGTCTCCGGCGATCTTGACGAGTTCTCGATCGCCGGCTTGCGCGCCGAGCCGGTGGACAGCTACGGCGTGGGCACGTCGCTGGTGACCGGCTCTGGCGCCCCGACCGCGAACATGGTCTACAAGCTGGTCGAGGTGGAGGGCATGGCGGTGCAGAAGCGCAGCAGCCACAAGGAATCCCGCGGCGGCCACAAAGATGCGGGGCGGCGTTCCCGCCTCACCGGCACGATCACCGAGGAGGTGGTGTATCCGGCGGGCCGACCGCCCGCCACCGGGCTAGGTTCCGACGAACCGTTCCGAGCATTGACCACCCCGCTGGTTCGCGGCGGGCAGATCGTGACCGATACCGGTGCGGGCGCTCTGGCTGCAGCGCGGGTGCTGGTCGCATCCGGACTGCGTAGCCTGCCGTGGGAGGGGCTGAAACTGGCGCCGGGCGAACCGGCGATCCCGACGGTACAAATCCGCGTCTGAACAACTAGCACGACCTACCAAAAGGATCGACAAAAGGAGTAGCCACGTCAGACGTGCCCATGTCCGTGTCCGAGCTGCTGGCCCTCGCGGTGGCCGGGCTCGGCGGCAGCCAACGCCCTGGCCAGCAGGAGATGGCCGACGCGGTGGCGCAGGCCTTGGAAACCGGTGAGCACCTCGTCGTGCAGGCCGGCACCGGCACCGGCAAGTCCTTGGCATATCTGATCCCCGCCATCGTCCGTGCGCTCAGCGAAGACGCACCGGTCGTGGTGTCCACGGCGACGATCGCCCTGCAGCGTCAACTCGTCGATCGTGATCTGCCCCGGCTGGCCGATTCGCTGGCCGATGCGCTGCCCCGCCGCCCGCAGTTCGCGTTGCTCAAAGGGCGGCGGAACTACCTGTGCCTGAACAAGATCCATAACGGTGCTGCGGGTGACCCAGACGGGGACGACGAAGGACCGCAAGAAGAACTCTTCAACCCGATGGCGGCCACCGCATTGGGCCGCGACGTGCAACGACTCACCGCCTGGGCGGCGACGACCGATTCCGGTGACCGCGACGATCTCAAGCCCGGTGTGCCGGACCGATCGTGGTCCCAGGTCAGCGTATCCGCACGGGAATGCCTGGGCGTGGCGCGTTGTCCGTTTGGCTCCGAGTGCTTTTCCGAACGTGCTCGTGGCCGGGCCGGCGCCGCCGATATCGTCGTCACCAACCACGCGCTGCTGGCCATCGATGCCGTTGCCGAGTCGACCGTGTTGCCAGAACACGCGCTGCTGGTTGTCGACGAGGCGCACGAGTTGGTAGACCGGGTGACGTCGGTTGCCACCGGAGAGCTGACGTCGGCTGCGCTCGGGGTCGCCTCGCGGCGGATCAGCCGTTTGGTGAGTGGCGAACTGATCCAGCGGCTGGAGGCAGCTTCGGCCACGTTCGCCGCGGCGATCCATGACGCCGAAATAATCAAACCGGGCCGCGTCGATCATCTCGGCGACGAGATGGCGACCTACCTGACCGCGCTGCGCGACGCGGCCGGCGCGGCACGCTCGGCGATCTCGAGCACCAGCGACGCGAAGGCGGCATCGGCGCGCGCCGAAGCGTCCGCGGCACTGGCCGAGATATCCGACACGGCGTCGCGGATCCTCACGTCGTTCGCGCCCGCCATTCCAGATCGCACCGACGTGGTGTGGCTGGACCACGAAGACAGCAAGGGTTCGGTGCGCGCCGTGCTGCGGGTGGCCCCGCTATCGGTCGCCGACCTGCTGGGTAACCAAGTGTTCGCCCGTTCTACGACGGTATTGACGTCCGCGACGCTGACGGTCGGTGGGTCTTTCGACGCGATGGCCACGGCGTGGGGCCTGACGGGATCGGAGTCCGGATCGGAAGAAGCAGCCGATCCCGGGCATCCCTGGCGTGGCCTCGACGTCGGCTCGCCGTTCCAGCACGCCAAGGCGGGAATCCTCTACGTCGCCGCCCATCTGCCGCCGCCGGGCCGCGACGGCACCGGCTCGGCCCAGCAGCTGAACGAAATCGCCGAGCTCATCACCGCCGCCGGTGGCCGCACGCTGGGGCTGTTTTCGTCCATGCGGGCCGCCCGGACCGCCGCAGAGGCCATGCGGGAGCGACTGTCGACGCCCGTGTTGTGTCAGGGCGACGACAGCACCTCCGCGCTGGTCGAGCAATTCGCCGAGGATCCGGAGACCTCGCTGTTCGGCACGCTGTCGTTGTGGCAGGGCGTCGACGTGCCGGGGCCTTCGCTGTCGTTGGTGCTGATCGACCGCATCCCGTTCCCGCGCCCGGACGATCCGCTGCTGGGCGCCCGCCAGCGCGCGGTGGCCGCCCGCGGCGGCAATGGGTTCATGGCCGTCGCCGCCAGTCATGCGGCGCTGTTGCTGGCGCAAGGTTCGGGACGGCTGCTGCGCCGTGTCAGTGACCGTGGAGTGGTTGCGGTGCTCGACTCCCGGATGGTCACCGCCGGCTACGGCCGTTACCTGCGTGACTCATTGCCGCCGTTCTGGCAGACCACCAACGCCGCCCAGGTCCGCGCGGCGTTGGAGCGACTGCGCGCCGCCCCAGATATCACGCAAGCGTGACCAGGCCGAGCTCGTTGCCGGCAGCGAGCAATCGATGGTGGGGCAGAATTCGCACGGTGTATCCAACGGCTCCGGCCCTCGGCAACGGCGTTGTCGTGGAGAAGACCTGATTGCCGCCGTCGGCGGAGCCGGTATAGGACATCGGCACGGTGACAGGATCCACCAGCACGTCGCCGCCGTCGACCCTGCCCAGCACCGCCTGCACCGTCACTTCGTCGGGCCCCAACCCGGCCAGGTGCACAGTCGCGGTCAAGGTCAGCTTCGACCCGAGCAGCGGAGTATCCGGCAGGCCGGTGCTGTCGACATCGGTGATGTCGATCTTCGGCCACGCTTCCTCGGCGCGCAGGCGGTAGGCGGTCAGCTCGCGGGCAGCGTCGAACTCGCCGCCTGCCCCACCTGCGCCGTCTTCACCGGCGGCGATGGTCGCGCGCAGCGACTGCGCCGCCGGCGTGTAGTACTGCTCGACGTAGTCGCGCACCATCCGGGACGCCAGCACCTTGGGTCCGAGCGTCTGCAAGGTGTGGCGCACCATTTGGATCCACCGCGGCGGCACCCCGTGCTCGTCGCGCTCGTAGAACTTCGGGGCCACCGTTTGCTCCAACAACGCGTAGAGCCCGCTCGACTCCAGATCATCGCGACGGGCGTCGTCGGCCACGCCGTCGGCAGTCGGTATCTCCCAACCGTTTTCGCCGTCGTACCATTCGTCCCACCAGCCGTCGCGGATGGACAAGTTCAATCCGCCGTTGAGCGCGCTCTTCATTCCCGAAGTGCCGCAGGCTTCCAGAGGCCGCAGCGGGTTGTTCAGCCAGACGTCGCAGCCCCAATACAACAGCCGGGCCATGGACATGTCGTAGTTGGGCAGGAAGGCGATTCGGTGACGGACCTCCGGCCGGTCGGCGAAGCGCACCACCTGCTGGATCAACGCCTTGCCGCCGTCGTCGGCCGGGTGTGATTTCCCGGCGACAATCAGCTGGATCGGCTTTTCGTCGTCGAGCAGAAGCTGTTCCAGCCGATCCGGATCGCGCAACATCAGTGTCAGCCGCTTGTACGTCGGCACCCGCCTGGCGAACCCGATGGTGAGCACCTCCGGATCGAATGCCGTCCCGATCCAGCCCAGTTCGGCGTCCGGCGTACCGCGTTCCAGCCACGATTGGCGCAGCCGCGCCCGGACGTCCCGGACCAGCAGCGCTCGCAACTGCGAGCGGATCCACCACAGATGACCGGGATCGACCTCGTGCAGTCGCAGCCAGACGCCGGGGTCGCCGAACGAATCCGAGCCGGACAGCTCGCGCCCCAGCTGCAACCATTGCGGCGCCGCCCAGGTGCGCGCGTGAACTCCGTTGGTGATCGACCCGATCGGCACCTCGCCGGGGTCGAATCCGGGCCAAAGCTCGTTGAACATGGCCCGACTCACCTGACCGTGCAGCAACGAGACACCGTTGGCTCGCTGGGCCAGCCGCATACCCATGTGAGCCATGTTGAATTTGGTCGGATCATCTTCGGCGCCAAGCTCGATGATCCGTTCGGTCGGCACGCCCGGCAGCAAAGCCAGCCCCCGATCTTGGGGATCTTGGGGATCTTGAGAGCCGCCGTCGAGGTGGTCTTCGAAGTACAGCCGCACCATGTCGACCGGGAACCGGTCGATACCTGCGGGCACCGGGGTGTGGGTGGTGAAAACGGTGCTGGACCGCACCACCGTCAACGCGGTGTCGAAGTCCAATCCCGATCCGCTGATGAGCTCGCGGATGCGTTCGGCTCCGAGAAAACCCGCGTGGCCCTCGTTCATGTGAAACACCTCGGGTGCGGGCAGGCCTGCAATGGCGGTGAACGCGCGGATTGCGCGCACCCCGCCGATGCCGGCCAGGATCTCCTGCCTCATGCGATGTTCCTGGTCGCCCCCGTAAAGGCGGTCGGTGATGTTTCGCAGCTCGTGCTCGTTCTCAGGGACGTCAGAATCCAGCAGGAGCAGCGGGACACGGCCCACTTGTGCGACCCAGATCCGGGCCCGCAGCTGCGCGGAGTCAGGCAGGGTCAGCGCCACCAGTGCGGGATCACCATTGGCATCGGTGAGCAGTCGCAACGGAAGCCCTTGCGGGTCCAGCGACGGGTAGGTCTCGTGTTGCCAGCCGTCTGCGGTCAAGGACTGCCGGAAGTAGCCGGAGCGGTAATACAGGCCCACCGCGATCAGGGGCACCCCCAGATCGGACGCGGACTTCAGGTGATCGCCGGCCAGGATCCCCAGCCCGCCCGAGTAATTGGGCAGCACCTCGGCGACGCCGAACTCCATCGAGAAGTACGCGATCCCCGTTGGCATCGCTTGACTCGCTTCCGACCCGGCGTCCTGCTGCTGCTGATACCAAAGCGGGCGGCTCAGGTAGTCGTTGAGGTCGGCCGCCAGTGCATCGAGCCGGCCCAGGAACGCTTTGTCGAGTGCTAATTCGTCGAGCCGAGCTGGGTTGACCGCGCCCAGCACTGCTACCGGATCACCGCCGCAGTGCGCCCACAACGCCGGGTCGATGGCGGCAAAGAGGTCCTGTGTCGGTTTGTCCCATGACCACCGCAGGTTGTTCGACAGCTGGTCGAGTGAAGCGAGACGCTCGGGTAGGTGAGCACGGACGGTAAAGCGGCGGAGGGCCTTCACACGTCACCAGCTTACTGAGGATTCCCATGCGCGCAGAGCTACAGACAGACCGTTTACCTCAAGGTGTGTGACCGGACACTAGGGTGGGTATCGGGTAGTTATTGGGGCCGCGATGCTGCTTTCCCAAAAGAGGAAGCTTTGTCGGAATGGAGTGGTGGTGCCCGGTCGTGTCGAGATCGATAACGTCCAGCCCGTCGTTTCCTGCGGCGCATACCCGGCCAAAGCAGTCGTCGGTGAGATGGTCCCGGTCAGCGCTGCGGTATGGCGGGAAGGCCACGATGCCGTGGCGGCGACTCTGGTGGTGCGCTACCTGGGACCACGTTATCCGGAGGTAACGGAAGCCCGTCGGATCAAGGCGGTCCGAGCCCCCGAAGCCCCGGCTGCATCAAGGCCGGCATCCGGACCTGTTACCCGCCAACCGCAACGCGTCAAGCCGCTGCTGCTCCCCATGACGCAGGGCCAGGAACCCTATGTCTTCCACGGTCAGTTCACTCCCGACCGCGTCGGACTGTGGACCTTTCGGGTCGACGGCTGGGGCGACCCGATTCACACCTGGCGGCATGCGCTGATTGCCAAGCTGGACGCCGGCCAGGGCGAAGCCGAACTGTCCAACGATTTGTTGGTCGGCGCCGCACTGTTCGAGCGTGCCGCGACCGGTGTCCCGCGCGCGCTGCGCAATCCGCTGCTGGCGGCCGCGGTGGCGCTGCGCACCCCCGGAGATCCGACGACCCGCACCGCGCCGGCACTCGCACCGGAAATCGACGAACTCCTGACCGTCTATCCGCTGCGGGTGCTCGTCACCCGTGGCGAACAATACGGGGTTTGGGTGGATAGGCCGCTGGCCCGCTTCGGATCGTGGTACGAGATGTTTCCTCGTTCGACCGGCGGGTGGGACACCGACGGCAACCCGGTCCACGGCACCTTCAGCACGGCTGCCGCTGATCTTCCGCGTATCGCCGAGATGGGGTTCGACGTCGTTTACCTGCCGCCGATCCATCCGATCGGCAAGATACATCGCAAGGGCCGCAACAACTCCCCCACCGCCACTGCGACAGATGTGGGATCTCCGTGGGCGATCGGTAGCGACGAGGGCGGCCACGACGCGATACATCCCAGCCTGGGCACCATGGACGACTTCGACGACTTCGTCGCCGCGGCAACCGGCTTGGGTATGGAGGTCGCGCTGGACCTGGCGCTGCAATGCGCACCGGATCATCCGTGGGCCCGCGAGCACCGGAAGTGGTTCACCGAATTGCCGGACGGCACTATCGCCTACGCGGAGAATCCACCGAAGAAATACCAGGACATCTATCCGCTCAACTTCGATAATGATCCTGCGGGTCTCTATGACGAAGTGCTGCGCGTAGTCCGGCACTGGATTGACCACGGCGTCAAGTTCTTTCGCGTCGACAATCCGCACACCAAGCCGCCGGACTTCTGGGCCTGGCTGATCGGTCAGGTCAAGGCCGCCGACCCCGACGTGCTCTTTCTCTCCGAGGCCTTCACACCGCCGGCCCGGCAGTACGGACTGGCCAAGCTCGGCTTCACGCAGTCCTACAGCTACTTCACCTGGCGCACCGCCAAATGGGAACTCACCGTATTCGGCAACGAGATTGCCGGACTGGCCGATTTTCGCCGGCCGAACCTGTTCGTCAATACCCCCGATATCCTGCACGCCCTGCTGCAGCACAACGGCCCGGGCATGTTCGCCATCCGCGCGGTTCTGGCGGCGACCATGAGTCCGGCCTGGGGGGTGTACTCCGGCTACGAGCTGTTCGAACATCGCCCGGTGCAGGAGGGCAGCGAGGAATACCTGGACTCGGAGAAGTACGAACTGCGTCCCCGCGACTATGCGCGCGCACGCGCCGAAGGCCGATCGCTGGAGTCTTTCCTAAAGCAGCTCAACGCAATTCGCCGGCTGCATCCCGCGCTGGAGCAATTGCGCACCATTTATTTCCACGGTGTGGACAACGATGCGTTGCTGGCCTACAGCAAGTTCGACCCGGCCACCGGCGACTGCGTGCTGGTTGTGGTGACACTCAACGCCTTCGCACCCGAAGAAGCCACGCTGTGGCTAGACATGGCGGCATTAGGTATGGAGCCCTACGAGCGGTTCTGGGTGCGCGACGAGATCACCGGCGAGGAATACCAATGGGGGCAAGCTAATTACGTCCGCATCGACCCTGGGCGGGCAGTCGCCCACATCATCAACATGCCACTCATACCACCCGATTCTCGAATCACGTTGCTGCGCAGGAGGTGAACGGCCAGATGAGTCGAACCGAGGGCCGAACCGACCAACTCGCCGGGACGCACCTGGCGCCCGACCCAGCCGACTTGGCCCGCCTGGTGGCCGGCGCACACCACAACCCACACGGCGTCCTGGGCGCCCACGAGTACGGCGACCATACCGTCATCCGGGCATTCCGGCCGCACGCACTCGAAGTCATCGCGATCGTCGGTGAAGAACGGTTCCCGCTGCAGCACTTCGAATCCGGCTTGTTCGTCGTGGCATTGCCGTTCACGGGCCTGATCGACTACCGGCTGGAGGTGAGTTATCAGGGCTCTGGGGACGCGCCCGTCGTGCACAGCGTCGCCGACGCCTACCGTTTCCTGCCGACCCTGGGCGAGGTCGACCTGCATCTGTTCGCCGAAGGCCGCCATGAGCGGCTCTGGGAGGTCCTTGGCGCCCATCCGCGCTCGTTCACCACCGCCGACGGCGTGGTGAGTGGGGTGTCATTCGCCGTGTGGGCGCCCAATGCCCAGGGCGTCAGCTTGATCGGAGAGTTCAACGGCTGGAAGGGTAACGAGGCCCCGATGCGGATGCTGGGCGCCTCAGGGGTGTGGGAGTTGTTCTGGCCCGGATTCGCCGAAGACGGTCTATACAAGTTCCGGGTGCATGGCGCCGACGGTGTCGTGATCGATCGGGCCGACCCGTTCGCATTCGGTACCGAGGTGCCGCCGCACACGGCGTCGCGGGTGACGACGAGCAAATACACCTGGGAAGACGGCAACTGGATGACGAGGCGCGCCCAGCGCAATCCGGTCTTCGAGCCGATGAGCACCTACGAAGTCCATCTCGGCTCGTGGCGTCCCGGGCTCAGCTACCGCCAGCTTGCCCGTGAGCTGACGGATTATGTTGTGGAGCAGCGATTTACCCACGTGGAGCTGTTGCCGGTCGCCGAGCACCCGTTCGCCGGCTCCTGGGGCTACCAAGTCACGTCCTACTACGCGCCGACGTCGCGATTCGGCACTCCCGATGATTTTCGGGCGCTAGTCGACGCCCTGCACCAGGCCGGCATCGGTGTCATCGTGGATTGGGTGCCGGCGCACTTCCCCAAAGACGCCTGGGCGCTGGGCCGGTTTGACGGCACCCCGCTCTACGAGCATTCCGACCCGAGGCGCGGCGAGCAACTCGACTGGGGAACTTACGTCTTCGATTTCGGCCGCCCGGAAGTTCGTAACTTCCTGGTGGCCAACGCCTTGTATTGGCTTGAAGAGTTCCACATTGACGGCTTACGAGTGGACGCGGTCGCGTCGATGCTGTACCTGGACTATTCACGCCCTGAGGGCGGCTGGACCCCAAACATCTACGGTGGGCGGGAGAACCTGGAAGCGGTTCAGTTCCTGCAGGAGATGAACGCCACGGCGCACAAAGCCGCGCCCGGCATCGTCACCATCGCCGAGGAGTCGACATCGTGGCCCGGGGTGTCACGACCGACCAACATTGGCGGCCTGGGCTTTTCGATGAAGTGGAATATGGGATGGATGCACGACACGCTCGACTACATCAGCCGCGACCCGATATACCGCAGCTACCACCACCACGAGATGACGTTCTCGATGCTGTACGCGTTCAGCGAGAACTTCGTGCTGCCGATCAGCCACGACGAGGTGGTGCACGGCAAGGGCACGCTGTGGGAGCGAATGCCGGGCAACGACCACGTCAAGGCCGCGGGGCTGCGCAGTCTGCTCGCCTACCAGTGGGCGCACCCGGGCAAGCAGCTGCTGTTCATGGGCCAGGAGTTCGGCCAGCGCGCCGAGTGGTCAGAACAGTATGGTCTGGATTGGTTCCAACTCGACGAGAACGGCTTCTCCAACGGGATTCTGCGCTTCGTGCGAGACATCAACGAGATCTATACCAGCCACCCGGCACTGTGGAGCCAAGACACCACTCCCGAGGGCTATTCCTGGATCGACGCCAACGATTCCGCCAATAACGTGTTGAGCTTTCTGCGCTACGCCCGCGACGGCTCGGTAATGGCCTGCGTATTCAATTACGCCGGTTCAGAACACAGCGGCTATCGGCTTGGCCTGCCGTCGGCCGGCCGCTGGCGCGAGGTGCTCAACACCGATGCGACGGTCTACAACGGCTCCGGTATCGGCAACCTCGGTAGCGTGGAAGCCGCCGCAGAGCCGTGGCACGGGCGCCCAGCGTCGGCAGTGCTGGTGTTGCCGCCCATGTCGGCGTTGTGGCTGGAACCGGAGTAGCGCGAGCAGTCGCAAAAGCGCCCGCACGCAGGGCGTGTCGGGGGCTTTTGCGACTGCTCGGCAGCGGTCAGTAGAGGGCGTTGGCGAGGTTGCGTCGACCGACGATGACCTCGGGATCGGCGGGATCGAAGATTTCGAACAACTCGATCAGCCGAGTGCGTACCGAGGTGCGCTCGTCTCCGGATGTGCTGCGCACCAACGAGATCAGGCGCTCGAACGCCGCGCTCACATCCTGGTTGAGGATTTGTACGTCCGCGGCCGCGAATGCGGCCTCGATGTCGCCGGGGGCGGCATCGGCGATCGCGACGGCGTCGGGGCGCTGCGCGGTTGCGCGCGTGAGGAAGTCGATCTGCCGGATCGCGGCCTTGGCCTCGACGCTGCCGGGATTGGCATCCAGGATCACCTGATACGACTCCTTGGCGGCGGCGAAGTCGCCGGCCTCCAGATGCTCGCGGGCCTGCTCGAGCTCTGGATCGGCTTCTGGCGCATCCTCAGAACCCGCTGGTCCCTTGAGCTTGCCGGCGGTCGCCGAGAGCAGGGAGTCCAGCCAGCGTCGCAATTGATCGGCGGGCTGGACGCCCTTGAAACTCGACAGTGGCTGCCCGGCGGCCAGGGCCACCACGGTCGGGACCGCTTCGATACCGAATATCTGGGCGACTCCGGGAGCCACGTCGACGTTGGCCGTCGCCAGCGCCCACTTGCCGTTGTCCTGCGCGGCCAGGGCGGACAGTGTGTCAACCAGATCGATGCAGGCGTCGCTGCGCGGTGACCACAACACGACCACGACGGGAACTTCGTCGGACCGGGCCAGTACTGCGTCTTCGAAATTCGCTTCGGTGACCTCTACGTGCCCGGCGGCACCCGGGCCTGCCGCCGCTGCGGGGCCCGCCGGGCCACCCGGCGAGGCGTTCTGTTGAGCTCGCTGCTTAAGACCGGACAGATCAACCGCACCGGCCAATGCTGGCCCGATCGAGGATCGCGGACGCGTCACGTCTTTAATTTTGTCATGTCGCGTCGGCTACCGATCCACCCGGTGGCGCTGGCGCGCGAGCAGTCGCAAAAGCCCCCAAAACCGGCGGTTTTTGGGGGCTTTTGCGACTGCTCGCGGAATATGGCGAAAATCACAGCAAGCTCGGCTCAGCTAACCGGCGCGCAGAATCAGCGCGTCGCCCTGACCGCCGGCGCCGCACAAGGCCGCGACACCGTAGCCGGAGCCGCGGCGCGCCAGCTCAAGCGCCACATGCAGCGTGATCCTGGCCCCCGACATGCCGATCGGGTGCCCGACGGCGATCGCGCCACCGTTGACATTGACGATCTCGGGGTTCAAGCCCAGTTCGCGTGTCGAGGCCAGTGCCACCGCCGCGAACGCCTCGTTGATCTCGACGACATCGAGCTGGTCGACCGTGATGCCCTCGCGGGCGAGTGCTTTCTTGATGGCGTTGGCCGGCTGCGACTGCAGTGTGGAATCTGGTCCCGCCACGACGCCGTGCGCACCGATCTCGGCCAGCCACGTCAGCCCCAGCTCCTGCGCTTTGTGCTTGCTCATCACCACTACTGCGGCCGCACCATCAGAGATCTGTGATGCCGAACCCGCGGTGATGGTGCCATCGCGGCGGAATGCCGGCTTGAGACCGGCCAAGGACTCGGCAGTGGTGTTTGCCCGAATACCCTCATCCTCGGTGAACTGCAGCGCGTCACCCTTGCGCTGCGGGATGCTCACCGGCACGACTTCGTCGGTGAAGACACCGTCTTTCCATGCTGCGGCGGCCTTTTGGTGTGAACGAGCAGCGAACTCGTCCTGTTCTTGGCGGCTGAACTTGTCGACGTCATTGCGCTGCTCGGTAAGCGCGCCCATCGGCTGGTCAGTGAACACGTCGTGCAGGCCGTCGTAAGCCATGTGGTCCAACACCGTGACGTCGCCGTATTTGTAGCCGGACCGGCTGTCCATCAGTAAGTGCGGCGCCTTGGTCATGGATTCCTGACCACCGGCAACCACCACATCGAATTCTCCGGCCCGAATTAGTTGGTCAGCGAGCGCGATGGCATCGATACCGGACAGGCACATCTTGTTGATGGTCAGCGCCGGAACATCCCAGCCGATGCCGGCTGCCACAGCCGCCTGCCGCGCGGGCATCTGACCGGCTCCGGCCGTCAAGACCTGGCCCATGATCACGTAGTCGACCGCTGAGGCCGGTAAGTTGGATTTCTCCAGGGCCGCGGCGATCGCGATGCCACCCAGATCACTGCCGGAAAAGTCCTTCAGCGACCCCATCAACTTACCGATGGGCGTCCGTGCTCCAGCAACGATTACCGACGTCGTCATGACTACCTCCTAGGCCCCCGGGCGCGGACCGGAGGGCCCGGTCCGCGCTCCCGAGAAGCGCAATCTTTGCCGCCAGGTTACCTTTATGTGATGACGACCGATCAAGTTGACTCCCGTGAGGTGTTGGCCACAGCGCTTGTCACGGCGATCGATCACGTCGGCATCGCCGTCGCCGACCTGGACGCAGCCATCGCCTGGTACCACGACCACCTCGGCATGATCCTGGTGCATGAGGAAGTCAACCTCGACCAGGGAATCCGCGAAGCAATGCTGGCAGCGCCCGGCGCGCCGGCCGGCACCGCGCAGATCCAGTTGATGGCCCCCATCGACGACTCGTCGACGATCGCGAAATTCCTCGACAAGCGTGGGCCGGGCATCCAACAGATGGCTGTTCGCGTAAGCGATCTCGACAGTCTCAGCGAGCGACTCCGCGCACAAGGCGTCCGGTTGGTCTACGACGCTCCCAGACGCGGCACGGCGAACTCTCGGATCAACTTCATTCATCCCAAGGATGGTGGCGGAGTCCTGATCGAGCTGGTCGACTCGGCTTCTGAAAGCTAAGACCACTTACGAGTCGGGCCGCGAGTATTGCGGTTTTGCCAGCACGGCGTATGCCAATGACGCCGGTCGTCTACTCCTGCTTGCGGTGAGTCAGCCGGCCACACCACCAGATGCGCAGTACCGGAACGGATTTCGTGATCGCAGCCGGGACAGCGGTAGGTCTTGACGGCGCGCGCCGCAGCGATCGGACGTACTTCGTACTCGTATCCGTCAGTACCTGTTTCCACTCGGCGCAGCAGCGGCGACGGCAATGCGGGCGATTGCCCTCGTGGAGATGTCCGGCGCCTGCCCATGCCGCCAGTCTAAACGGGCGATTCAGAACAGCCGGTACTCGTCGCTGTCCATCCCGCGCATCTTATCGTAATCCAGTGTGATGCAACGGATACCGCGGTCAGTGGCCAGAGTGCGCGCCTGCGGTTTGATCTGCTGAGCAGCGAATACCCCCCGTACCGGGGCCAGTACGCTGTCGCGATTGAGCAACTCGAGATATCGGCTGAGTTGCTCCACGCCGTCGATCTCGCCACGCCGCTTGATCTCGACCGCGACCGAGCCACCTCGTTCGTCGCGGCAGAGCAAGTCGACGGGCCCGATCGCGGTCATGTACTCACGGCGGACCAACGTGTATCCCTCGCCCAGCAGTTGGACGTGCTCGGCGAGCAACGCCTGCAGGTGTGCCTCGACACCGTCTTTGACCAACCCGGGGTCAACGCCCAGATCGTGGCTGGAGTCGTGCTCGATCTCTTCGACGGTGATGCGCAGCTGTTCGCCGGCCTTGTTCTCGACCACCCAGACCAATGATTCACCGCTGAGCTCCTCGGTCACCCAGCATGGCGGACTCATCCAGTTCAGCGGCTTGTAGGCGCGGTCGTCGGCATGCACACTGACCGACCCGTCGACCTTGAACAGCAGCAACCTGCGTGCGGACGGCAGATGCGCGGTGAGCCGGCCGATGTAGTCGACGGTGCACTGGGCGATCACTAGACGCACCCGACTCACCTTAGAGCGTGACTCACAAATAGGCTGGCGCCAGGATGTCGGCCAATAAGACCTCGGCCAATAAGACCTTGGCGCAACGCTTGGGCCGGTTGCTCGAGACGGTGACCCGTCAGAGCGGCCGGCTGCCAGAGACCCCCGAGTATGGCTCCTTGTTGCTGGGACGGGTTTCAGAAAGCCAGCGGCGTCGGCGGATACGCATCCAGGTCATCCTGACCGTCCTCGTCATGGCGGTGAATCTGATCGGAATCGGCGTCGCCGTGTTGTTGGTGACGGTCGCCATTCCCGAACCGAGCGTGTTTGACGACGCACCGTTGTGGCTGACATTCATCGTCGCGCCGGGCTACCTGGTTCTCGCCATGGCCGCAGGCACGTATTGGATTACCCGGCGGACGGTGCTGGCGCTGCGCTGGGCGATCGAGGAACGCAAACCCACCCGCACCGACGAGCGCAACACCTTCCTGGCTCCCTGGCGGGTCGCGCTCGTGGACCTCACCCTGTGGGGATGTGGGGCGGCGCTGTTGGCGACCCTCTACGGCCTGATCAACAGCATTTTCATCCCGCGGTTCCTGTTCGTGGTGAGCTTTTGCGGCGTTCTGGTCGCCACCGGCAGCTATCTGCTCACCGAGTTCGCGCTGCGACCGGTGGCCGCTCAGGCGCTCGAGGCAGGACGACCACCCCGCCGGTTGGCGGCGGGCATCATGGGCCGCACGATGATGGTCTGGCTGCTCGGTTCGGCTGTGCCCGTCGTCGGTATCGCGCTGACGGCCGTGTTCCAGATATTGATGGGGAATCTGACCGACACCCAGTTCGCGGTAGCCGTGCTGATGCTGTCAAGCGCGGCACTGATCTTCGGGTTCGTTCTGATGTGGATCCTGTCCTGGCTGACCGCCACACCGGTCCGGGTGGTGCGGGCGGCACTCCAGCGCGTCGAGCAGGGAGATCTGCCGGGCAACCTGGTGGTGTTCGACGGCACCGAGCTCGGTGAGCTGCAGCGTGGTTTCAACGCGATGGTCGACGGCCTGCGTGAGCGCGAACGCGTGCGCGATCTGTTCGGCCGGCACGTCGGGCGCGAAGTCGCCCTGGCCGCCGAACGCGAGCGACCGAAACTGGGCGGCGAAGAACGCCATGTCGCCGTGGTATTCATCGACATCGTCGGCTCCACGCAATTGGTGACCAGCCTCGCTCCGGCGCAAGTCGTCGCGTTCCTCAACCGGTTTTTCACCATCGTCGTCGACGAAGTGGACCGCCACCACGGACTGGTCAACAAGTTCGAGGGTGACGCGTCGCTGGCCATCTTCGGGGCCCCGAATCATCTGGATCGTCCCGAGGACGAGGCCCTGGCCACAGCCCGAAGGATCGCCGACCGGCTCGACGGTGAAATGCCCGAGTGCCGGGCCGGCATCGGCGTGGCGGCAGGCCAAGTCGTCGCCGGCAACGTCGGCGCCAAAGAGCGTTTCGAATACACCGTGATCGGCGAGCCGGTCAACGAGGCGGCCCGACTCTGCGAGCTCGCCAAGTCACGCCCCGGCCGATTGCTGGCGACGGCGGACGCCATACAGGGTGCCAGCGAAAATGAGCGCGTTCGTTGGACTTTGGGTGAGACCGTGACCCTTCGTGGACACGAGCAGCCCACCCGGCTGGCTACGCCCGTTCGAGCCGCTCCGACTGGCGGTTAAGCGCGGCGGGGTTTGAGGCCGTCTTTATACTGCTGCGGTTTCTCGGGGAGTAGGCCGTAGAGAAGCAGATCGCAGGCGGTGTCGATGAGTTCGTCGCGGGTGGGGCGGTCTGTCCCGCCGGGGACGAACATCGGTTCCAGTGCGGTCAGAGAGGTCATCATCCCGGCCATCATTCTGAGCCAGAGTTTGGAGCGTTCCAGCGGGAAGCCGCCGCCGTCCTGCCAGCGTTCCACGGTCAGGCCGTGCAGTTGGTCGTACATCTCGTTCATGAGTGTGGTGGCGTCGCGCATCGCCGGTTCGGCCTCGGGGTCGCCGCTTGCGGCGATGAGTGCGAGCAGGCTGTTGCGGTGTTGGTCGAAGTGGTCGAACATCGCCCGGATAGTGGCGTGAATGAGTTCGTAGTCGTTTTTGTCGCTCGCCATCTGGTTGCGGAAGGCTTCGGTGTAGTCCTCGATGAACCCGGTGAACGGCACCAGGACGGCGGCTCTGAACAGCTGGGCCTTGGATTCGAAGTGTTTGTAGACCGCGGTTTCCGAGGTGCCGGCGGCGTGGGCGATCTCCTTCGTGCTGGCGCTGGCATACCCGCGCCGGGCGAAGAGCGCGGCGGCCGCGTCGAGTAGTGCGCCGCGCACCTGTTCGGTGGATCGCCTGGGCACTCCCGGGCGTCCGATGCCCGGACTCTTCGACATGGACCGCAGTCTAGGTGGCGAGTCGAGTCACATAAAAAGTAGCGTTGACTACCTTGACGTTGCGGACGGACGGTCCTATGGTCATGCCACGGGTCAGACGAGTGGAGAGATGCCGATGACCGAGATTCTTTGGTTTGCAGACAACGACAGCGACGACATCGCCCTGGTGGGCGGCAAGGGCGCCAACCTGGCCCGACTCACCAGGGCCGGGTTCCCGGTGCCCGCCGGCTTCACGATCACCACCGGTGCCTACCGAACGTTCCTGGCCGGCAGCGGTCTTGCGGACCAGATCAAGCAGATCGTCTCCGGCATCGACTACGCCGACGCCGACCAGCTGGAGGCCACCACCGCGCGGATCCGGGACCTGATCTGCTCCACCGACCTACCGGCGGAGCTGACCGGCCCAATCCGCGCCGCCTACGAGCGGCTTGGCTCCGACTCCTACGTCGCAGTGCGTTCGTCCGGGTCGGCCGAGGACCTCGAGGGTGCCTCGTTCGCCGGTCTGCACGACACCTACCTTGACATTCGCGGCCACGACGGTCTGCTCGACGCGGTGCGTCGCTGCTGGGCGTCGCTGTGGACCGCGCGGGCGACCTCCTAC
>Ga0182012_10000553_pt1 | contig 41483 bp, 46 predicted proteins | sample 612S2SmetaG_FD_120486 | JGI IMG/M metagenome (GOLD analysis project Ga0182012, IMG submission 120486) | Permafrost microbial communities from Stordalen Mire, Sweden - 612S2S metaG | ecosystem: Environmental > Terrestrial > Soil > Wetlands > Permafrost | place: Sweden: Stordalen | collected... | reverse complement strand
TTGTCAGAGGCGGCTTTGTGCGTCGCCGATTCCCTTCCATTGGACGGGCGCGTAGCTCAACTGGCAGAGCAAGTGACTCTTAATCACTAGGTTGAAGGTTCGATTCCCTCCGCGCTCACCAAAACCCCTTTAGAATGAGATGATTGGCCAGGATGTTATCCGGATTCTTTTGTCGTTATCTCCTCCTGATCAAAATTTGTGCCCACCTTTTGCACTTGGATTTTCAGACGTGCCTCGCGGAGCCTGCTATTCACAGCAACCGCAGCGAGGTGGATGTACTTCATTGTCGTGGCCAAGTTTTTGTGGCCACAGATGTACATGAGTGCCGGGGCGTCTATTCCGGTCTCAGCGAGCTTTGTGCAAAACGTGTGGCGCAAGCTGTAGGGAACGAACCAGAAGTCAAACTCTTCAACAACCATCCCTGCCCTGCGGGCTTTCACCTCCCTCAGAGCTTGTACGGCGTCAGCGTGTTGCTTTTTGGTGCTGCTGTGGTCAATGTGTCCAACTTTTGTTGCTGCTGGAAAAACCCAGTGAGGATGTTCGCGTAGAGTTTCATCGAACAAGCCGCGTTTGGTCAAGATGTCGAGCACTCGTTGGGTAATCTCGACCGTACGACGGGAGCCATCACCTTTGCCTTTGTATATCGTAATGCTGTCGCCATGGATTTGCGGCCATGATAGTTGATGCAATTCTTCCGGACGGAAGCCCATATCTAGAATATTGGTTGCAACATCACGCCACAACGGCTCGCACGCTGCGAGATACTCCGCTTCGTCGGCTTCCCGCAAAACGAAATCACGTATGTTCGCTCCATCCAAGAAAGCGATCTTGATCACCTTTTGAATCACCTCAGCTTCACAGGCAACGTTCAAGAGGCGCTTTAGCGCTCGCAGGCTCCCATTGATCGTCGAAATAGAGAAGTCATCTTTGAGCATTCGTCCCTTGTGCGCGGTCACGTCGGTGGTGGCGATTTCATCAAGTCTCTTGGGTGCCAGCGGCGATTTCAGGAGATGGTTGATCGAGTTTTGATAATAGGTAACGGTAAAATGCTTTGTCTTGTTGATCCTCACGTCGGGCATAAAGACATTGAGCGCGTAGTCTTCGAATGTCGGCGTTTTCTTTTTCCTACCGATACCCACCTTACCCATTGCAAGCTCAGTTTTTCGTGCGGCCTCAATTTTGTCGGCGGCACGTTTGTCGCCGGTGAAGCAACTTCCGCGCTGAATTTCGCCTTCGAACATGAATCTATAGTGGTAGATACCACCCCGCTTTTTGGTCATAAAAGCTAACCTCACAATTTCAATCGGTTTTGTCCATTACCCCTCTAGGGGTAGATCGGCAAATGATCGCCGCTACGTCGCTGGGCCGGTAGCGCACGAGTTTTTCGCCGGTGCCGACTCGGACGAACGGTAGACGGCCATCCGCACGCATTCTTTTGATAGTGCTTTCCGAAACTTTCAATCGACGCATCGCTTCGTTCTCGTCGATTAGACATTCTTCATCCCGCAGTGCTCGAACAAGTTGCAGTGCATCCACCTGTGCCTCCCGTGCCTGTTGTGCTGCTGTCAAAGTAACCTCCAACTTTTTCAAGTGTTCAACCCGCTCGTAAACAGCAATCGCCGCGTTGAGCTGTTCCAACACGCCAATCTGTCGCTTCAATTCGTCGAGTAGAACTGCGGCACTTTTCTGGAGCGGCATTTTGGTGAATCCCGACGAATCAAATGTCTGTCGGCACTCCTTCGCCAAGACGCAGTTCCTCCTCTTCGTCGCGCCGCAATTCGTTCACTCGTTCAAGTTCGACGAGTGAGTGATAGCTTGAACGGCGCAACGGGCGGCGCTCTTGCTGGTACATGAAGCGATTTTTGCTGTGGCGGATTTGCCTTCGCCTTTCCTCATTGATAATCATTGGAGGACTTGCCTGGGCGGCCAAGTCCAGCCCGGTATATCTTCGATAGCCGCCAGATCCTCTTGCGATAACCGCCCCATTCGGTACCCATCTCGAACAACTGCGATCCACAGAACCGCTTGGAATTCAGAGGGTGTGCATTCCATGAACGCAGTACTTACACGCTCACCGTCACCGTAGAAACTCCTATGAGCTGGGGGCGGCGGCTCCAGAAAATATTTGCGGAGTAGCCGGATCACGTCACCATCTGTCAGCGAAGCAAAGAGAGGTTGTGATGGTGCACCTTGTTTTTTTTGCTGGCTTTTGTTGCTTTTGCTATTTCTGCCTTTCATGTTTTGCTTTCGGCGAAGGGCTGCGGTCGCCTTCGGTAATGCTCTGCGGCGATGGGCTCCTTCACGTCACGTGGGGATGCCTCCACCGGTTTCTGTTTGCAGTGGCGGTCATCGCTTAAGAAGCCCCATTGGTGGCTTTCTTGCTCATGGAGCAGTATGTCGGCGCGATCCATGTTGGTGACGATGCGGCCTCTATAGATCAATGGCCACCCACCATTTCTTCGCAAGCGATATGGGCCGCGAGCACAACTGTGTGGTAGATCAAAAAGGTAAAGAACAACTCGTCTAGTTCACAGCCGATAAAAGTGAACACAGTGACAAGTGTCCACTCAGCAATTTGCCCAGTCGGTCACGCCGATCTATGCCCGACTGTGGCAGCCGGGAAACTGAACCGCACAAGAAAAGAAAAATCCCTTTTGCATAGGTAAGTCTGCTGCCTACATATACAAAAGGGAACGAGATGACGAAACCTGAAAACTTTAATTACAAAAAAACTGTCTCGGGTGAAAATTCCCAGCAGGCTCTGGTCAAAAAACCACTCCAGCGGGGCGGTGCAAGCCTCTCGCTTTCGATCAGCCGCCCGCTATCTCGACGGATTATATGAGGACATTCCATGACCAAGTTTCGCGGTGGACTATCGGGAGATGCCCAAATAAGAGTTTCGCCCGCCAAGAATAATAGTTCGGCGTTGCTAGGTATAGGGCAGTGCTTACTGTTCAAGCTACTTAGCGGCGGCAGCGAATAAATGCCAACTTTGCCGGGATTCGGGACTTTGCCGTTGGTTGCCCACGACGAATAGGCTCGGCGTATCTCCAGCGTGGTTTCCCAACCGCCAGACTCAGGATCGATCAAGAATTGTAAACAGGCAGCGAACAAATCGTGTCTGTCGCAGTAGAGGGCTCTGCGGAATCCGCGCGGTAGATCATCCAGCAGGCCGCCCCGGTATTCGTGGGGTCTTGAGCTGCCAAGCGTGGCTTCGAATGTTGACTCGCCATCTTGGGTAACGCAATCCGACTGATAAACGTGCCGGATCATTTTTCTTTTCTCTATCCTTCCGTCGATCTTGTTGCGGTGGCGCGAATGCGAGCCGTTTTTCGATTTTTCGCAAGCGCTCTTCGCGTACAACACGGCTCGGTCTACCAAAGATTCGAAAAGGTTATTTCCTTTGTATCGGCTAACCAGCGATCTAAAGTTCGTTAGCAAGGAGGTTATACCATCCTGGGCGGCATCCTGCGGCGAGGTGCGGTTAAGGGCTTTTGCGGCCTTCACGCTAAGGTCGGCGGCCACTGCGCGGTGGATCAGATCCGAACCACCAGCGCCAACAAACTCTTCGGGGTTCATGCCGACTCCATGGTTGGGGTTTTCCGTAACATTTTCGTCCTCGACTGTTTTTCCTTTTCGGGAGCAGGCATGCCTTTTCGCTCTTACTCTGTGACACATGTGCGAGATACGGCGTCTTCGCACAATATGGCGGGTATCAAGGCTGCAAATTATAAACGAGAGCGTGGTCCCACTCGTCGTTGGCCTATGTAAGGCGTGACACGATCACCGCGTGTCGATCACATCGGAGCACATGAATCAGGTTCGTGTGCCCCTGATTGGAGTGTGCTTCGTTTTGAGTGGTCGCGCTAGATGCATTATTACCAGCAAAAGGAAGAAAGCCTCTATATTTGAGATTTCATTTTGTCAAATCGAAATTTTGTTTTTGACTCACGCTGTGGACCGAAGCAAATGCCGAACAAAGCGAAGACTCACTGATGAAAACAAGGCCCACTTTACAGCTCGATGATAGTTATCGATTGTGGCCGTCTAAAGGCACTCGGTCATATCAGGCACTTCCGACTCTCTTCCGACCCGACCGTTGCGATTTCCCGTTTTGGCTCCTGGAGGGTTGAAAGTGTAAACGTTTTGGCCTTTGGCTTTGTCCTCTTTGACAATCATGCCGAGCCTATCTTGAAAAACTTTCGTGTGCGTCCTAAACTGCCACGCCAAGTACTTCCCATTCACCCGCGACTTCATCGCAACGTCGTAGTCGAGAACTCCGTTGACGTGCAAACAGTTTGCCCAAAAACCGGTAGTGTATGTCTTGCCGATTAGGTCCGGCGTGCGTTCAAACATGGACGCGAGCAAATCCACTAAGGCGTTATTCTCGATGGCGGTGGCCGATTGGTCAGAGACAAGCTGGTTCAACATCGCTTCGGCTTCTTCGGCCCAACCTTCGAACTGGGCGCACCTCATGACGAATGAGCCGAAATCAGCAACCGAATAGCTAGTCGTTGTCGTCGGAGATGTTTGAGAGAGGGCTAGCAGGGCATAAGCGCAGTTGCGCAGTTCTTCCAGGCGCAGATCTTGACGAACACCAATCAGCTCCGGAATAATGTCCAAAGTCATGGAACGGTACCTGGTATCGCCCCGATCCGCCAGCGGAACGCAAATGATGCGACGAAAGGATCCGGCAGCTCGCATTGGGTCCGAATTTCTCGTCATCATAATCGCCGCGTTGCACAGAATGGTGTGCTTGTCTTCATCGGTATAAAGTGCGCGTTTGGCAAACGGCGCACCTGTCAGGATCGCGTTCAGTAGGTTCTCAATCTTCGCATCTGTTGTGTCCCACTCATCAAACGCTGCAAGCGTCAGCTTGTTTATCTTGATCGCCAAATCTTCACCGGACGTGGGCTGCTGAATCACATTGAAGTTTTCACCTTGCATCATGAAACCGAGTCTTTGCATCAACGCCGTTTTGGTGCTGCCAGGTGGGCCCTGTAGAGCAATTGCCGGTTTGGATTTGAAGTTTGTCGCGAATGAATTGAAAAGGCTCCAGCATTGAAGAAGCTGCTGGTAGTGAGTCATATTGCTTTCGTATTTGACGCCGTCCCAAATGTGTTTTTTGATTAGAGAGTCGGATTTGAGGCGCATGCCCCCACCCTTCTCAAGATGAATTTGCTTGTCGATGTCATCACGCGTTGCCAACCAGGGCTGAAGAGCGGCGGCGTGATCATTTGAATTCTGCGCGAAACGCCAGAAGAAGACATCGTCAGTTCCAACAGCGACTCGGTCTATCACCGGGTGGGCACTGGGCCCTTCACCTTCAATCCAAATTACGATCATGGTGCCGTCATACACATTCTTGTAAAGCCACTGCCTTTCTGGGTCATAGAACGCCTCCGAATGGATAACGCTGCGAGGGAAAATGGACACCTTTTCCCGGAATGCCTCGGCCACCGCAGCTAACCAGCGCCTTTCCGCAATTCCGTAACCCTTCATCCTTTTCCCGAAGTTAGCGTCGTCTGGCGTACAGCGGATGAGATCACCGAAATGAGTGTTTGAGTCGATTAGTACCGGGTTATTGCCCACTCGACGAAGCTTCCAACGTTTGGCTGCGTCCTCTGTAATGATGGAACTGACGCTGATGATCTTGCTGTTCACCTCTATGCTCTTGTCCATAAGAACAGCCGCAACGGAATCAGCCACTGTCTTGATGTTCATCCGAGCAAGACTCCGCTCACCTATCATGTCGAGGAAGTCACTGTAATCAAATTTGCGTCGGTCTTGAATTAATTCTTCGATCAAATCATCGAGATCTTTGGCGCTACTTCGCCCGCTGTCGTAATCGGCAGTCGAGCAGACAGTGCAGTACATTAACTCATTGATGGATCGGACCAGGTCGAACCCTCCGGGTTGGCCAGTTTCAGGGTTGATGGCATCATTGTCATAAATCACCAGCGGGTCTTTGTTCTTACAAAATTCCTTGAGTGTGCCAGTGTCAGCACCCATTTTGCCTCCCATCGCCACAACGCAGAGATGCAGTTCATCTCCCTCCATCCATTCCTCGGCGGTACGGCAAAGCGCCAGTTGATTGTGTTCGCCTTCGACCACGATTAGCGCGGGGACTTTATCTTCGGGCGTCCAGCCCTCGCCGAGCGGCAACCGCGCCTGCCTGACACCAAACAAACCGCGCCTTTCTGATCTAGGCTGAACGCGCATGAGCTTCTTGTTCTTTCGATCTTCTTTTTCTGTTGCGACTTGGCGAATATTTAGGGAGGTTGGAATCCCGTGTTCATCGCGGTAGATGTAGACGGCGGACCCATTCCATTCCGGTTCAGCCAAGCGCGGGAAAATCTCCTCTAGGAGGTGGTGTTTTGCGTCCTGTTCCAGTTGTGTTTCGAAGTCAATAGTGCTGAGCTTGTTGTTAAGTCTCTTCTTATCTTTGCCGGTTAACCCCTTTCGCAATTGCTCCAACTTGGCTTGTTCAGCCTTCTTCTCTTTGAGCCACTCATCAAACAGTTGTTCGGCACGCTTAGCGATGGCTGGGAGATGCGTTGCGATCCCAACCAGTTCACCAAGATCGTGTTCGATCAGCCAATCCCAATCGGGGGTCAGGTTTCGATGCCACATATAGTTTTCCACTCTTGAGCAGCGTTCACAGTCTTTATGGGAGACTATAGTGTCCTGAGCTAGTCTGCCGATTTCGCCCACCACATACGCGCCCCAATCTCTGTACTCGGATCGCGCATCGCCTTTGACGCTCCATTTGGCGCAGCAATGCCAGCACTGAGCGAAGCCCCAATCCTCCCTAGCGGTGATGCTCTTGTGCTCGCAGTGCGGACAAAGCATCTTCTTTACGCCGGTGTTAATTCCTGCCCTCTCCAAAACGCCGTAGATTCCGTCTTTATCTTTTGCCACGCTTCACCTCCAGTGGAAAGGGTTTCGCCGACGAATGCTCTACGACGGCAACGGCATTTGGAGTTGCCGCAATGGTTTTGGTTGGCTCAATAAGCGAGTAGTGAGGAGACCGACCACGCAAGGTCAGGCTGAGTTTTCCCTGCTGGACAAGTGCCTGACAAAGATCGCGAATGGTCCAGTAGCTTGAACCGATAGCGTCAGAAATGTCAATCGCGGACTGCGGTTTGGGATTCTTTTCCAAGTGAGACAGAATCAACCGCGCGGTTGGGGATAGTTTTGCAATGGCTAAGAATGCCATGAGTTTGCTCCGTTTCTGGGGAGCCGACGATTCAATCGCCAACGCCCTCAATCATGGGTTTGGTAATCGGACTTTGTCGATTTACTCCAATTCTTTTTGGGTCCCAGTCCGATTCAACGGGGGATCGAACTGGGACTCAGAGGGCGGCTAATTTGTAGCGATTGGGCCGTTGTCGGTAGATGACAGCCGTTTCGAATTCCGTCTTTCCAGCGCAGCCGGAATCAAAGAAACCAAATAGTCGAACTGGGCGGAGGCTATGGCGGCATGTTCTCGATTGGAAAAAGAGCTTAGCTGGTAGTCGTGACCATTGTGGTGTCTGACCACGTCCCACCCGTCGTCGCTGTCGTTATAAGACATGCCTTCGGCGGTTGCCGGGCCCACCGCCTTGGGAGGCAAAAGCTGGAATTTGGGTATATCGAAGCCAGCCTCCCCGAATTTCACATCGTAGAAATCGCAATCAGCCAAAAAGTGTCTGAGTTCTTGGTCGTCGTGAAACTCGACGGCGAAGTGATGGTAGACCCGAACGGTGCCAGATATGCCATTCGCCCGCAGCGCTTTTTTCATCTCATCAGAGGGCCAGCGGCTTTCCAAGACGGAGGCAGTGTTTCGTTGCAAGTTGAGATCAACGAGGGGCTCGTCATGGGGATCGGAGGCTGCTGGTAGCATCACGCGCAAAAGGCCGACGAATCGCGCCATATTTTGCGCGTCGTGGAACGTGATCTGCGAGTATTTAAGATGACCGTACCCTTCGTAACTGGGAAGATCTAGATAGAATTCAGCCATCGCATCGTTGAACCCATCGAAGCAGCGATCACGAATTTTGAAGTGTTCGCTCCCATCTTCAAAGTTCGAGCAGTGCTCGATGGCTCTTTGCAGCATATTCATTTTGGGCATTTCGTAGGGGTCCTCCAAGACCCTTAACCTCTAAAGGGAACGAGATTGCAAAGCCTGAAATGCTTTGTCGATTTTTTTGCGGATGCTTTTACAGGGATGGTCCGGGAAGATTCCTGTTGTGGCAAGTAACTGATGCGGCTGCACTTAAATCTGTTTCCTGCTCGAAAAACAGGAACAGGAATGGGTTCCGCTGGAACCCTCTTACTATTTTTTCTTTCTCTTTTTTCTCTCTATGTAAAGAAGGCCGGAAAGAAAAGGGAGGAATCCTGTTAATCCTTGGAAAGTGATGAGTTTATTGGGTAAAGTCGTACAGGAATCCGATTTGCGGCTTCCTGGTCACTGTTTTCGCAAATCTTGGCAAGTTATTTAGAATGAGCTAGATGAACGCCATGGAGACAGCAGGAATCCAATATCGAGAAATCCTGTACCATTCCTGTGTATCGGCCACCGCAGCCGCGCATCTCGGTCCGAGGGCGGCACAATCGTCAAGGTTACGGAGACGGCAACGCGGAGCGCCGGGTGAGTTGAGCACAACGCCCAGCACGGCGAAGGTGTCGATGTGCTGTCGGCCAAGTGTCCTGGGACAGCACGCGCCACCGCAGAGACATTCCAACTTTCCTTCGCCCACCCGCCGCAGATTGGCAGCCCTGTGGCCCACAGTTTCAAACCTTGAACGTGTAGGCGGCGGCCAAGCCCGCAAAGGCCATACTGGCAGTGATGGCGTTATGCGGAATGAAGATAATCCCAGGGCTCGTTCGTCGCCTCTGTTTGCTTATTGGCACCACGTGGCCACCGCCTGCGCCTTTGCGAGCACATCGGCGTCATTCATATCCGATTCCTCTTCGGTTCGCACAGGCCGCTTTTCCGGCACAGCTGTACCGCCGTTCATCGTACAGGTGGTGCACAAGGTTGTCGTGCGCCACCGGCTGTTGGTGAATGTTCCGCGCATCAACTTCGAAGTCGAGGTAAGTGAACTTGAAATCATCAGATGGCGTCAATTTGATTCTGGGAATATCAACCGACAGTTCCGTCAGGGTGGCGGCGGCAGCGACACCCCCAAGCGGATTCGAGAGGCTCTGATGGTGAAGCTTCAATGCTGGTCTTACGAGGGGGAGTATCGATGGATTGCAGATAAGGATAGGGACGTTGGGAAATTGCCACGAGGTAAGCGTTATTTGAAGATTCACTATGATGCTGATCGAGTAAAGGCGATCATCTTTGGGTGTCGTGCTTCTTCTAAATTTAAAACGTACATTCGTCGAAATCTTCCATCCGCCACAAAATATAAGCAAGCCGTCGAGGGGAAAGACACAATCGAGATCATCCCTTTTGATCTGCGTAAGCACCATTGATTGGGAATCCGTCATGACCTTTGACGCGGATTACCGGTGCAGCCCGCGCGGCGTTCTGGTTTACCTGGTGCATAAAAGGTCGTTTTGCGTTGGTTTTGCGTTGGAGAGTCTAACGCCCAACGAATAACTTCCTAGAACTCACGCCACGCCGGGTCTATAGCCCAATTAAGCCGGACGAATCGGTGCTCGAGCCGGGCCCATGAGCAACTAAGCCGGGCGCAGGTTGTAAGTCTGAGCGGGCCCATGGTGCAACGTTCAACGCTGATAGATCATCTTTCTAAAACTCACGCCATGGCGGACCGAGATCCGGGCGGTCATCGCGTCGCTGTTTCAACGCGCCATTCTCGAAGGTCAGCAACTCAACCAGGCCGCGTCCATCCATAAGCGTAAAGTATGCCCAGCCTTCTGAGGCGAGAATCGCGGTGTGCGCCATCCAGATTTCATCAACAAATGAAAGGTTGGGGAACTTGGGAGCCAATGCGACTACCTCTCGGTAAATCCGACTGTCACCCAGCGCAATCTGGTCACGCTCCAACATCAATATGCGTTTATTGGCGGCGGTAGCCACCAACTTCGGCAACTTTGTTCTAAGCGCCTTCTCGACGTTTGCGCTTAGATTATCGGGCATTCCAGACCGCGCGATAAGACAGTTGCCAGCCATACCTGGCAGATTCATTATTTGTACCGTGATGTTCAGTTTTAGCGGGCCAGCTTTGGAGCTGTGTCCAACCGGCACCACGTGGTCAATGTCTCCCTCCTTCAACATCCCGAGGTGGTTTTGCTTCAACCAGGCAAGCAAGTCCTCACCAACCTCTTCCCAGTCATAGCCTTTTGGAATCGCGTGAACAGGGATGAAGAGGTTAAGGTGCCTTTCCGGCAATATGAGATCGGGGTTCCTCTCTATGCGACTGAAAGCTTTGATGAACTTTTCGGAGTCGAATTTCTCGCCGACGAACGGTTGGATCAAAGTATGTTCCAGCGCGAGCGTCGTGCTGTCAATTCTGGTGGCGATCACCTCCACCGCGCCGTCTTGTTTTTCTTCAACCCAATCGAGTGAAGCGGTTTTCCACGTATCGTTTTCGTATGCCGACAAAAACAATTCAATGATAGGGCGCTCCTTTGGCGGCGACTTCACCGGCATGGTTTCCTAATGACAACACGCGTACGCATCTGAACCATCAGGCTATTCCGTGGCTGAATGACGAGCCTATGCATCTGGGTCTAACTGTATTGCACGACCATCGGCTCGGGTCGCGGAAGGCGCGGCTAGTATTCTTGATCCGACTCACTGATTTAATTCCTCACTGGCGGCGGACCAGCGGAATAGCCATTCCAGAACACTTCGATACTTTTTGAAAAAAAAAAGTTCCCTGAATCTACAGAAATCGGTGGTCAGCTCCATAGAGTTAAAGTATGGACACTTCCATTCTGACCGCGTATCTTGAACACGCGTGCATACGAGGCCAGGTGAACGTTGCCTCGCCGGGCCCAATGACCTGTCAACGCAACAATGACTATTCCATTCAACCAAAGGGCAACAAATGAAGACTCAATGTAAGAATTGCAACGGCACTGGCCGCTGCGCCGCTTGTAAGGGAACCGGACGCTTCGCGTATCCCGGTGTCGGCGATCCGAAAAAATACCCTGACACTTGCACAGCTTGCTCCAGCACTGGAGTCTGCCGTCCATGTCGCGGAGAGGGACAACGTTAAAAGGAAGATGAGTCAGAGTTTGAACAAACAAATGCTACACGAACTAAATCACAATTATTTAACACGTTCGCTTTTTGTGAAGCGTGCGCTTGAACCTCACCAAGAATGGCTTGAAGGACGCCTTCAGCTTAAGCTGGCTGACGCAATAATCTTTGAGACAGATCTCGCCCTTTATAATGCAGCTCTTCCGCGATTGCTCGAATATTCTGATCCTTATGCGGAGACGACCACTGTTATGGCCCGCTTGGCCGAACAACTTTTGTCAGTCGAAGTGCCGCCGATGTTCTCCTCTCACATAGAACTGACACGTGAGCGGGCTGTTCACGCTTCACTCAGGCACGCTAGGCGGAGCGCTGAGGAATCATGCGCTTATTCAATGAACCTCGTCGGCTGTCCCGTTCTTCTTAAAGTAAGAGATCTGCCCGTTCCGTTCGTGGCCCTCAACGTCAAATACCATTCGGGTCCTAATAGCGACTGTGAGTGCGAGCAAGATATCGTTGTGCTGTCGCGTGCGGGGGTCAGCACTTTCGTTTCGTTTCTCAAAAGTCTCACAGCGCCCGATGGCAAAGCTAGATTAAAGGTAGGCTACGAGGACACCCAAGTGATTGGTAAGTGCTCTTGGGACCAGCTAGTGCTTGACCCGACTATCATCTCCCTATTGAAAGATGATTTCGAAGCTTTCTTTCAACGCGAAGAATGGTTCCGCCAGATGCGCCTGCCATATAGACGTGGCTATTTATTGCATGGCCCTCCCGGCAATGGAAAGACGAGCGCGATTAAAGCTGCGTTAAACAGCCAAGGACTTACAGCGCACACACTTCGACTCTTTGACGAGCATGTTGATGACAATGATTTGGATCGCGTATTCAAAAGAGCGGCTCAGGATGGACCGTCTGTAATCCTCCTCGAAGATATAGATAGAGCTTTCCCACGTAGCGGTGTGAGCAAGACGAAGGTAAGCCTTCAACAGTTGCTTAATTGTCTGGACGGGGTAGCCTCTGGCGAAGGCGTCATCACCATAGCAACGGGCAACGCGCCAACTGAATTGGACGCGGCCATCCTGCGAAGGCCAGGGCGCTTCGACCGAGTTATTTTATTTCCTAATCCGTCACCCGAATTGCGCCGCCAGTACTTCATACAAATGCATGCATCATTCGCGCAGGCGGATCTCGACGAGGTAGTTGAAGAATCCGCTGGCTTCTCTTTCGCCTTACTGCGGGAAGCATTCATCATGGCCGCTCAGTCAGACTTCAGCGGCGAACGGCCAATCGACATTTCCAGTCTGTTGAACAGCGTTTGGTCATTGCGCGGAAGCCTCCTGTTCGGATCGATGAAGGCGTCGGCTGGTTTCGCCGAATCAAGTAGCCCTCGACGGAGAAGGTCATGAACAATACTCAAAACGATCTAAAAATGCAGAATGTGCAGCCGCCCACTCCTTATGAGCATTGCCCTTGGTGCCATAGCGCAATCTCCCATTCGCAGTTCGAGGAAATTGAAACCAAGATTCGCCAACAGGAACAGGTCAAGCTCGCTGATTCCGCAAAAGAAGTACGGGCCCAACTCGAAGCGCAACATGCCGCTGAACTTACTCGCCAGCGGCAACAAAACGAACAACAGTTGGAGACTGTTGTTCAAGCCAAACTAAAAGCCTTGGATACCGAGCGCCAGAAGATGCACTCGGATCAAGTCGCTGCAATCCAGAAGGACCGCGACGAATCCATTCTCAAAGCTCAATCGGAGTTCAACCGCGAGCGGGAAAGTCTCCAGTTGAAGATCAAGGAAGTTGAACGCCAACTCCAGAAAAAGAGCGCAGGCGATTTGGGAGACGGTGCCGAAATCGATTTATACGAAGCAATGCGTGTTGCATTTCCAGGTGACCGCGTCACTAGGATTCCCAAGGGCGAGCCCGGTGCCGACATTCACTTTGAGGTAATTTACAAAGGGCAGTCGTGCGGCAAGATCATTTTGGAATCAAAAAACACAAAGACTTGGCAAACTTCATTTGTTTCCAAACTGCGCCAAGACCAAATAAATGCCGGGGCGCATTCTGCAATTCTTGCTACCACGGCGTTTCCAGGCGGCCACCGGGACCTATGCGTTTTATCGGACGTGATCGTAGTCTCTCCCACACGGGTTAACCACATCATTGCCATTCTGCGCCGGAGCATTATCGCGATTCATCTCCGTGGGCTTAGCCTCCACGAACGCGCCAATAAAATGAGCAAGCTCCACTCGCTAATTAGCTCCGCCAAATACGTGCAGCAATTCCGAGAAGTGGAGAAACTGACCACGGACATCGAGAACCTCGATGGTCAAGAGAGGAGGGCCCATGAAACGTTGTGGAAGAAACGCGGCGGTCTAGCCACGCGAATCACAAATGCACTGCGCGAAATTGATAGCGATATTGCCAGCGTCATTGAGGGCGAAGACCAGACGGAGCTGTCGGTAGCATCCTGAGTGGCCGCCGCCAATCGGAACGAATATGCCACTACGAAACCACGAACATTTGTTTGAGATCGTCACGACCATGTCTTCTGACTTCGCGCCTTGGGGCGAGCGGATGCCGATCAGCGGTGGATGCATTCAGCCAGATTGCTCGGACGGTTGCAGGTTCTTCAACCGGCTGGTGGGGAGCGCCGGTCTACATTGGGGTGTGTGCCTGAGCCAGCAGAGCCCGCGCTCAGGAATTCTTACGTATCAGGGATTTGGGTGTGCTCAATTCGAACGCCGTCATGAAGACGATTACGACATGCAGGAGAATGAAACGTCAAGCGGCGGGACGGATGGGCGTTGAAGATACCGCAGCATGGAAGGGCGGCCCGTACACCTGGCGTATTCGGAGCGAGATCCAACAGATGCTTTGGGAAGATGGCGACTCCTTAATCGAGATTAGAAACGAAGCTGGTTTGTCAGGTGGAATTGACGAATTAGTTGCAGCCCACGCGAACCTTCATCTCGAACAAATGGAGCTTGATCATTGGTCGATGACAATTGATGCGGGCGGCAAATCACTCAACTTGGATTTCCGAATCGAGGGCGGACGGTTAACAGTCAATCTTTCAGAACATCGTTAACGGCATGCATCTAGGGCGAGAACGCCGAACGGTCGCCGCATCGAGCTTCAATTAACTTTATTGGCGAGAACAGTTATGGCACAGGGAACAATATGAACCAAAGCGAAAAACCTTTGAACGAAAGCTCTGGTGAAACCGGCGATGATTTCGTTGAGCCGACACAGATCAACATCGTGCCCTTGTTTCCACTTCGCCAGATTTTGGCCGATGTTGTTGATCGACTCAATCGCCTGTTACCGTTTGCGTTGATAGTTAGAGCACAGCATCACATCACAAGTGTGGTGTTGCTCGGCCCATATGACAGATTTGCGGCATATGCAACTCAAAAGACCGAGCTGTCCCCAAAAGCTCTTTGGCATCATAATACAGAGTTCCCTGTTAAATGAGATCATTCAAGGACACTGTGCTCGGAATAGTTGTCTTGGGCGTCATTTCCTCGCTCGGTGCCACCTACATTTGGGAAAATCGATCAAAATTCATCAACTTGAAACAGACCAACCCCGCAGATTCAGCCGAAATCGCGACGCAACCACACGCAACGCCCACTGATTCCGCAAACACGAACACATCTACTCGCCGAAGAGAGAAGCCCAATGTCGATGAGCACACGCCCGCGAGCAGCGAGGGTGGAATCTTTGGCAAGAGTAGCGAAAACTTAGCCAACATTCCAAACGCTAACACCTTGACGGCTAGTTACATTAACGAATTCTTGGTAGAGCCACATCGAGTTGAAAGTCAACGAAACTGCGCAGTGCTGCTTTGGTCCCTCAGCGGTGAAGTGACCCATGCGTCTCTTGATAATGGCATTGGCTTCGTCCCAAAGGCCCAGGTCAACCGAGGAACTCGTATCGTTACTCCCTTCAAAACAACCACCTATACGTTGACCGCAGGGGGGCCAGGTGGAATGCAAAGCCGCTCCGCCACAATTGAGGTAACCGAACGCTCAGCTCAGCAATACTTCTCACGGCTCTCTCTTTCGGCGGAACCGACTTGCATTTTTAAGGGAGAGTCATCAGTCATTAAATGGTCAACAGCGATCCGCGCGGCTTATAGTTGGGATAAGAACGGCGTCCCAGAGTGGGATTCGATCAACATTGACAACGGAATTGGCTCTGTTCCAAATGAAGGTGAATGGAGAGTTTCTCCGACCGAGACGACCACGTTTGAAGTAACGGCAAAAAGAAAGAAGCTAGTCGAAAAGAGCTGGGTCACAGTTCAAGTCGTGGCATCGCCGGAATAAATGCTGAGTTGGTTTTCTTAGGTTCGTTGAGAGTATGTGCAGTACCTTCGCTGCGATCCCATCGTTCTGGCCCGATCAGCGAAGTCTTTGTGCTGTTCATCCATCAGGTGTTGACGGAAGACCGGCAGGCACCGCCACACGGCGCAGCGGAATTATCAGCGGCTGCGCAAAGAGTTGCCGCATGATCGCCGCTTCAGAAGCTCCGGCGATGGCCGCCGATGCGAAAGTTAACGCTTGCGGCTGGTCTTCTGGCCCTGGGGCTTGGGAGTAGAAAAACTCTTGCACTTCGGGCAGTGAATACAGCCGGGAGTGTGATTGCGTCGAGCACAGCCGCATCGTCCGCATTGGTCACCAGCGTCGAAGCCTTCTTCTGTTGTTGCTCTTTCCTCTTCCGTTGTCATTGCATTCCTACTTCCATTCTAGTTGCGACCGGCAGCTCACCACGATTCCGACTAGCTCTTTAATCGAACGGCTGGTCCACGCGGTGGCAATCATTTGAGGCGACTGCAAACACAGCAGGCGTCTAGTGAAAGTCCGCCGTTTCAGGCCGTCTTCGCAACTCGGTGCGAATTGTACTCGCATACCATTCACACCCCCGTGGAGTGCGTAGCCCAAGTCCATTTAGCTTCGCCGCGATCATCCGCAACGTTTCTCCAGCATCCCGGCGCTCCCGCATCACCTGCACAACTTCTGGCGGTGCTTGGGTTCTGTTCGCTAGGGCAGCAGCAGGTGCAGGAGCGCCTTCACGGTACTAAGCCAACTAAACAATCGGCGAGTGTCTATCGCGATCAGGCGTTGCGGCGTTTCACATCGAGACACATAGCTCGATTCGATAGAATCTACCTTCGGTGATCAAATGGAAAAGCGCTATCAGGTTTTTGTAAGCTCAACCTACGATGATCTACGTGATGAACGCCTGGAAGTTATTCAGGCCCTCTTGGAACTCGATTGTATACCCTCCGGTATGGAGTTGTTTCCAGCAGCGGACGACGATCAATGGACGTTGATTAAGCGTGTAATCGATGATTGTGACTATTACGTCGTGATCATCGCCGGACGTTACGGATCGATAGGCCCAAGTGGAAATAGCTTCACACAAATGGAATACGAACATGCAATTTCGACTGGCAAACCGGTAATTGCGTTCCTTCACGCTGATCCGGGTAAAATTCAGGCGGACAAAACCGATCCGCAAAACCAGCACAAACTTCAAGAGTTTCGCGGTCTCGCAAGGAAAAAGATGTGCAAAAACTGGACTACGGCACACGAACTCGGATCTGTAGTGAGCAGGAGCATAATCAAATTGATAAAGGAAAAGCCGGGCATTGGCTGGGTACGAGCTGACCTTATCTCAGACGAGACCGCCGCGAGAGAGATGCTGCGATTGCGTAGCGAAAACGATGCTCTCAAGAAGAAGTTGGAGCGCCTCGGATCGGAACCACCGGTGGGAATGGGGTCTTTTGCGTGGGGGGAGGAACAGATTGATCTTCACTTCTCATTCACGGGATTGGGTAACACAATTGTCAGACAATCGTTATCGGTCTCTTGGAACGAGCTATTCAAGGTTCTGGCTCCGTTGATGATTGATGGTGCTTCCGAGTTGACGCTGCAAATTAAGCTCGAAGAGCTTTTCGTTAATCGAAAACTCGACGAATCCCGTGAGACAGCCTATTCTGCCAACATTAGAGATGAGGATTTTCAAAAGATAAAGGTACAGTTTCGCGCCCTCGGTTTGATCGTGTTAGATGATCGAAATGCACCCAAACAGGCGGAAAAGCCGCGATGGATTTTAACGCCCTACGGAGATGGCCTGCTGAGCCAAATGGCAGCTATTCGATCAAACAAGAGTACCTTCGGCAGCGTGGAGTAACACTGGTTTTGCTTATACGATTGGACTTAATCTGAACGTGTCCCACTTAGCTCAAGCTTTACCCGCGAAGATCTAGCTCTTAAACTCAATGCAAGGAATTGAGAGTGTTCACGACCGCTGGGGATCTCTACCCAAATGGGTGGACCCTGTCGAATATTCCTTCACGCGGCGTTCGATCAGTTCATCCAGATCGCAGGCGGATTGTGAAGGAAGAACAGTCAGGTTTCCTCTGCCATCTCGATGTAACAAAACCCTCAACTCCCTAAGTTTTCTGAGTAATTCCACTTCAGCGTCCAAGGCCACCAATTCGGCCACTCTCGCCTCGGCTTCCTCTTTTCTAACTTTGCTCTCAAGAGACCGCCTATGAAGCTCAGCTTCGATTTTTATACGTTCGGACTCCCTGAACGTCTCTACTGCCGTACCGAATTCGTGGCTAGTTGACCCATCAAGTTTCTTAACGTCTAGTTCAATGCCTTCCCCAAGAAGCTCGCTAGGTTGAACGTTGTGCTCTTCTCCAAAATTGGAAATGAGCTGGGTCGTTGAACGAAATCGGGTTCCTGCTTCGCTCCACCAATCACCTGGAAGAAGCGCTTTCACCCAACCGAAAAGCCGAGTGATTGTCCCATCGTCATGAGAGGACATTGATTGGCTCCCCGATCAGGACATCGGCGAGTTCAAAATCTATGGCTAAACCGATTCCTCCGCATTTCCGATAGTAGTCAGCGAGGACCTGCATGGTTCCTGTGATCTGGCGACCAGATAGCCCTGGCGCAAACGTGACCTTAAAATCTGATCTACGTTCCGACGTGGCAGAATCAACCTTGAGATCTCTTAGAAGACGAGCGAAGGCCACTTTATATTCATCATTCTCTCTCCAATTACTGAAATCGGGGATGAAGTATTCTCGGATCTCGCGGGCTGAGTCTTTGCCAGTATTTGCGTCAAACACTTCCCACTGAGTAATCGCCTCGTATGAGACCAACCGAAGCGGGAAGAGCACTTGTCGTTGTTCACGCAATTCGCGCTGGCGTGCTTTGGAGATCTCAGTTTTGACCCAGTCGCTATGCATGCTACTTTCAGAAATGATCAGCACTATCCGGTCATAGACCCGAATTGCTTCATCAATCTGATCGTGGAGCTTTTTACCGGCTTGTACGCTATGGGGTGCGAACCAACAGCGGACGCCTTGTGCCTGCAAGTCAGCGTAGAGACGTTCCGCAAAATCCTGATCGTCACTTGAGTAGCTGAGGAAGCATGAATAAAACTCCATATACCATCTGATTCTACAATTTACACCGAGCGGGGGTCCGCAATTAGTCTCATCGAGCTTTGGTTTAAGGTCGCCAATCTCTCGCGTATCTCGTATGCCAACGAGAGAACTAAATGGTGTTCGCCAGCCGACCCAGATAAGATGACCCATCACTCTTAGCGTGGTCCAACCGCGAGAGCTAGATCATCGCCTTCTTTCCTAAACAACCGAACGGAGAATGAGCCGCGAATTCTCACTAGGCCGCTCGCAAAAAGTCAAGCAAATTATTTCTCACTTGCCCCCAACCGATATTCCTGAGATATTCGGTTGACACGACCAGCCGCAATCGTCAAACTACTAGGTGTGAGAGCATTCGCTTATCTAAGAGTCAGTGGCAAAAACCAGGTGGAGGGCGACGGCTTCCCACGGCAACTGGCGGCTATTAATGGATACGCTCTCGCCACCGGCACCGAGATTGCCCACGTCTTTCAAGAAGAAGGCGTGACCGGCACACAAGAAACTATGGATCGGCCAGCCTGGATCGCAATGATGGTCGCGCTCCATAGTGACGGCGTCAAAACCGTGATCGTCGAAAATCTTTCGCGCTTGGCGCGAGACCTGATGGTCCAAGAAGCGGCTATCGCCGATTTCCATAAGTCCGGCTTCACACTTGTCTCTGTCGCCGAACCGGACTTGATGGCAACAGACCCATCGAGAATCATGATTAGGCAGATTCTCGGCGCAGTTTCACAATACGAAAAATCAATGATCGTCGCCCGCCTGCGGGGTGCTCGGATGCGTACCAAGTTGAGCACTGGCCGTTGCGAAGGCCGCAAGCCATTCGGCCATATGCCTGGCGAAGAGATAACGCTGGCGCGGATGATCGAGTTGAGGGCCGCCAACATGAGCTATGAGAAGATCGCCGCCGTGCTCAATGCCGAAGCTTTGAAACCGCGAAAGGCCGCTAAGTTTCACGCCAGCGTTGTTCAAGATATTCTAAAGGCGCAAGTGGCGAACTAAGCGGCATTCCCGCGACTTGGTGTTCACGTTCCTCAGCAGTTCGGCCTTCCACACTAATCAAGGACAATGATGACATCACCTGCAAACTCAGTTTAGAACGGTGGCGAAGCCTCTAACAACCGAAGTCTGCTTATTGGAAATGCTAACTTTTCAATCTTGATAAAATCCAAATTCCATGGAAGCAACACCGACGCTCGTAATCAACTACTACAGCGGGTTCAAGCAGAATCTCGTGCCTTTATTCCAGCGGCCTTATACGTGGGCCGAGAAACAGTGGCGAACGCTTTGGGAGGACGTAATGGTTTTCTACCCAGCGGACGACGTAAGTGACCACGCCACGCACTTCATGGGAGCGGTGGTTACAATGCCAGCTCGGAGTGTCCCAGTTGGAGTTTCCAAGTTCCTGATTATTGATGGGCAGCAAAGACTGACGACTATTTCAGTTTTAATGTGCGCCGTCCGCGATACTCTCGGTGTTGATCAGCAAGGAGCGCGGCGTCGTATCCAACAGTTTTATCTGACAAACGACGGATCAGAAGGCACAGAATTCTTCAAGCTTCTGCCGACGCAGGGTGACAGGGACGCCTACGCATCGTTGATTCACGAGTCCGTCGCCCCGATTCCCGACTCTCAATTTAAGAAAGCGTACGATTTTTTCAGACGGCGTTTACGTGACACGGCTGGCGAAGGGGAGAAAATCGATCCGAAGCGAATCTTGGACATCATTGAGAAGCGCTTAATGGTCGTCATGATCAACCTGAGCGACACCGACGATCCTTATCTGATCTTCGAAAGTCTAAACTTCAAGGGCTCTCCTCTCGAACAATCGGATTTAGTCCGCAATTATTTCTTAATGCGTTTTCCCGTTAGCGATCAGCAGGGGATTTACGACGGATTGTGGCTGCCAATGCAAAACCGGTTGGGAGCAGCGTTAACAGAGTTTATGCGTCACTTTCTTGGTTCGGAAGGCGAAGAGGTGCGAAAGGGTGATGTTTATGCGGCAATAAAAAGGCTGGTGACCGATACGGACTCGGCTTCGGTTCGCCTCTTGATGACGCGAATGGAGCGCCTTTCCACGTTGTACGGGAGAATTTCTGCTGTTGCTAGTGAGCCGCACCCCGAGCTGAGCTATTACTTCGATCACTTCCGGCGACTCGATTTCGGAAGTGTGTATCCGCTGCTGTTGGCACTATATGAGGATTATGAGGACGGCCAATTTGGCCTAGAGGAGTTCGTCGAGAGCTTGCGCATACTCCATTCGTTCATACTGCGCAGAATGGTGGTGGGGGTGCCGTCTAACTCGCTTTCCGGCTTGTTCATTTCTCTTTGTAAGGCCAAGCCTGCGACCGAAACACCCTCCGCTTGGCTCTCGTCTGCGCTTGGCCGGGAAGACAAAAACCGCCGATGGCCCACAGACGCCGAGTTCGAGGATCGTTGGGTCCATTCGCCCCTATATGGAAGTCGTGCATGTCAAGTGATCCTCGAATGTATTGAGCAGTCTTATGGACACCACGAAATCGTGGATTTCGAACAGTCCAGCATCGAACATATTATGCCGCAGACGCTGACACCCGAGTGGATCGAAACTCTGGGAGCGGGAGCAGCAGCAGTTCAAGGTGAGTGGCTTCACACGATTGGCAACCTGACTTTGACCGGCTACAATCCAGAACTTTCCAATCGACCATATGCGGAGAAGCGAGGCACGTTCGCGCTGAGCCATTTCGAGCTGAACCGTTGTTTTGGGGGCTACGAATGTTGGAGTCCGGTCGAATTTGAGCACAGGGCAAGGGCATTATTCAAAACCGCAATGCGGCTTTGGCCGCGACCGGAAGTAACGATCATCGAGCGTTCGGCGGCGGTCGATAAGAGCGCACCAGCAGCCTTCCACGGCGACTGCATTAAGCTGGCACAGCAGCACTTAGGTGTACATCTGTCAAAACTGTCTCAGACTCGATACGAGTCCGGTGATGGCCGCATTCGCCTAATGTGTGCGGTTTCCGCGCCGCATAATGAATCCGCAGACGTGCCATACTTCTGGTTCGCCTTCCATGCTTCACAACTTGAATTCTTGGAAAGCGCGGAGTTACCTTACGTTTGTCTCGGTTGTTCCTCGGCAGCCACAACCCTTCTAGTGCCGCTTTCGACAATTCGAAACCATCTTGATTTGATGAGTGTCAGCAAGTCCCAGGATCGACATTACTGGCATATAGTCATCCAGAAGAAGTTAGGAAAATTCATCATCCGGCTGCTGGGAGGCAAGGACGGCCCTGATCTCACAACTTTTGATATAGGTTCGGCGGGAGAGGGCGGCAAGCACTGATCGTCCGAAATGGCGGTGGGCCAAAAACTCTAGACGCACCCAGGTCCCACTGGCGACCTTGACGTCCAGGGTGCCGCAAAAGCTAGATCCGGTATCGCTGACGATGGCCACGTCAGAGCAAATCAAAAGCGGTCACAATCCCAACGAGCATCTCGGGATCGGTTTTGCGGCGGACCAGGAGCGGAGTGTCCCGCAAGAGCCCAATGGCAAATGCAACCGTGTCCCTTTCATTGAGACACTCGGCCTTCGTTAACTCAATTCCACTTTCTTCAATTGCGTTACCGAGTGTGATTGCTAACCGCCTCTTCCGCCATTTACTTTCATCGGCTCTCAGGTAAGCGGCAATCGCTCTATCCGATATGAGGTGGCATTTCCTTTCACTAACTGGCAAAAATGAAAACGAGTTTATTAGCATTTCTTGCCGAATGAACCCTAATGGCTGCCAGAGTTCAGCGCAAATGGGGTTTCGGACCATGTAGTCTGAAACGCACTGGGTGGCAGGATCATCCTCCTGCTCGTGGTAGTTTCTCAAGGCATCCTCCAAGATCAATGCCAACTGGATCGCGTGATTCGTCAGATGTCTAGCGAAAGCTCCTTGGTGCAGGGCGTCGTTCCGGGCGACCCTCACCAGCTCATAGAGTTGGGAGAACGGCGTTAGAAAAACTCGATATTCTTTTGGTAAATCCTCGGCCAAAGCAGAGTTTGACGAAAGCTTCTCAAGCTCCTTCTTGTACTTTCCTAGATCAAGAATTTTGCCAGTAAGAAAGCTCCCCAGACCTTCGATGGCGTGTATGATCGCGTCAAACGCCTCTGCATCTTTCAGCGCAATCTCCCTTGCGCATCGAAGTTGATTTGCGAATGTTAGAGCCTCAACCCGCTTCAAATATGGCGACCGTTCGCTACGCCGATTATAGTGCAGCCTAAGAGCCTGAAATTCCAATAAGGTTTAAACCAGCACGGTAAGAGTTTGGCCGCTCGTGGCAACTTCCAGAGCGCAGGCCCTCGTCATTGTGGCTGGGAACCTGAATACAGGAGCCCGAGGCGGATGCAGCTTGCGACTCTGTTGCGCCGGTATGTGGAGTTGGCGAAAATCACGGAGACGGCGACGCGGGGCGCTGGCAGATTGCTGCTCAACATTATGGTGAGCACCAGTTCGTAGGAGAGTGAAGGGATTGCGGAGGCGTTAACGTGCCAAGGATTTACAACGCGGCGCGGCGGAAAGTCCCGATTCGGATACGTAGCCAAGATTTTGAAGGCAGCTTAATATGGGTGGTCGAGGATCAAGACGCTCCGGCGCTACGGGCCGTTATTCAATTCCGAAGCAACCTCGTCTCGCTCGCGGGAGATCTTGAGTTCGGCGAAAACCCGGCACTTCCTCAGAGTATCTGGCCGATAGGAATGTTTCATCACTGCAACCCTCGCAACTCCGTCTTTATGGTGCACGCGTAAGTCGGGCAATCCGATGGCTAAGCCGGGCCCTTGAATGCAGCCGGACGTTCGGAGTTCTCGGGGTGAGCCAGGTCCGCGAGCGCGGCTTAAGCGGGACGTTTGAAGTTGCCATTGGGCGGGCCCATGAGCGCAGCTAACTAACGTTCGGAGCAATTTAATAGAATGGCGGCTCGGATGTTGGAGTGTGCCGTCCCGAGGGGACGTGCGGAACGGAAATAGAGGAACTTGTTCCACGACTGGAAGGCGAGAAGCTCTAAAATGGGACTCAGCCTCGCCAGACGACCGTTCGAATTGTGGGTATCCGGCAATTTTGTGGCTGCCGCTCTGTCCAAAGAGGGCTTTCTTACGGCCAGATTTTGGATTGGGAGAAAATAACCAATGACGAAGCTTCAATACGACCCTCGCAATCCAGATCCGGCGATATCACGTCAAGCGGTCTTTGCTCGGCTCCGGCTTGGCTGGCCCCAGGTGGAATCAGCAGACTTCGATGGGCGCAGGCTACGTGAAGGATTCGATCCGGTTGTGGATTTCTTGGATTCACCGCCACTACCCTTTTGGGAAAATAGATTCCTAGTAGACGTGTATGGCCTTTTATGGCAGCTTGTTTCGGAGGGCGTGATCCATCCAGGAAACCGGTCACTGAACTTTCCGCACCTTACCGTAACGGAGTATGGCAGACGAGTCATCGAAAACGAAAACGCCGACCCTCACGACATTGAGAGTTTTCTGGATCAAATAAGGAAAACCCAGCAGATTGATCCAACGGTAGAAGCCTATTTGGTTGAGAGCCTTCATTCGTTTCGGCAGAATCGGCTCGTGGCGTCTGCCATTCTCTTGGGAGTAGCCGCTGAGCGGACCTTCCTCCTGATCGCGCAAGCGTTGTTGGACCCCTTAAAGAATCCCAATGAACAATCTCAACTCAAGACGGTACTTGACCGTCAATTCATGAAGCCAAAGCAAGATTGGGTTCACTCGAAGCTGTTGGAACTCGACAAGAACAGACGACAACTAGCAGACGATTTCCCGGAAAGCACGCCATTGGTGGTCACTGGGATCTACGATTTGATTAGGCAGCAACGAAACGATCTGGGCCACCCCCGCGACGCGCCTCCCAAAATGGAGCGTGAACAGCTAGAAGCTAACCTACTTCTTTTCTCTCGCTTCTATCGAGCGGCTGATCAACTTCGTTTATATTTCGTGTCACACAAAGCATCTTTGTGAACGGCAGCTCAAGCTGGGAACCGACACCGTCAATTCGGAGAAGCGCCTGTGGTCTAGTAAATTGTGATCTGATCATGAACACAATCTGGTTGCAAATAGTTGTGTCCAGGGTCCTGCTGATTGTCATCGCAGGGCGGACCTTTGTGGATCTTTTCGCGACCCTCGGTACAAGCACGCCGAATGGGCATCCACTATCTGTTGTCAGCTTTCTCGTTGTTCCGCTAGTCGTCATCTTGCTTCTGCTTTAGTGGTTTGTGGTGAGCTGGCGCAAACGGAATCGTTTGCGGTCCGTGAGAATTGCGCTGAACATTGGCAACGCCGGGGGCAGCAAGCGAGCCCTGGCTGTTACTCAGTGATCTTTTTGCCGCGCCCGGTCCACTCCTGAGCCTTATTCTCGGCTTGTTTAACTTGATCGGCAGACATCATGGCCGAAAGCTCGCCGAAGACCCGGTTTGCGTCGAGTTGGTTAGATAGGTCAAGCTGCCCACTCGTAATAGCCAAGCTGACCCACTTGTAGGCGTCAACTAAATAAGCCTCTTCTTTAAAGCGCTCCCACCAAAATCGTTTCATATTGCCGTGAAAATACTGAGACTTACCATGCCCTAAATCAGCAGCTTTTTGCCACATGTCTCCAAAGGAATCCGGGTCCCAATCACCATGGTCCCAATCATCATCGGCGGCAGAACTGTAACAGCGCAAAGCCTCAGATTGGTCTCTCTCCACACCGTCACCTTGTAAGTACATGTCGCCCAAGTCATTCAGCGCGTACAGATGCCTTTGATCGGCAGCCTTGCGGAGCCACTCGACGGCTTCCGTGAGATTCTTCTCAATTGAGTTGCGTCTACGCTTGTCCTCTGCCAATTTCGCATGATCTTTGAGAAGTGCTTCATTCTGTTTCAACTTCAACTCGCGTTCGGCATCTGTGTCCCCCTCCCTTGGAATCGATTCCTGCAATTTCCTCATGTAAATAATTAACCTATCCCCCGTACTTTCTGGCTTGAGATACCCTTCTCGTAACGCAACCCCGAGTTCGTACTGGGCATCGCTATGTCCCTCCTCCGCCTTTCGCCTTAGCACCGAAAGCCGGTCGAAAACAAGCGAACTCATACGTGCCGCTTCCGTCCGCCCGCGAGCGATAAGTGAAGATCGATTCAGACTAAGAGAAAAATTGCTGCTCGCCAACTCAAGCTGAACCTCCATATCATCTGGTCCGTAACCCATTGTAGTTTCCGCTCCGCGAATTGCTATTTGCCCTTAGTCGGCGTTAGGCCCTGGGTATCAGGGGAGTTTGCGCATTGCCCTTGATTGGCGTTTTGCGGAGCGGAAAGTCGTTCACGACGGACGGCGATCATACTGTGTACAGACGGCAGCAACCTGCCAGTCGGTGCCGACAAAGATGCAACCCTGTGTAGAGAGCGTATCATTGCGTGAAGCGAGCTGTCCAGTCGTTTCCATAGCCCGTCGTCGTCTACTCGCGAGTACCAATGCGGTCGCGAATTGCCTAGCCCTCTAACCTCCCTTCGAAGATTACGGTGAAACTCGGCGACCACCGCCTTTCGAGATTCGGAATCAGAGCACGTTCGAACTTGCACCGCCGCGTTTCGTTTCATGGAGACAAATCGATTTAGCCAGCGCCTGACACGCGCAGGTTCGGCACGTGTCTCAGAACTAAAATGAATTAGACCCAGCCAAGGCACACCATCCTGGAGTCTTTCAATTTTGGTCTTGTGTGAAGAGATAGAAAGGCCCAGGTTGTCGATTGCGCCATTTAACCACTCACGCGCAGCATGCGCCGCCGCTTCCGATTCGCATAACACGAGAATGTCGTCCGTGTAGCGAAACCAACGAAACCGCTGCTGGGCTTGCTTGTCGAGACCAACCAAATACAGCTCAGCCAGCGACGAAGAAAGCGAAATGCCCGGTGGCAATCCCGACAACGCGAAATCAGATCGTTGTCCAGAATGCCAAGCCGGTCTCCCGCTTATATACGAGGACCACTTGAGCAGCAGACCTTTGGTCATAGGTTCGTCTACCAAGTTGACAGCGTGGTCAACCACTCGGTTACGGGGTACTGATTCAAAAAAGGACTGAATATCGGTTCTTAAAACAAAGGGGCCACTAAGTCCAGCGGCATCACGCCGGAAGTTGTCAATCATCTCGACTGTTCTGGGTGGCTTGAGTGATGTCCCCAAATGTCTTTGGGCCGCCGCACAAACCGTTTCATGGACGATCCTCAAGACCAATTGATCTCGAATTCGAGCCACATAGATGTCACGTGTCGCGCCGCTTGTTTTCTTGTGTTCGAATTTCAACAGGGGGCCGAAGCGATATGAAGGCAAACCGTCCTCGTCGGTGCGATGAATTCTTCGAGAAATTTCTTTGAGGTTTTGAAGTAGTCGGGCCTCAAACATTTCCGCTTTAGTTCCATCAACCCCTACAGCCAACTCCCTGATAGCAGAGGTTCGAGGGTGGCGGCGCATTTTCTGCCAACTCTTGGCTAAAGACTCAACGCTATAGGGAGATTCCGTCATCGCAAAGCCTCGCGAAACAAAACGCCCAGACGATCCAGTTCACGCGGAAGCAAATGCCATTTGTAGTTCCCACACTGTACACGAACACGCCTGCGGCGTACGTCTCTCTCTTCGCCTGCGGATATTCGTGACTTATTTCACGGGCGGCATGCAGGGACCATTGTTGACCAACCGATATGGGCGTGGGCGAACCCCAAACGAGATCGGTGCAGCCTCTTATCAGAAATGCAGCGAGTTTCTGGGCATCGTCTATATCTATAGGAATCTCATGAGTCCCTGCCAGGAACGATAGTTTGGTGCCTTTCCACTGCAACTGGAAGCCAAAGTGACCTTCTTCACTGTCCTCCAATTTAATAGTGCGAACAGTGAGCATCAACTCCATGTCCTTCCTACCGCGAGCGACAAGTTTGGAACGTATCGGCGAAACAGTCAGAGACGACTCACCTTCTTTGCGGATGATCTGGAGTTCTGATTCTTCACTCACGCTGGTTTGTCCTGTTCGGCAAGGGTTGCGTGTTCCTTTTTGGCCAGTTCAATCTGTTCTTTAACAGAAGTTGCCAGTTCAGCCAGCAGATCGCCGCCTGCTTGCGCTCTCGCTTCCGCGTCCTTCTTGAGAAGAGCGATTTCGCTGATACGTAATGCGGCCAACTCCTTTTCAATAGCAGTCACGCGGTCTTTCGCTAGGCTGATCTGCCGAATAATACGGATGAGTTCGGCTCCGATGCCCTCACCCTCGACTGTTTCTGCCCCATCTTGGTATTCATCGAGAATGCGTTGCAGTGCTTCGGCATCGCCAGCTTCGTAGGCGCGATTTGCTTCCGCCATGAAGCGGGTACGACGATCCAAATCAGCGGCGTCCTTTGCAAAATCGGGATGGATGCGCCTAGCGGTTTCGCGGAATAATTTCTTAAGGTCAGGCGACGGCACGAAGTCCGGTGCCTGGGATGCAGCGCCGTGTGCGTCTTCGTAAGTCTGGCGTGCCTGCTGGCGTGCTTGCTCAGCTTGAGCATTGGTATCGGTGGAAGGGTTGAGGCGGGCTTTCAACTCGGCTATGCGGGCTTTCCATTCGTCAAGTTCGGCGTAGAGAGTGCCGACTTGCCGTAGGTAACGACCTTCAAAGGCGGCCAGTTCACGGCGGAATTCAGCAAGCTCCAGTTCCCGTTCGGCCAGTGTTGCGCGAATGGCAGCTAATTCTTCACGCTTGCGAAGAATTTCCTCTTCCTCCGGTTTAAGCCTCCGCGTGATCTGACTGGACATTTCTGAGTTCCCTCCAGCTTAACGCCAATCTATCCAGCTACAGCCCGCTGCTCTTGATTAGCCGGGTGGAGGTTGTTGTTAGATGGCGACGATATGGCGCTTCGCCAGTTATATACTGCGTTCAAAGACTCCCATGGGCTTTTTCTTTCGGCGGAGCGCCCGCGCTGGGCCGTTTCGCCTCAATTTCTCGAAATCAGGAATAGGCGCATCTCTCGGTGTCAAAGGCGCTCGCTTTACGATGACACCGCGTGGAACAACTTACATAACCGTGGGTACCCATGGGTTCTATTACCGCGAGACGCTTTTGCGCGGCGGCGACAACCGAACACGCCGCGTGGGACCACCTCCTCGCGCTGTGCCGGTCGCTGCACATACATCGGATGCCATTCCTACCGCTGACATTTCTGACTTGGTGGATAGTTCGACCGAACAGTTGGTGACACGGCTCAATGAGCGGGCCCGACAGGGCAATCCGGCAGTAATTTTCTATGTTTTCGCAGCCGCGTTGCTCCTATGGGGCGGCTTTCTATTCAACGACCAAGAAGCTGCAAAGACGGACATGCCCGGTGGATTGATCCTCGCCGGGATTCTTCTGATCCCCATTGGGATTTGGGCACACAGAAAGAACATTGAGAGCCGACTCACGCGGCTGTTTTATGAACTCAACGACACCGAAGCGGAGAGTCATAATTTGGTGCGGCAGGCTCTCGGGCACTTGGCGCGTTCGCAACGCATTTGGAGGATCGAAGGAATTGCAGCTACGTCAGATTGGAAGCGAAATGCCGGAGCGTCGTCGCTTGTGCGGCGAAAGGTCGTGAGTATTGTTAACCAAGAGCCGCCACGTGTCAAGTCGAATGTTGTCACGCTTTGCTTGAATGCGGGAAACACCAAGTTCTTCTTTATGCCAGACGTGGTTCTTGTCTGGCAAAACGGGTCGTTCGGAGCTATCGCGTATCGGGATTTCGCGGTTGAGTATGCGATGACCCGTTTCATTGAAGGTGATGGTGTACCTAGTGATGCCACAGTGGTTGATCAGACTTGGCGGTTCGTCAACAAGAATGGCGGCCCAGACAGGCGATTCAACAACAATGTGCAATTGCCGGTCGTAAATTATGGAGTGTTGCGGTTTTCATCAGCGAACGGACTCAACATCCATTTGAATACTTCGAATGTAGAAGTGAGCTTAGCCTTCGCTAATTGCTGGCGCGAGCTTCACGACAGAATCATGGGGGGAGTGGGGCGGGAGAAATCGACTGCTGAAAGTAGAGCGGGGAGCGTGATTCCTCCGACCGGTGAGCAGGCGGACGCGTTCAAGATGCTCGGTTTGAACGCCGACGCTTCTCCGGCTGAGATTTCTGCTGCGTATCGCAGTCTCGCGCAGATGTACCATCCTGATAAAGTCGCTGCGTTGGCACCTGAGTTCCAGGCCCTCGCTGAAATGCGAATGAAAGAGATCAACGCCGCTTATGAACTGCTGAAGGGACGGAAGAGATCGGCGCAGACGATGTGATGGGAAGGCTCGCACAAACGGCAAAACAACAATCGATGGCCAAGGAGGGAAACATAAGTGAATGGCGACTTTGAGAGTAAACTGGCGCTAAGACGGAGCGATCCATCGCCGGTTGTTTCGGCAACGGGGTCAACTCTTGTAGCCCGTGGTCGGTACGACGCGGCGGCGATCATGGCGCACCGTGAGACTGGCCCGAAGCCGGTTCCGCTTGCAGAATCTAAAGTCTTAAGGCTAGCCCAAGAAGGGAACCCGATTGCTCAGTTTGATCTGGGGCGCGTGCTGAGCGAGGATTGGTTTCTTGCAACAGGTGCGCTCACCCATACACGTCAAGTCGGTTCCACTGGCGAAAATGTGATTATTGAAGGTCCTGGAAACGACGGGGAGGCGGCGAGTTGGCTGCGCAGATCGGCTGATCAGAATTATGCTCCAGCACAATTTTTTCTAGGCCTCGCATACGCAGACGGCGAAGAGAATTCTGTATGGTTCAATGCTAACAAAAACTTAGTTGAGGCAGCCAAATGGTTTCGAAGGGCGGCTGACCAAGGCGACGCTGCTGCGGCGTGGTACCTGGGCGATATGTACATCCGTGGAGAAGTAGTGACGAAGAATCTGGAGCAAGCGATAAACTGGTACCGCAAGTCGGCGGACGGTGGAAACTCCACTGGGCGCTCTAAGCTAATCAACGCCCTGTTCGAGATGGGCAAGACTGCCGTAAATCCCCGGCCATTGAAGGACGGGTAGACGCCACGCGCACACGGCTTGTCACCGGTCTCATGCCCAACGATCACGATTATGAAAACGTTACGAACGGCGCTTCGCTTTGGCTTCTGATCGGCATTTGTAAACTGCGTTCGTGGGTTCCAATCACTACCGCTTTGGCGGGCATTATCTTCACCGCCTGATGAATAGTTTCGTGTTAACCATGAATGGTTTTGTGCTAACAAGGATCATCGCGGCTTCGGGACTGCTAGCGGCGATGCTGAGATGGCCTTATAGTTATTACTCCATTCTGCGATGGACTGTGTGCATTGTTGCAGCTTACAGCGCTTTCCGGTTCGCCAAATCTAGCAGGAGATCTTGGGCGTGGATTTTTGTTGCCGTGGCGGTAGTGTTCAACCCGGTTGCACCAATCTTCTTTTCGCGGCCAACATGGCGGGTCGTTGACCTAGCAGCAGCTTTTATCCTATTACTCTCGGTGCTGATCCCTGCTGCTGAAAATCGCGGCGAGGCGAGGATGCTGCCGGATAGAAACCGCGAAAGAAACAGCTAGATCTAGGTTTGCCGGTTCTTGTGGTTCCAAGCGCCGAATTTCTTTGATTGGCGGTTACTGGAATCCAAACCAATCAGCGATTGGGCTTCTTCTTTTCCACTTCTGAGCTAAAGCAACCGAAAATTCCAAATGGCCCGCAGCCATGTTCACCTCCAGGTGCGTGATCTCCCTGGCCAACATTTAATAGATGCTCACACACGACCTTCGCATCCGCCGTCAGTTCAATTCTGCTGTCTTGGCACGAGAGAAAGCGGCTTCTTTCACTCATCTGGTCCAGCGCATCAGCATTTGCAGATTTGTATTTGATGGCCTCGTAACGGGTCGAATCAAAATCGCTTGCGGTGCCATTCCAAACACCGGGCACAGCAGCGAAATACGCAAGGATCGGCACCATAAGCCACAGCATTGGTTTTGCTATTCGTCTGACAAGCATGAGGGTGCCCACGGAAATTGTGAACCCGACAACAAAGAAGAGCTTAGTGACGAAACTCCCGGAGTCTTGATTAAACGAAAAGAAATTTACAACCATTTCCGCGCCACTCCACCCCGCCTGACTTTCCGCCATTGACCCGATTGCCACAGCTAAGGTGACAACTGGGATCTTCCAAAGGATCTTCCAGCCGTAGCTCATAATGTTCATAGGGCTAGCATCAATCGAAGACCAGACGGCATGCAACGAATTAGTGAACGCGGTCCAGGCCAGATGCACTCCACTCGCCGGTGATTTCTCGCGCTTTTGCGAGAGTGCCTTCGATGCATTCATCATCGTAATAGAAAAAGTCGTCACCTCTTCGGGCATTCACCAGACAAGTTCTTAGCAGAGGCGAAGGAGATCTGTCCCAAGAGTTCTTTGAGACACGCTCCTGCATATCCAGATACGTGAGGTGGGCGAGTAAATCCGCAGCCTGCAAGCCGGGTGTGTCTTTTGCTAGTGGGTAAGAATCCTGGCCGAGACGCTCCCGGAACGGTGACTCGGGATGCTCCCGGATTTCCTTTAGCAAAATTCGAGCGTAATCAGCGAACGCGCGACCCAGACCAAAATAGAAATCGGCTTTATCACCCTGGCCTGTGTACTCGGCAACCCTCTTCAAACACTGCTGAAACGGCATGAAATACGGCTTCGACGGAGCACCAGTTGTAATCAACCGGCCATCGGTGACTCTTGCTCCCGTTAGAAATTTTCGATCCTCTAAAGAACAGCCGTTGAAGTGTTCAACAACGAGGCCGACGCTCACAGGATAGATTTTTTGATGGCCTATGGTAGTTGCCAGACTCTCAACAGCAGGAGCGTATCTGCGTTGGCGCACCCAGCTCGTGGCGTGGAATTCAGCCATAGGTATCTTAAATTCGTCAAAAACAATCCGCCAATCGCTGTCAAACCTCCCCCAATCTACTTTTTCGCCGAAGTATCCAGCTATGACGCAGACGGATGCTCCATCGTGTACGCCACTTTCGTCAAGATAGCTCTGGATCATCACTCCATGTTACTGCGCTCACCCATAAAGCCATCGTCCGTTGGAGCCGGATGGCCGATTGCGCTGGCACGGCCCGGTTCGTTGACGACATTGGTCACCATTACCGCAAGATTGCAACCAAATGGTGCGCCTAATACAAAACTTCTGTGAAGACTACCCGCTAAGTGGCTCATCCGCCAGTCCGGCGCTTCGCCGTCCAAAGCAATCCTACTCCCGCCGCCACCGCAATCCCTCCATAAACGGCCCACCGTGTTTGACCGGTCATGAAACTGCCGGGCAACACGTTGATGCCTTGCAGGAACCAAACAGCGCCAATCAGAATTAGCAGGCCGCCCAGAACGATACGAGCGATTTGCATAGGAAGTCTCCAGTAATTGGAAGTATAAACACACAGCGATGTAGATTGATAAAATTTGCGGTTAACGTGGTTCCGTTTCCGATATGCATTTCAAATCAATTTTGCAGTTCTGGCTTTTTGCGGAGCGAGTGATCGAGAATACCCGCTATCGCTATAGCCCTAGAGACGAAGAATTTCTAGACGCGGTCAGAGAAACGGGTTCGCAACGGATCATCACCCTACCTCTCAAGACAGTGCTTTACAGAGCGCAACTTGACCACCGAACGGAGCGAAACACGTTGAAAAACGTGTATCGCCCGTCAGCTCCGAGCAGAATGAAGCCAGAACCAAAGTCAGCGAAAGAGGGCCGCGTAAACCCCAAGGGGATTCCATGCCTTTATCTCGCGGATAACCCCCAGACAGCTATGTCGGAAGTGAGACCTTGGCTCGGTGCCTATGTTTCGATTGGTCATTTTGAAACTACAAAAGATCTCAAACTGATGGACTGTACAGTCCCCAAGCAGTATAGCCGTGGCTATGGCCTCCGCAAACAGCGTCAACCACCACGTGAGCTTGAAGAATGGGTTTGGAGCGAAATTTCCAATGCCTTTTCCGAACCTGTTACTGACTCGGATAAGACAGCTAATTACGCCCCAACTCAGATTTTGAGCGAGGTTTTCAGGCAGATTGGTTGTGACGGGATCAAATACAGAAGTCTCCTTGGCGAAGGCGGACATTCGTTCGCTCTTTTCAACCTGGACGACGCCAAAATGATTAGTTGTGGCCTCTGTACCGTCGAGAAGATTCATCACCCCGATTTCTCAGAAGAGGAAAAGATCTATGCCCTAACGGAAGACGGAAAGGAAGTGGAGCGAATATTGCCAGAGGCGGACCTTACCGGAATGGTGAATCAGACCAAATAGCAAAGTAGAGGTGGCAACCGACTGGAAAGACATGAAGCACAAAACTCGGTACTATGCCAACCTTGAAAGTAGAAGCAAGGAACACCTTTGGTGAAACGCGTGGCTTTCATTTTCGGTGCATTTATCCTGGCCATCGGCATCGCTTTCACCGGTTTCACCATCAGGGCCCAGGACACCGCGCAACGCCTTCGCGAAAAGGCGGCACAAGCGCAGGCGGGCGTACGTTCATGGGTCGAAGCGGGCCACGATCCGTCCGCCCTTCTTGCCTTGATGCAACAGGTTAAGCCTGCGCTCGATGCCGGTGATCCACATAAAGCCGAAGCTCTTCTTGATCGCGCCTTGACGATGCTGAGCAAAGGACCGACGCCCAACGATAATTCGCCGCTGCCGGTCTATGCCGCCAAAGAGCTGGAAAGCGATCTTTTTGTCAGGCCGGAGCCGGTCGTGATCGAGGGTTACCACGGAAGTGCGATGGAGCCGTTCATCTCGCCAGACGGTCGCTACCTATTTTTCAACAACGAAAACGATCCGAAGATTAACACCAATCTGTATTTCGCCGAACGCACTGGCAAACTCTCATTCCATTATCTTGGCGAATTACCGGGCGTGAATTCGGACGCTTTGGACGCGGCGGCGAGTATGGACAAGACGGGCCATTTCTACTTCACGACGGTCAGGGATTATGACCGCACAATGAACTCGCTCTACACTGGTGACTTCGACGGCAAAGCTGTCAGAAACCTTCATCCGGTACCCGGAGATATCAGCCCTAAAACACTAGGCACAATCAATATGGATGTGAGCATCAGCCCGGACGGCCAGACGCTGTATATTTCCAGAGCCGTCATATTTCCGGGAGCGCCCGCACCCAAGAAGTCGGAGTTGATGGTGGCGCGGCTCAGGGATGGCACCTTCAGCATCGATCCCGACAGTGCAATCCTCATGAAGAATATCAACACCGGAGCATTGCAATATGCGCCCGCCATTTCTGCTGACGGTCGGGAACTCTATTTCACGCGAGCAAGCCAGCCTATAGCGGGTGCGAATGCGCGGGGCGATTTGCGCATTGTGGTGGCGACACGTAATTTCGTTACTGAGCCCTTTGGCGAACCACGCGCTTTAACGGCGCTTACCGGCTTCGTCGAGGCACCGAGCATTTCGCTCGACGCTAAAGAAATGTTCTTTCATAAGAAGGTTGGCGGAAAGTTCTTGATCTACCGGGCCGAGCGAAATGCCAAAGCCGAAGTCCGTTGATCGGCATTGTGTTGGAGTCGTGTTTCGGTGCAGACGAGCAGAACGAAATCTGCTATTCGGATTTGATAATCCTTCCACATTGGCCAGCCTTCCGGTGGTGCGGGAGAGTATTGATCGATGTGGGCGTCAATGCCATCGGCACGCAGACGATCCGCGAGCGCACGCACCCGGTCATGGTGCTCGGGCGAGTTCAGGCTTTTTGCGTCTTTGCTCCGTCCGCTTTGATGTCTCGTAAATCGGCTCAAAACTCCATCATTATTGAAGTCGGCACCTAGCCTTTCTAGACTTTGGCCGGTTGGGAATACAAGCTTTGCAACAAATTCAAGATTCAGTAGATCTTGTCATGACGCATGTGTTTCGGTTAGACATTCTCATACCGGATTAAAAATATTTCCAAGCCAAATTGGTGCCTCCGCTATCTTGCTGGGCTTTTGGCAACTGGTCTAAAGACCGAACAACTCCCAAACCTTCTTGCCAGCTTCAACGATTTCATAGCCCAAAGCAGCAGTGCCAAGAGAGTTCTTTGCTGTCTCCATCCATTTCTTGATCGCGGAGGTGTTCGGTTCAGCTTCGTCAGTCAATTCGCTCTTAACTTTGATAAGAGCATTCTCTGCCTTTGCAGTTTCATCATTCTTTTCTTCGGCGGCCTTCAGCCTCCCAAGCAGATCAGCGAGTGCGGAGATTCGCTCGTGTTTTTCGTTGAAAGATTGCCCAATGTTGATCGAGCTATCGGTCAATACATTGTGATCGCCTTGGATAGCACCTGCGCCTGTATTCATTGAGCCGATGGTGTTGCCCTTACCCACGACTACGTTGTTGTTAGCCCCAGACACTGACACGCGAACACCTCCCGATTTCAGAGAAATTAGTAGTACCGCCAGATCATAAAGATGTTCGTTGTCAGCAAACAACCGATCCTCGGCCAACTCTTGAATGTTTGCAGTCAAGGGTTGTCTATCGAGAACTCCGCCCAAAAGTAAGGACGAAACTAATTCTTTGGCTGTCCTAATTTCAACGGGTTCATACGATGCGATTGGCTTTGGCATAGCCCGCCTATCCGACCCGATTTATGTTACCGTACTGAGAAGAACAATGGGACCACTTCGGCGTTGTCGGTGTCGAACGACTGTCCATTTCTAAATTCAAGTTTGGGCGGGATCTGCCGGATATCGCTAAACTCGTGGTCAGCGAAGCTGCCATCGGGAGCGACCACTCGGTAGGTTCGACGCAGTTTGCCAGAGCGAACCATGTTCTCGACCGCAACGGCAAACTCAATTCCGTCCACATGCGGAAATGCCCTCCCAATTTCTCTCGGGTCAAGAGCAGCGTTGGAATGAGTCTTCAACCAATCTGCGAGACTCTGCTCTGCATAGGTCATACGCACAGTCCCGGTTCCCTGCGCAGTTTGTCCCGATCCCATACTTCGAAGTCCTTTACAACCATATTATGGCACTGCCTTCCAGAGATGTAAGGTTGGGGTGCTGAAACCTTCGCCCCGACAGACGAGAACCTGATAATGGGAGCGCTTCCGGCGCAAAACTTTGACTCAGTATTAACACTGAAATTTAGTCGATTTGGTACTGCTAAATTTTCTATCAGATTAAACTTTCAAGCCCGTTTTGAGATTCGATCGGTTCCACCGAGTTCCCCTTACACGGTTTTCTGATGCCGACTCTGTTGAGCCAGGCACAATCTCGCTTGGTACTGGTAAGAGGCGCAGTTTCGACCCTTTTAAACTAGGACAAAATTGACCGTTTCGACTGTAGTGGGCAGATTGAATGGGAATTCTCCAGGTGTTTGTTCTTGGAAGGTGATCGGATGGGAATGGCTCCTGCCCTTCCATTAGGGGTTTCGGACGGGCTCTAAGATCTAGAAAAATGCCCGCTAACTTTCAGTTGCCTCAGATTATTAACAATGGTTAAAAACGAAACGATTTTTGCCGCATCCTTGCAATGCGCAGCGACGCCTCTTCTACCTCTTCAAAACACCTTTCAAGGACTCGCTCAATTGGCAGATCATTCCAGATGCCCTCTTCTTGGAGGGTAAGTACAAACGCCCCTGTTGTTATCACTCGGGCGCTTGGAGTGATCGCCGCAGCGGTCATCGGAGCTAACGAAACCGCTTCGATGTTGCCCAGATAAAAAGGAACAGTAAACTGAACTTTGATGACAGTCCCATCATTTCCATGAACCTCGACACCTACATTTCTGCTGTGAACCAAAGTAAAATTACAAGCCCTATGCTTGTCAGTGTTGCTTAGCTCGTTCAGCACAGATAAGGGGTTCGGCTTCGGACCAAACGGGTCATGCCAAGGCTGAAATGTTTTGATGATTGTTAGCGCCGCTGAGGGAACCCCTTCAAGAAGCTTGTCCTTCCAGTTTTTTTCTTCCTTGGTGAATGGGAACGCTATTCTTGGCTTCTTGTAATCATTCAGTGGATTGACCGTCCGAGCAAGGCCACAAACCAAATTGTCCAACGCCCCACTCATGTTGTGAACGCACTCACCCATTAAAACGCTGAGACCGGGTGGTGGAATATAGTCTTTGACCCACATTACGAGCCAAGGGTGCAACTCGCTCGGGGATGTTTTTAAAACCTGTTCGACCTTAATCGTTGACAGGAACTCTCTGATTTCTAGATGAAGTATATCGATCTGTTCGTGCGCCCGGATCATCTTCGCATCGACGCTTTCCATCCACGGAAGCGAGTTTGACGGCGGCATGAACAATTATTGCCCGTTCGTGACGATGGAATTTAGCAACCGGTTAAGCACGACTTCCTTGCTCTTCCAATTGCCCCTTAGCCGCCTACCGCCGCGCTTCGCGCTCCTTAAACATCGCAATTATTTCCAGTTCATTACCCCAACTAAACCAGCACTTCCGTCGATAATGTGCCAGCAACTCTTCCAGCTTCTCCGCGCTACTGGCGTCCGGCCATTCAATCGTGACCGGCCCCGCGAAACCGGGGAGCCGCTCGCCTTCGATGTACTGGCCATCCCACCGCCACTCGTGCGTCGGAGTCGTATCTAAGTTCGTCAAGCCGTACTTCACCTGAAGTAAGTCACAATCGCTCAGCGTGTAAATGAATCCTTCGTCCAACAGCTTGCGAATGTTCACTGCTACGTATGTGGCATTGCCTTCAATTTTGGCGATCAAATCAGATCTCGACATGGGACCTTCCACTTTGAGCAAAGCTAATATGCTTCGCTCGGTCTCTGTGAATTGCGCTCTTCTCTCATGGTTCAACCTCCAGATTGATGTGGGCTGTGTTCCTTGGGGAACAGCCCGAACGCAGAAGTTTTTCTGAGTCTACACAGGGGGTTCGTAGTTCGAATGGACATGTTTATCAGAGATTGAACACCGAAACGTCTGCCCGCGAGTGGCGGCAACATTCAAAACAACTACGGGATCGCTGGAAGAGGGGGATCAAGCGCATGTTCCAAATGGAATTCAGCTTCGTCGATGAGGAGCCGGAAATCATGGCGACATTGGAATCCGCCCGTTTGCAAAACCTGCGATTCGACGTTATTGCCGCCATGATTGCGGATCGCAATCAACCCACCTGGATCACGAGCCGGAAGATCTGTGCTGAGATGGCGGTTACCATTAAGCAGTTGCAGACGCCGGTCGCACCGTTCCAACGTCGAAAGACCCAAACGAAACTGAATGACCTGATGAAGGCTCTTCGTCAGCTTCAACGGACACTGGTGAGCGAAGCGCGTTCCATGCGGGATGGGCTCGATTTGGATGGGCGTCAGTTCAAGTTTGTGTTCGGTGAAGTACGGCGGCTATTCGAAGAGGCGTTGAGGGATGCAGGGGTTGACGGTCCCCAAGCGCAGAACGTTATGTGCCGATTCGACGATTTGCGGGGGGCTAGCGACGGTGCGCTTCGTAGGGAGATGAGCCGGATCACCGAGACTGCTCCCGCCCAAAGGGACGCTGCTGCCTTAACCGAACGTTGCTCGCACGGATTATATTGAAAGCGATGCCGTATAAAGCCGATGATCGCTACGAAACTCCTGGGGGAGCCGAAGAAATGTGGCGCTTCATGGATCTTTTGAAGTTCACGCATCTTCTGGAAACATCATCTCTTTGGTTTTCGCGGCTGGATCTCTTGGATGATCCGCGTGAAGGACGCTTTACGAATTTTGAATTGCAACATGTTCGCGCGAGCGGTGAGCTTGGCGAAGTGTTCTTCAGGGCTGCCGAGTTGAGCCGCAGACACTCATTCGTGAATTGCTGGTTTGGGAGCAAAGAAGAATCTATTGCGATGTGGAAATTGTTCGGTAGTGTCGCAATTAGGACTTCAGCGGCTAAGATCATTACGGCCCTAACGAGCGCGTCACAGACTATCTACATGGGTCGAGTCAAATACCTAAAATGGCAGTCGGACATCATGAGCCCCGACATCCATTCTCGCGTGATGGTCGTTCGAAAGTCTTCCCCTTATACTCACGAATCCGAAGTCAGGCTGCTCATCACCGATCAGTCGGCCCTCTCAAACCCAGTCACGTCTGCGAAAATCGCGTCTGCTCAGGAAACGGCGTTACACGATTCAAAACAACTATCTGAGTTTCAAATGAGCAAGGTGATACATGACATCCTAATGTGCGCTGAGGTTCCAACGGGCCTTAGAGTTCAAGTAGACCTAAACGAGCTTCTCGCGGAAGTTATTGTTGGTCCAGACCTGCCAGAGTGGGCCGCTTCACACTTTAGCAAGTTGCTTCAGCGCTACGATGTGACGTGTCCCGTGCGCTTATCCGAGATGCATGATGCGAACAATACTGGGTATCGAGAAATTGGCCCGTCGCGTCAAATTTAATTGTTTTGTCATTCCGATTGACTAGTTCGGCTTCTCATCCTTCGGGTCAAATTCCTCTAGAATATTTTCGGCGATCTGATCCGCGTAATGATCGGCCACCACGCTCGACGCCCCCATCCGCCGCTGGAACTGCTTGCCTAGTTCAGTCTTGGCGGTGCCTCTCGGTCCTTCGGCGTCCCACAGTCGTTGCTTCTCGGTTTCGACCGTGGCTTGGAGAAGCTTTCGCGCTGCCTGCTTTTCCTGTTCGCTTGCGGAATTGCTGTGCAACGCGTCCAATCGCTTCGACCCCAGCATCTCCGATAGCAGAGGGTAGCAGGCGTCATAGATGATTTCGCGGGTCTCCTCGCCGGTTTCGGTGAGTTGGAGATCGCCACTTTCGGTCAGGCCAAAATCAAGCAAGCATCTTTCGATTGGATGAAGCATGTGAGGCTCTGCGGCACCGAATTCGTCAAGCTGAACAATCGCGTCTCTCATCGTTAGGGCGGTCACGACGGAGCAGTCGCCATTTGGCCATCGGCAGAGAAATGCGCCGGTATCATTGATCTCGTCGAGGGGGTTCTCGTCACCCTCCTCTTCCGAATCCATGACTTCGACCGGTTCCAAATGGTGGGGCTGACTGACGGCTAGATCCAAATTCGGCAGATCATCAAAGTCGTTTGCCGTTTGCTCCTCGCTGACGACACTGGCAATGATTTCCATACCGAGTTGGTCGAAGAGGGGGTTTGCCATTAGTATTTCGGCCATGCAGTCTTGAACGGATGTTACGTCTTCAGCGACTTCCTCGTCGGTCATTGGCCGGGTGGATTCGTTTTCCGGGTCGTGTTGATCCACGGGAATCTGCACGTTTGCCTTGGTTAGTTGGCGGCCAACTTTTAGAATCTGCGCCAATCGCGTGGGATCGAATTGAAGGCGGATCGTTACGTCCAAGTAATGGATCGATTCAGTCATACGTTTCACGTTTTCCCAGTACTTTTGATTATCGGAAAGCAAAATCGAGGGTGGCGGCCAACAAACTCGCCAGGGCTTCGCAGCCAATCGACTCCCTTCTTCCTTGTTGTGATCGCACTTTGGATGGTGTGCGCTTGGATAAAGACATCCATCAAATTCATCTAATTTCGCACGCAGACAGGAGTGATCGGCGGGAACCGCTAATCGTTCGCGGAGACAGATTGGCGGCTTTTAGCTGATATGGTCGCTGGCCCAGCAGTCAAAGCGGCTCATCAGAATTTGGATCAAAATTTGTGTCCAGTCCCTGCATTTCAGGTGGGTTCACGTCGGTTCACGAGTTTTGAGAAAAGCTGATAAGTGATTGAACTGACAGGATGTGACCGTACTTGATACCACCAGTACGGTCACCCTTCCAGTGACTCTTAATCACTAGGTTGAAGGTTCGATTCCCTCCGCGCTCACCAACACCCCTTTTTGCCCACAAAATTCAGCTGGCTGTTTTGGGGCAGTTCTGTCAATTTTTGGGAATGTTGTCGT
>Ga0182012_10000551_pt1 | contig 41547 bp, 36 predicted proteins | sample 612S2SmetaG_FD_120486 | JGI IMG/M metagenome (GOLD analysis project Ga0182012, IMG submission 120486) | Permafrost microbial communities from Stordalen Mire, Sweden - 612S2S metaG | ecosystem: Environmental > Terrestrial > Soil > Wetlands > Permafrost | place: Sweden: Stordalen | collected... | reverse complement strand
CCTTGCCCAATACGAGCAGGCCTTCGGCGCGCTCAAGCTCGAACCGCAGAGCCAGAACTTTCCCATGGGGCCCGTGAACTAGAAGCAGGGAACAACGTAACAGGGAATAGGGACGAGTTGAGCGACCGCATCAACTTTCGATCACGCCCATGAATTTGGGTGCCCCAGGTCTCGATTTTGAGACCTGGGAGAGCACCAATCTACGCGGTCACGGTACTGGAAAACCCACAATGGGAGCGAACGATTGCGCTGGAGCCGAATCTTCAATCCGTCGCCGGATGCCCCGCTGCCCTTGTGGATGATCTTCCCGGTCATCTTTGCCGCGCTCTATGCCAGCCACTTCGCGCTGCTGCGCGTTCCCTATTTCTGGGATGAAGCCGGTTACTACATTCCCGCCGCGTGGGATTTCTTCCGCACCGGCTCGCTCATCCCTATCACCGTCATCACCAACGCGCACCCGCCGCTGCCGAGCATCTATCTTGCGCTGTGGTGGAAGCTCTCCGGCTTCTATCCCGAGGTCACGCGCGAGGCGATGCTGATGGTGGCCGCGCTGGCGCTGCTCGGCGTCTGGCGTCTGGCCATGCGCCTCGTCGGCGTGAGTACCGTCGCAATCTGGACGACGATCCTCACCGGCCTCTATCCCATCTGGTTCGCGCAGAGTTCGCTTGCCCACGCGGACATCTTTGCCGCCGCCTGCACGCTATGGGGGCTCAACTACGCTCTGCCGCTGCGCAATCGCAATGCGCGCGCGGCGTTCCTGTGGTTTACGGCAGCGGCACTCTCGAAAGAGACAGCGATTGCGATTCCGCTGACGCTGGCCGTCGTTCGCCTCGTGGATGCATTGCAATCTGCCGGGCCTTCCCGCTCGCGGCTCCTGCGCGAAGCATCCTGGCTTGCCGGTTGTGTTGTCCCGCTGGCCAGCTGGTACGGCTATCACAAATTCAAGACCGGCTTCCTCTTCGGCAATCCGGAGTTTCTACGCTACAACGCGCAGGCCACGCTTGAGCCGTTGCGCATTCTCGCCGCCTTCGTGCATCGCCTTCTGCACCTGACCGCGCACATGAACCTCTTCGTCCCCGTCGGCATCGCCTACGCGGCACTGCTCTTGGCCCCGCGCACCCAGGCTGACGGCAGCGAACGCCAATCCATCGACGCGCCCGTCTTACGCCTGGTCTTTCTGCTCCTGCTCGTCAACGCGTTCGAGTTCAGCGTACTCGGCGGAGCGTTGCTCACACGGTATCTGCTTCCCATGTATCCGCTCGTGCTGCTGATCGCGGTTACCACGATCTACCGCCGTGCGCCCTATTGGCAATCTTTCATGCTGCTCGCGGCAGGTGCATTTGTCGTCGGCATCTTCATCAATCCGCCTTATGGATTCGCTCCCGAGGACAATCTCTCCTACGCGCGCGAAGTCCGGATGCACTTGGCGGCAATCGCTCAACTCAAAAAGCAGGCGCCGGATTCGACCGTGCTCACCGCCTGGCCCATGACCGACGAGCTGACGCGGCCCGAGCTGGGATACGTGAAGCAGCCGTGGGAAGTAGAGCCGATCAGCGACTTTACCCAGAGCGAGATTGCCCGCGCGGCCAAGGAACCGGAGAAGTACTCCTCCGCACTGGTGTTTTCCACCAAGTACGATCCGGCATCGTCGTTGTTCAGCCTCGGGGCAAAGAGCCGCGCCCTCGATGAGCAGTACTTTGGCCTGCATCACGACATGGCTCCCGAAGAAATCGCCAGGCAACTCGGCGGGACGATGCTCTGGAAACGCGAAGAGCAAGGCATGTGGATTGCGCTGATCAAGTTCGACCGGCAGGTTGAAGCAATGGTTCAGTATTGAGTTTGCCAGCGTCTATAACATCTTCCGCAGAAACTCAAACACCACATATCCAATCAGCGCCGAGACCAGCGCAATCGCAAAATTCGCAGCCGTAAAAATGTCGTGCAGCGCAAAGACCAGCGTCTTACCCTGGGCCGCCGAGCCGTTGAACTCGCCCATCAACAGATTCGAATAAAACAGAAAGATAATGAACGCGACCTCAATCACCAGGCGCAATACCGGGTGAGGGCGGTGCTTCAGCTTGGGAAACGGCGGCATGAAGGAATCATAAAGGCGAAGCTGCGTGGGACAAAGAGAATTCGGCTGGAGGCAAGTTCCAGGTAACCCTGTCCGCGCCTGCCAACACCCACAACGCCTATAATCAGTATGTTGTGCTTATTTTTTCATCACTTGCATTCTCCCTGAGATCCCGGCTTGCGCAAGGCGCACAGTTCGCAGCCGCGCTCTGTCTTATCCCCGGCATCTTTGCCCATGCGCAAACCGCGCCCGCGGCCCCAGGCCCGCCCACGCCCTCAGGTTCGCCCGCCGATCACGCTCGCATTCTGCTCGTGTTGCCCTTCGACAATCAAACCGGCCAGCCGAGCCTCGACTGGATTCGCGAAGCCGCGGCCGACCTGCTCACCAGCCGCTTCAATTCCGCGGGCTTTGCCCCCATGAGCCGCGCAGACCGTTTATACGCCCTCGATCATCTCGGCTTGCCGGAGAGCTTCCAGCCCTCGCGCGCCAGCGCGCTCAAGCTCGCCGAGACTCTCGATGCCGATTCGATCATTGTCGGCAGCTACTCCATGGACCGCGATTCTTTGGTTGTGTCGGCGGAGATTGTCGATGTGCCCCACCTGCGCATTAGCCAAACCATCAGCGCCAGCGGCGGCAAGAGTTTGTTGATCGGTGTCTTCGACTCTCTGGCATGGCAGCTTACCAGGCAGCTCGACCCTGCCTTCAGCGTGGGGCAGGAGACCTTTCTTGCGGCCGGAAAATCCATGCGCCTTGAATCCTATGAACAGTACATTCGCGGCATCTCGGAGCCCGACGCGGCCGAGCGGCAAAAGCATCTGGAGCAAGCCGTGAAGCTCAGCCCCGACTATAGCCCGGCGTGGATGGCTCTGGGCCGCGAGGAGTACACCAGCCAGGAGTACGAAAAGGCCGCGGTTGCATTTTCCAAAGTCGATTGGAACGGCGCAGAGGGTCTGGAAGCCGGCTTTTATCGCGGCATGTCGCTCCTGTTCACGGGTGAATACGCCGAGGCTGAAAAATCCTTTGCCAATGTGGCGCGCGTGCTGCCGCTGGCCGAGGTGGTCAACAATCAGGCCGTAGCGATGAGCCGCCAGAGTCACGACGGCACTGCGCTCTTCGTTCAGGCCGCAGCCGACGATCCGACCGATGCCGATTATCACTTCAATCTGGCAGTGAGCCTGAGCCGGCAGGGAAACCGTGTGAGAGCGCAGGATGAGTTGACGCAGTGCCTGAAGCTCAGCCCGAGCGACAGCGAGGCGCAGGCATTTCTGGACGCGTTGAAGCAGCCCAATGCCAATGCTGCTACTGGCCTCGCGCCTCTGGAGCGGATTGCCCGCACCTTCAATGCCGCGGCCTTTCGCCAGGCTGCCACCATGATGGAGCAGATGAACGCCGCGGCACTTCAGGCTCTTCCGCCCGCCGAGCGCGCGCAACAGCTTTCCACGCAGGCCAAAGCATATCTTGACCGCGGCCTGTTGCTCGAGGCGGAGCGTCTTTACCGCTCTGCTATCGAGGCCGATCCAAAATCTGTCGAGGCCCACGCCGGCCTGGCCGAGGTGCGGCAGAGAACTGGCGATGCAGACGCGGCGCGAAAAGAGGCGCAGACTGCTTTGGGGCTGGGCCCATCGGCACAGGCGTACCTGGTTCTGGCGCGGCTCGATCTTGACGTGAATGATTTGAACGACGCAGGCACCGAACTAGGCCAGGCCATGAAGCTGGACCCCAATAGCACCGCCGCCGTGGAGGTTCTATGGCTGCTCCAGTCCCGCGGAGGGCAGGCGAAATAGGGGGATCTACGCACTGAGCTCTCACGAAGTTGATACCGTAGCTGACTTGCTGACTTGCTATCGCGCAGAGCGCGGCTGACTCGCTAAAAGCAGAACAAGCAGATCCTCCGACCCCTTTGAGTACAAAGGAGCACAAGGAAGATGCAATATGGAGAGTCAGATGTATAGTTCCCTTAATATGCACTTGGAATATGCACTTGGAAAATTCGGAACGGCCGCTAAAGGGAGCCGATCATGAAATCGCATTTGCGCAAAGTCACCCATGCCATCGCGCTCGCCCTGAGTGTATTCCTTCTGTCTGGCGCCGCGCCCGCTACCCACGCTGCACAACCGCTCGTCGACAAACTCCTGCTCAAAGACACCATTCAGCCGGTAACCTCCGATGAACTGGCCCGCGCCATCGCAAGCGCCAACAGCGATGGAGCCGCCGCGTTGCTCATCCAGATGGACACGCCCGGCGGCCTCGTCGAGTCCATGCGTACTATGGTCGCCGCGATTCTGGCTTCCAAGGTTCCAGTCATCATTTATGTAGGCCCATCCGGCGCGCGCGCCGGTTCAGCAGGCTTTTTCCTACTCGAATCGTCAGACATTGCCGCTATGGCGCCGGGCACCGAGGCCGGCGCGGCTCACGTCGTATTTGAGGGCGGCACACCCGACGCAACCGAGGCGCTGAAGGTGGAGAACGATGCCGAAGCCTTCCTCCGTTCCTACGTAACCAAGCGCAACCGCAACGCGGACGCGGCCACGGACGCCGTCAAGAACTCGCACTCCTACACCGCCGAGGAGGCGCTCAAGCTGAATTTGATCGACGTAATCTCCGCCAGCGATGCCCAATTGATCGCCTCGCTCGATGGCCGCGAACTTACGCGATGGGACGGCACAAAGCAGACCTTGCACCTGGCCGGGGCGCGGATTGAGGAGATACACCTCACCCTGCGCGATCGCCTGCTCGGCTGGCTGGTCGATCCGAATATCGCGCTCCTGTTTCTGGTCGGCGGCGCACTGCTAATCTATCTCGAATTCAACACACCGGGCACGATTGTCCCCGGAGCGCTGGGCACGCTCATGGTGTTGCTGGCCATCTTCGCGCTCAATCTCCTTCCCATTCGCTACACCGCGGTCCTGCTGCTGGTTGCGGCGCTCATCCTGCTGCTGCTCGAAGCCAAGTTCGGCGGCCACGGCGCGCTCGCCATCGCCGGCATCGTCTGCCTCACCTTCGGCATGTTAACGCTGGTCGCCGCGCCAGTGCCGGAGATGGGCGTCAGCCCCATCGTCGCCATCGCCATCAGCACTGCATTCGGAGCCATCACGTTCTTTCTTGTAAGGCTCGCCGTGCGCGCGCGCAGGCGGAAGGCCCTCATCGGCCCAGATGCCCTGGTAGGAGCGCGCGCCAGCGCCATGGAGTCGCTTGCGCCACAGGGCCACGTTTTAGTCGAAGGCGAGATTTGGGAGGCCGTCGCATCGCAGCCCATTGCCGCCGGAACACCGTTGCGTGTCGTCAGTCACGATCAGATGCTGCTGCGCGTGGAACCCATCGCGGAGTCACTCACGGACACGCTCAATGCTCCCCTCACTGGGCCAACGCAACCCGCATCCTGACGCGCGTGGAGTACAATCCCTGCTGAGAGCTATGGAATATTTGACCCCGCGTTTGCGAGGCCCAGGCTCCAAACGAGGTGAGCCCAATGTCCATCACCGATCTGCCCATTCCCACACTGATTCTCGTCGCCATCATCGTTCTCTATCTGCTCAACTCCATCAAGATCCTGCGCGAGTACGAGCGCGCCGTCATCTTCCGGCTGGGCCGTGTGCTCGGAACTCCTAAAGGTCCGGGCATCATCCTCGTCTTCCGTCCCCTCGATCAGATGGTCCGTATCTCGCTGCGCCAGGAGGTGCTGGAGGTTCCCTCGCAGGATGTCATCACGCGCGACAATGTCACGCTCAAAGTCAACGCGGTCGTCACTCTCTACGTTGTGAATCCCAACGATGCAGCCATCAAGGTGGCCAACTACGTTTATCAGACCTCGCAGTTTGCGCAGACCACGCTGCGCTCGGTACTCGGCGAGGTGGAACTGGATGAGCTGCTCAGCCATCGCGACAAATTGAACCTCCGCATCCAGACCATCATCGACCAGCGCACGGAGCCCTTCGGCGTGAAGGTGACTTCTGTCGAAGTCAAGCAAGTCGATCTGCCCGAGCAGATGCTCCGCGCCATGGCCAAGCAGGCCGAAGCGGAGCGCGAAAAACGCTCCAAGATTATCCATGCCGAGGGCGAGTTCAACGCCGCGCAAAAGCTGGTGGACGCAGCCGCGCTCATGGCCACCCAGCCCATGACCCTGCAACTGCGCTACCTGCAAACACTGGCCGACATCGGCGTGGAGAAGAACACCACCATCGTCTTCCCCCTGCCGATGGATATGTTGACGCTGCTCAACAAAATGGGCGTGAAAGCGGAGGAAGGAAACAAGCAGTAAACTGGCAGTGGAAACGAGATCGAGACAAGGATGGTGCATGCAGGGCGATTTTGATCAAGAGGAAATAGAGCCCGAACGCGGCGATCATGGCGAAGTCGTCACGCTTGGATTTGGCAAGTTGCTGGGGTTGTTTTTCATCCTGGTGCTTGTCTGCGCTCTCTGCTTTGGAGGCGGCTACCTCCTGGGCCGTCGCACAGTAAAGCCTTCGGCAACGGCGGCCCCGACGACAGGCGCCGAACAGCAGTCATTGCAGCCGAGTGGAGCGATCCCCAAACCTTCGGCCATCCCGCCGGATTCTGCTGCCGTGCCGCCGATCGCGACCCAGCAGGATCCCGCAACAGGTTCTCCCTCTGCTGGAAACGTATCGGCCCAAGCTGCAACACAGCAGGGCAATCAGCCCCTGGCTGCAAGCGCGCTTCCGCCGCGCCCCGCTGCAAAGCAGCCTCAACAGTCCGCTGATAGCGCGCGTACAACCCCAGCGTCGGGATCATCGTTCATGGTGCAAATTGCGGCGGTCGCCAGGCCTGAGGACGCGGATGTTCTGGTGCACGCGCTTCGCAGACTCAAATATACGGTAACGGCGCAGCACGAGGACTCGGATAATCTATATCACGTCCGCATGGGGCCATTTGCAACGCGTGGCGAAGCCGACGAATGGCGCACGCTGTTGGCCAATGACGGCTACAACGCAGTCGTACAGCAATAACCTAACGCAGTCGTCCGGCAATAACCTCTAGTGTAGTGTCCTATCAATCTGGGTGCCCCAGGTCCCGCATTTGGGACCTGGGAGAGCGCAAAACTACAAGGTCGCGGCTCTAACCGCGCATCCACTCCGGCAATCCAGATGCAATCGAGGCACGCACCGCGGCCAGCAACTCTTCCCGCGCAGCGTAGTCGCCAGGGTGAACCGGCTCATGAAAGACCAAATGCGCCGTGCCGCGCGTGATGCGCAGGCTGCCCTTGCCCATCAGCTTTTCCGTTCCGAAGATAGAGACAGGAATACAGGGAACGCCGGCTTCCATGGCCAGATAAAACGGCCCTTTCTTGAAGGGCAGCAGTCGACCGTCCGGCGAGCGCGTACCCTCAACAAAAGTGATAATGTGCAGCCCCTTGGCGAGCACTCGCTTGGCAGCCGCTACGCTCTCCTGCGCGCTTTGCACGTTGCCATCACGCGACACCGGAATCAGTTCGCCCAACTTGAATGCGTAACCGAGGATGGGAATGCGCATCAGCGAATTCTTGAGAAATGCCGAAGCGCGACCGGGAATCATCGGATAAAGCGCCGGCGGGTCTAGATTCGAAACGTGGTTGGCCATGAAGATGCACGCCGTGCCGGCAGGCACGCGATCACGGCCTTCGGTTTCTACGCGCACTCCGCCTACGCGAAGCCCCATGCGCGCCGCCCAACATGCCGTGTTGTAAAGCGGGTTCACGTCACCGGTGATCAAGGCCCAGGGAATGAAGATCAGCGCGCTGGGCAGGCCGAGAACGATGAGTGTTGCCAGCATCAGCAGAGAGTTGATCATGCCTTCGACTCGTCCTTCGTGCTCTCTGGAAATCGCTCCCGCAGCCTTGCCGGCAGTTTTTCGTAGATGCCCTCGAATCCGCCGTTGGAAAGAATCGCCACCACGTCGCCGGATTTCAAGCGTGCTGCAATGCCGTCGACAATCGCGTTCGCATCGGCCAGCAGCTCAGCCGGTGTTCCCGCGGCATTGAGCACGGCGACGACATCCTCCGGGTGCAGCCGTTCCGCATCCGGAATGCGCTGCTGCTGGTAGACACCGGCGAGCACAACATGGTCCGCAAGCCGCAGTCCGGCAACCAAATCACCCTCAAGCACCTTGCGGCGCAAAGTATTGGAACGAGGCTCCAGCACCGCCCAGAGCCGCGACTGCGGATGCACCGAACGCAGCGCGCGAAGAGTTTCTCGAATCGCCGTGGGATGATGGGCAAAGTCTTCAATCACCGTAATGCCGCCACTCTCTGCGCGCACTTCGAGCCGCCGCTTGACACTTTTGAATGAGCGAAGCGCTTCGACGATGGCATCTTTTGAAACCCCGCGCCCGAACGCCAATGCCGTGGCAGCGGTAGCGTTGAGCGCATTGTGCTCGCCGGCCAGGCTCATCGCAAGCTCTGCCCAGAGCGCGCCATCTCGCCACAGCTCCCAATGCGTTTGCCCTGATTCGTAGCGCAGATTGCGCATTCTCCACAATGCCGACTCGCTGAATCCGTAACGCTCCACGCGGCAGAGCGCATGGCTCACGCATTCGGTCACATTGCCGCTGCCATCGTAGGCGACGATCAGTCCGCGACGAGGAACCAGGTTCACCAGCCGTTTGAATGCCGTCTTCACCGCATCCAAATCGGCGTAAATGTCTGCGTGATCGAACTCAACGTGCGTAAGGATGAGCCCGTCGGGAAAGTAATGCAGAAACTTCGGTCCCTTGTCGAAGAAGGCAGTATCGTATTCGTCGCCCTCCACGATAAACGTTGGTGTGGGCCGCAACTGAAAACTCGACGAAAAGTTTTCCGCTACGCCGCCAATAAGGAAAGATGGTTCAAGGGCCGAGTTCTTGCGCGATGCTACCTGATAAATCCACGCCAACATGCTGGTGGTCGTAGTCTTGCCATGCGTCCCGGCTACCACAAGCGATTCGCGTCCTTTGAGAAACTCCTCGCGCAACAACGCCGCCATTGACGTAAACGGAATCCGCTCGTCGAGCACGCGCTCGATCTCCGGGTTGCCGCGAGAGAGCGCGTTGCCGATAACAACCAGATCGGGCGCCGGCGTTAGATTCGATTCCGCATACGGCTCAAGCACCGGAATTCCCAACTCGCGCAGCAGGTCGCTCATCGGCGGATACGCAGCTTTATCGGACCCGGTAATGCGGTGCCCCTGCAGTTGCAGCAGCCCGGCCAGCGAAGCCATGGCCGTGCCGCAGATGCCGATGAGATGAATGTTCCGTGGCGAAGCCCTCATGCAGTCACCGCCGGCTCCAGCAAGTTCAATGCGCAATCAGTTCCCGCAAGCAACTCCGCCTCAACTCCGAATATGAGCGTTACGCATTGCCGCGAGACGTGGCCGCTGCGCAGGCCGATGGCGATTGGCCCGTCGAACCAGTCAAGCGCCGAGAGAATCGCCTGATCGAGCAGTTCAGGCGCAGCGCCGGGCGAGGCGCAGTTGAGCATCTCGCCAAATACAATCCCCGTCACGCCTTCGAACTTGTCCGCCTGCCGCAGGTGCCAGAGCATTCGGTCCAATTGATAAGGCTTCACGCCCACATCTTCCAGGAACAACAGTTTTCCCTCAGTCTCCGGCTCCCACGGTGTGCCAATCAGAGAGGTAACAATACTCAGGCATCCGCCGTACAGCACGCCGCGCGCGTCGCCGGATTGGAGCGTGCGCAGACCTTCGCCGGGTCCGACAGAATAAACTCTGCCGGTGATGGCCGCGTTAAAACTATCCAAATGCACCCCATCCTCAAGAAAAAAATCGGCGGCAAGCATTGGGCCGTGAAACACCGGCAAGCCGATCTCGTCCAGCAAGTGCAGTTGCACGCCGGTAAGGTCGCTGTAGGCAAAGAACGGCTTGAGGTGCCTTGCGATTGCCTCCAGATCAACGCCGTCCAACAAATAATTCGACCCGTAGCCGCCGCGCATCGCCATCACCGCGCTGGACTCTGAGCTTTCAAACGCAGCATGAAGGTCGGCGAGCCGCTGCTCGGCTGTTCCGGCAAAGTAGAGCGGCCCGCGTGTGAGTGCGTTCGCGCCAAATGCGGGCGCGTAGCCAAGCGACTGCAATGCGGCAAGTCCGCCGTCAATGCGCTCCTGCATCGCAAAGGATGCCGGTGCAAGAATGCGAATGCCTGCGCCTTCGGCAACTGCAGGAGGCTTGAGCAGATGAGTACTCACCAGGCTTCTCCCCGTGCAATCAGCGATGCCGGGCCGGTAAGGTAGAGCTTGTTTCCCGCGCCCTGCCACTGCACGCTCTGCGCGCCGCCCGGCGCAATCACTTCCAACTCATGCTCAGCGCCATAGATGCCGATCATAGCGGCAGACACGGCAGATGTTCCCGTGCCCGACGAACTCGTGGGTCCAACTCCCCGTTCGAAGATGCGAATCGCAACCTGATGAATGGGCTCCGATGAGCTGCCCAGTACATGAACGAATTCAACATTCGTTTGATCGGGAAAATCAGGATGGAAGCAAATCTCCTCGCCAATCTCCTCCCAGCTTCGCTCGCCAATGGAAAAATCAAGCGTTGCAAGCGCGCGTTCGCTGGCATCGAGCGGCATGTCTCGATCAAGAGAACCGTGCTGGGAATTTAAAACAATCACCAAGTGAGGATTGCCCATGGAGACAAAGACGCCGTCAATCTTCGTGCCGTCGGCAAGTTCCACCGTGCGCTTTTCGAGCTCCGGCACATCCATGTCGGTGGTGATCATGTACGTAATGCCGTTGCTCTCCGTGTCGCGAATCTCGCGGATGGTCGAGATGCGCACGCCGGCATCGGTGGTGATGGAAAGCTCATCGCCGGCCTGTGCGCCAACCTCTTCTGCCATCCACGCGGCCACGCAGCGTGTGCCGTTGCCGCTGATCTCGGCGACCGATCCATCCGCGTTGTGCAGTCGGATGCGCCCGGACTTCGGTCCCGGCCCCGACTCGTTGAGCCATGAAAAAAACTCGATGCCGTCCGCGCCGATGCCGGTGTTGCGCTCGCAGAGGCGCTCGGTCAGCGTTGCCCAGTCGCGGCCTTCCGCAGTTTCTTCCGTAACGATCAAAAAGTCGTTGCCGCAGGCGTGAGCTTTGGTAAAAGGAATCAATCTTCCTCCGGTGTTTCGAATCGATTATCGATCCGGCCCCGCAAATACTGATATTCCGTGCCCCATCCTTGCGCGTTTTTGTTGGCGCAAGGGTGGGAGACCTCATCACCACTTCGGGGCCGGATCAATCGAGCAGCGCCTTGCCCGATGCTATCACCGGCTGCGGGCCTCGTTCCTCCGTGAATTGTTTATCGCAGGCCGGGAGTATCGGAGACGTAAATTGTTGCGTCAGGCTGGTCTTTAGCGGTGAATCGCGCCACGGCAGTGAGGCTCTCCGGATGCGCCTTCACGGCTCTGTCGACCTCGTCCCCTGCAAAAGCCAGAATAATCTCCGCATGAGCGGCTGGAGCGTTGAGCGCATCGCTGAAAAAGTGCCGGTCGCTCTCATTGATCGTCTGGCGCAGCGGAATTCCAGTTATGGAAACCAGCTCAGGATAGACGGAAGTATTCATCAGGATTTGCGCTCCGGGCAGCTCGGCCAGCAACGCTCGCAGTAAAGGCGGAATGTTCCGATCGAATGGCAAGCGGGCTTCGTAGTTTTTTTCGCCTTCCACATAAACCAGCGGTCCCTTGCGCGCAATCGCAATCGAATTGATCGCCACGAGAGCAAAGAGCGCGGTGACGGCATACTTTGTCCAGCGCAGCTTGATGGTGCGAAGAACAGAAAGTAGCAGGTGCGCGCAGAATCCCAGGCCCAGAGCCAGAGCGGGAAGCAGCTCCACGCCATACCGCGTGTTGTACCAGGAGTGCGGCCACCACACCGGCAGAAAAATGGGCACGGATCCAAAGGCCACCGAATAAGCGTAGAAGGGGACGGGAATCCAGAGCAGCAGCGCCCACGAATAATTTCTGTAGCGCATGGTCAGCCACGCCGCAATGGTTCCGAGCCCGCTGAGCGCGAGCACAAGGTTTGCACCTCTCGCAATCGCGTTCATCTCCGCGGATTTCACGAAAAAAATCAGAGCGACCCATGGATTGTGCCAGCCGGGATGCAGCGGCCACGAACTGTGGACGGCAGTGCGGGCTTCGATGGCCAGCGCCGAGTAAGGGCCGCGGGCAAAGTAGAGCCAGTCGCCGAAGGCGACTGAGTTATAAGCAAACCATGCAACCGGCGCTGCGACAACGGCGATGCTAGCCAGCCAATAACTGCGCGAGCGCAGTTCTCCGCGCTTCAAGAGAGCAACTCCCATGCCGGACCATACCAGCAAAGCGACTATCCAGCCGTCGTAGCGTGTAAAGATGGCCGCCACAAGCGCAACCGCGATCCAGCCTTCAGGGCGTGCAGTGCGCTGTGGCTTGGCGTCGAGGCTCGCGTGCCACTCCACCACGCCCAACACAATCCAAATCAACTCGGCGAGAAACAGAGGCTCGGTCATGGCCGTGGTTTGCAAGTAAAGAAGATTCGGATTGAGCGCAAAAAAAGCCAGCGCCAGCGCCGCTGCAGACGCCGTCAACCAATGACGCGCCAGTCGGTAGAGCCCAACGCACGCGGCCACATAGGCCAGCATCGACGGAATGGTCCCCGCCAACCCATTGGCCCACATCGTATACGACTGAACGAAGGGCAGCATCAGGATGTGCGGCAGCGGCAGCCATACAGACCCCAGCTGCGTGATAGTCACAAAGCGGCAATCGAAGACTCGCCGCGCAATGTGCAGATGCGCAATGGCGTCGCCGTAGTAGAGCATCGCCCCCGCGCGCCAGCTCCACACCGCCGCAACAAGGGAAGCCAATCCGCACAAGGATAAGACAGGAAAGAATTCTGAACGGCGCGGAACTCCGGCAGACGATTCCTGTCCTGCTGGAACTTCGCGCTCGGTCTGCTCAGTCAAGGTGCGTCAACTCGCGGAAGATCTTGAACCGGTCGTCGATCTCCTCCCGTGTAAGGTTGGCGATGCGCTCGGTGCCAAAGCGTTCCACGGCAAACGATCCCATCACGCTGCCGTAAAACATGGCGCGGCGAAATGCATCCGGTGTCAGCTCGCCGGTCTCGGCGTGGGAGGCAAGGTAGCCGAAGAAGCCGCCGGCAAAGCTGTCGCCCGCACCCGTTGGATCGACCACGGACTCGAGCGGCATCGCCGGCACGCGAAGCTCCGCGCCCTGGCCTTTGCGCATCTTGCTGTGAAACAACGTCGCCCCGTATTCGCCGTGCTTGATCACCAAAAATCGCGGACCCATCTCCATCACCGCGCGCGCGGCGAGAACGAGATTGTTGTTACCGGCCAGCATCTTGGCCTCGGTGTCATTGATCAGCAGGCAATCGAGCCCTTTCAAAACCTCAAGCAGCGCCGCGCGATGGTCCTTGATCCAGTAGTTCATCGTGTCGCCGGCCACCAGCTTCACATCCGGCATCTGCTCCCGCACGCGCTTCTGCAGGACAGGATCGATGTTGGCCAGGAAAAGAAACTTCGAGTCGCGATAAGCGTCGGGAATCTTGGGAGAAAATGACGCAAAGACGTTCAGATCCGTGATGCGCGTCTTGGCTTCGTTCAGATCGTCCAAATAAGACCCCTCCCAGAAGAAGCTCTTGCCCGCGGCGCGCTCAATGCCGGAGATGTCGATTTTGCGATTCAGGAAGATGGCTTCCTGCCGTGGCCCGAAGTCCTCGCCCACAACGGCGATGACGCGAACCTGGGTAAAGAAACTGGCCGCGAGGGCAAAGTGAGTTGCCGCGCCGCCCAGGCAGCGATCCCGCTTGCCGGAGGGTGTTTCAATAGTGTCGTACGCTACGCTGCCTACTACGGTGATTGCCATTTTTTCTCTCTATCTCTCAAGTCAAGTGATCAAAACATCGGTGGAAATAAGCGAATAACCCTGCTTTCTTATGAACCAATATATTTACCGAATAGCAGCTTCAGTTTCTCTTTCGTTGCGGCCGGGATAGCTTCCTTTGCCGTCAGCACCGCAAACATTGCAGCCGAGGCGCATGCGCACGTGCGCTCGCGCGGCATCGCTTCTACGGCGGCCTTTACCACTTTGGCGGCGTTGTCTGCGTTCTTGTGCAGCACGGCGACAATCTCTTCAATCGTCACCGAGTCGTGCCCCTCGCGCCATGCATCGTAGTCCGTGATCATTGAAATCGACGCGTAGCAAATCTCGGCTTCGCGCGCCAATTTAGCTTCTTGCAGATTCGTCATGCCGATCACATCCGCGCCCCAGCTGCGATAGAGGTTCGACTCGGCCTTGGTTGAAAACTGCGGTCCTTCCATGCAAACGTACGTTCCGCCCAGTTTGCCCACGACGCCAGCCGCGGCGCAACCCGTGTGCGCTGCATTAGCAACTGTGGCGCAGATGGGTTCGCCGAATGCCACGTGCCCCACGATGCCCTCGCCAAAAAACGTCGCCACGCGGTGAAACGTGCGGTCGATGAACTGGTCGGGAATGACGAAGTCGGTCGGCTTGTGCTCTTCCTTGAGCGAGCCGACGGCGGAGACAGAGAGAATGCGCTCCACGCCGAGCTTCTTGAACGCATAGATGTTGGCGCGAAAATTCAACTCCGAGGGCAGGATGCGATGCCCGCGCCCATGACGCGCAAGAAACGCAACCTTGCGACCGGCGAGTTCGCCAAGTACGAATGGGTCGGAGGGCTCGCCGAAGGGCGTCTCAACGCGCTCCTCATGAACGTTGGTGAACCCAGGCATGGAGTAAAGCCCGCTGCCGCCGATAATGCCGATCTCTGCTTGTGACACTTGCTGCTCCTCGTTTCGCTATCAGCTCTCAGCTTTCAGCATTGCAGTGCCGAAATGGTCCTCAATAGCTGATTCAGCAACAAGCTGCTGATAGCTGAAGGCTGAAAGCTGATAGCTTTTCATCTTTGATCGATCAATCGAATCGTTTCCAAAAGCACATCTCCGTCAATGGTCAAGCTCTTCGCGCTGATCTTATCCATCGTGTCCTGCACGGTATGGTGATAAGCGTTGTTCGGTCCATAATCCAAATCAATAATGTCGATCGTAGGCACGCCGCGTTGCACAAACGGCATGTGGTCGTCGTCGACAGATTCCGTCAGCTTGAAGAAATATTTCTCGTAGCCGAACTTCTTCACCGCCTGCTGCGCCAGGCTGAAGAGCCACGGCGCGGCATTCGCTTCGTGCTGGATGTCGAGGTCCTTGTCGCCGATCATGTCGGCAAGAATCAATGCCTTGATCTGCGACAGCGTTCCATCTCTGGCCCACTTCGCCGCCAGATGCCGCGTGCCGAAGAGCGCATCGGAGTCAATCCAGTCGGGAGAAAACGACTCTTCGCCGTCGTCGAACAGCAGCCACACCGAGTAGCCGGGAAGTTTTTTCCCCGGCGATTGCGCCGCCTGTTCGCGCAGCCGGTCTCCAATGGCCAGCAACAACCCAGTCGTCGACCCACCATCGTTCGCGCCCACAAAGTTGATGTTGCGCAGCGGGTAGTTGGTCTCGTAGTGCGTAGCCAGCACAATGATGCCCGGCTTGGTGCCGGCAAAGCGCACGATGAAGTTGTGCATCGGCACCGAGCCGATCGAAGTATCGGCGGTGAATGCGTCGTCTTCAAATTGATCGTGATTGCGCTGGAACTGGCCTTTCAACCATGCTTCCGCCTTCGCGTGTCCGGGGCTGGTGGGCCAGCGCGGACCAATGGCTACAAACTGCCGCGTGTACTCCAGAGCTTTTGCGCCGTCGAAGTGTTGCTGGGCAGAGAGCGCGAGCGGGGTGAAGAGGAAGAGAATCCCCAGTGTCCAACTCTGCGCTTTCCCATGTCTCAAGATCGAAACATGGTGCACCCATTTTCGTGCCCAATGAGAAGAGGAGAAAATCATGCAGCCGTCTCCTTGGCCTCTTTTGCCTTGCGGCGCGAAGGGTGAACCCACCACGCCACGCCGATACCGATCATATAAAGCGTAAGCATGGGAATGGCGTAGATGCACATGGTCCACGGGTCGGGACTGGGCGTGATAATTGCGGCCACAATGAACACCGCCAAAATCGCGTAGCGAATGTTCTTCCAAAGAAATTTCGGGCTGACGATCCCGAACAGCGCCAGGAAAAAAATCAGAATCGGCATCTCGAAACTGATGCCCAGTCCGAGAATGATGGAGAGGAAAAATCCCGTGTACTCCTCAATGGTGACCACCGGGTTGAACTTCGAACCGAAGCCAATGATCAGCACCTTGAGCGCGCCCGGCAGCACAAAAAAATATCCAAACGACGCGCCGAGCAGAAACAGCCCCACCGTGGCCATCATGAATGGAACCACGAAACGCCGTTCCTTCTGGTAAAGCCCCGGCGCAATGAACAGCCACACCTGGTAGAGGATGAAGGGCGAAGAAATAATAGCGCCGCCGATCAACGAGACCTGCAGGTACAGGTTCAAGGGGTCCATCGGGTGCGTGTAGTTGAGCTTGATGTGCAGATTGTCCAGCGGCGCCTGCACCAGGCCGTAGAGCTTTTCGTGGAAGACGTACGCAATGATAAATCCCAGCGCCAGAAAAATCGCCGAGCGCACGATGCGCTTGCGCAACTCTTCCAGATGCTCCATCAGGCTCATGCCCGGCAGTTCGGCGCGCTCGGTGACCGCGGACTTCGCCTTCTCGATGATGTCCTTTTCCTCGGGCTCAGCCATGGTGGATTTCCGGCTCCTGCGCATCCGGGTGGGATGCAAGCGGGTTGAGCGCGCTATCGATCGCGTCGTCGGCAATTGCGTTGGCCGCATCCGCCATTGTGCCGGGACGCGCTGCCTCCACCGGCGCTCCAGTTGAGGGCGGCTGAATAATCGGCGCCTGGTTGCCCGGAGAATCATTGCTCTGCGACTCGATGCCCGGCGACTCATTGCTCTGCGTCGACTCCGCCGCGCCTGCATCCGCGGCAGCAGGGACCGGCTCCGCTTCCTCGCCCGATTGTTTCACCGCCGCTTCCAGCGCCAGCAATCGCTTATGGTCCTCCGCCTGCTGGGCCTCCAGCGCCTTGCGCCGCTCGGCCTCCTCGCTGGCCCGCAACTCTTCCTCCATCTGGAACTTGAAATCGTTCGAAGCCTTGCGAAACTCATACATCAGCTTGCCGACCTTGCGGCCGATCTCCGGCAGCCGCCGCGGCCCAAAAACGACCAGCGCAAGCACCATCAGTATCAGCGAGTCGGCTATGCCCAGGTTGGCTGCTTGAATTGGAGGTGAAATGACCATGAATCCCCATGATACCTGCCAGCGTACGCAGCCCACAAACGCGATTCCTTCCCGCTTGGAAAGCGTTCCCTGTCTCTGCGCCGCGGATGATGCAATTTCGCCTGGCTGGCCCGGTCCTCGTCCGCCCGTAAATTGATCATCCAGTTCTCAAACGCGGTCGCAGGCGGTTGCCCGGCGTAGCCAAATTGGCTACACTCGAGTCAGGAGACGGACTATGCGACAGGTTTCGTTGCGCGAGTTTCGCACGCGCGGTGTGAAGGCCCTGGAGGCCGTTCCGCGCGGGGAGACAATACTGCTCGCCGGTCAGCAGGGACCGGCCTATTTCCTGGTTCCGGTGATGGGCGACATCGCCGCGCAGGAAAAAGATATCCGAGTGGCAATAGCGCGGGCAAGTTTGCGCGAAAACTGGCGGCTAGCGGAGAAATACCCGATCACTGACGAGGAGATCGAGCAGGAGATTCAGGCGGTACGGGCAGGACGGCGCGATGAGCTCGAGAAAAAGACCGCCTGATGTCGCTCGTCGTATTTGATACCAACGTGATCGTCTCCGCAGGGTTGAAGCCGGGCAGCGGGCCAGCTCAGTTGGTCGATATGCTTCTTGCACGACACTATCCCATCGCTACTTGTCGGGCTGTGATTTCGGAATACATCGTAGTGACCGGGCGGCAAAAGTTTACCCGCTATGCGTTTCCTCCAGATTGGCTGGATCAATTGATCGAGCAAAGCCTGCAACTGCGGGACCCTCCGCTGTGGCCCGCAGCGTTACCCGACCCCAAAGACGCCGTGTTTCTCTCCCTGGCCAAAACGTCGGGCGCGTGGCTGATTACGGGAAATCTGAAGCACTTCCCGGAGAAGGCTCGCCATGGTGTCACCGTGATTTCGCCGGGGGATTATCTGGCGCGGCTGGGTACATAAGGTTAGGGTGCGTTTCATAAATGGCCTTGTGCCAGAGTACGATTTCAGTCGTGGCAAGTGCTCCCGCCCCAGTGACATTTTCACTCTATCCTGCAGAGGATGGCGCCCAGCGGTGCAATACTTTGGGGCTCACTTCCAGACCGCGCGATACCTCGGCCAGCGTATCCCCGCTTCCCGCCGCCGAACGGTGGTCAACAGTCTGATTGGGAGAGTGTTCAGCGGACTATTTTCGTTTGCAGGCACGCTCAAGCTTCGACAGGACCGTTGCCTGGGGAAGCACTAACGCGTCACAATCCGATCCGCCAGATCCGGTGCCACTCTTTGGAAGTCACGGATGTTCCAGGTGTAGGTGATCTCGGCGTTTACTTTGCGGGCACAGGAAACATGGAATGCGTCGTAGATGCCGCCGCCGGCGATGCCAAGCGTTGCATGAGAATGGTATTCATAATGGCATTTCTGCGGACCCGATCTGCATCTACCCAAGCAGCACCGCACCCTGGGCCTTGCCGGCCAGCACCCGGTCAAAGGTAACCAGCGTGAGCTGCCCAGATTGGGTGAAAGCCACCAGATAGGCGTCCATCCATTCCTTCGGGGAACTCATCGCATGGCCGGTCAGCGCCCGAAGCCGTTCTTCCAGGTCGCGAGATTCATTTGCCCATGCGACCTGCCCGGTTGCAATCCATCGGTCATAGATCTGCCAGCATTCCAGCTGGGTTTGAACCTCTGGACCCATCACTGCGGAGGTTGTCAAAATTCTGAAGAGCCCGAGTTGTGTCTGTCGACAGAAGACAAGCATCGCGCTTTGCGGCACGGCCGCATACCACTGTTTCGCTGCCACATGATGCGTGTGTCGATCAAAATTCAACGCGACCCAGACATTGATGTCAGGTAAAAGCGGTAAGCTCATCGATCTGCTCGTTGGTCAAATGCAGCGTACCGGGGCGCGAGGAACGAATCAACGGAAGTTGCAGCTTGAGAACCGGCTGCTCGCCGGCCACTTCCAGTTCGCGCTCGATTCCGCGCAAAACAATCAAACGAACGGGCGTGGCTTCCCGCGCGGCTTTGATCTTCAAGGCACGATACGTCTCATCCGGGATGTCGATGGTGGTACGCATAAAAGCATATTAGCATATTTATGGAAATACGCTAGAACTTGGGAAATTACATACTTAACTCCCAGGGAATCGATATAGGGTCTGACGCATCGGGCAGCAATACAATCAGTGAGATGGCTAAAAAACTGCGGGTTGGAATTCTTTTTGGTGGGCGAAGCGGGGAGCATGAGGTTTCCCTGCTCTCGGCGGCTTCGATTTTAAAGGCGATTGATCGCAGCAAGTTCGATGTGGTTCCGATTGGGATTACGAAAGAGGGGCGCTGGCTCGCGGCCGGCGATGCCGAGAACCTGCTTGAAGGGGCAAATGGAACTGGTGAAACCGGACGGCCGTTGCGTGCCGGGGACCCGGACGCTACGCCGGGCGCGAAGCTGCTGCATGAGGGAATGCCGACGCTGCTTGCGCCGGAGCCTGGTTCTCAAATTACGTCGGGCAACGCTCTGGATGTTGTCTTCCCGGTGCTGCATGGAACCTTCGGCGAGGACGGCACGATTCAGGGGCTATTTGAGCTGGCGGGGATTGCCTATGTCGGCTCAGGCGTGTTGGGCTCGTCTGCGGGCATGGACAAGGACGCGATGAAGCGGTTGTTTGCGCAGGCCAAGCTGCCGATTGTGAAGCATGTCACGCTGCTGCGGACGGACTGGGAGCGGTCGCCGCGCAAGTCGGTCGCGCGGATCGAGGCGGCGTTGCGCTACCCGCTGTTTGTGAAGCCGGCGAATCTTGGCTCGTCTGTCGGAATCAGCAAGGCGCATGACAGAAAAGAGCTGAGTCCGGCGCTGAATGAGGCGGCAAAATACGACCGCAAGCTGGTTGTGGAGGAAGGCGTGGGCGGCAAGACCGTTCGTGGCGGAAGCGCCGCTCGGGCGCGGGAGTTGGAAGTCGCCGTGCTCGGCAACGACGATCCCAAGGCCAGCGTGGTGGGCGAGATTATTCCCGGCAAGGAGTTCTACGACTACGAAGCCAAATATCTCTCCGAGGGCTCGGTGCCGGTGATTCCCGCCAAAATTACAAAGGCAGAATCGAAGCAGATTCGCGAGATGGCTGTGGCTGCGTTCAAGGCATGCGATCTGGCCGGGCTGGCGCGTGTTGACTTTTTGATGGAACCCGATGGCAAACGGAGAATCTACTTGAACGAGGTAAATACGCTGCCGGGGTTTACGCAGATCAGCATGTATCCGAAGCTGTGGGAGTCAACCGGGCTCAATTACAAAGACCTGATTACGACGCTGATTGAACTGGCGCTTGAACGGCACGCGGAGAAGCAACGAAACACCTACACGCTCGAATAACGCGGCCCCGGCGTCGTTGAGGAGCAATCATGAAATACGCTTACACGGCGATTGATGAGAATGCGATTCCACGGGCCGCGGATGCGCGATATCAACACCTGCTCGACACCTACGCCAGCGAGTGCAACAAGGTTGTCTCCATGTGGCGCGAGTTCGGGGAGCGCGATCTCGAGTTTCGCCCTCATCCGCGCTCAAGCTCTGTCGGCGAGATTGTGAAGCATCAGTTATTGTCCGAGCGGAGGTTCTTCGGCGAATTCCTGCTAACTCCGGAGCCAGCGCCGGCGGCGGTGCTGCCTGCTTCCTTGAGCATGGCATCTGCCACGCAGCGGTTTGTGGAGCTGGCCGTGCCGCGTCTGAAGTTTCTTGCCGCCCAGCCGGACGAATGGTGGATGACGACTGTGCCATTCTTTGACGTGCAGCGCCATCGAGCCTGGATTTTCTGGAGGCGCGTGCTGCATACGGCTCACCATCGTACGCAGTTGAGCGTTTACCTGCGGCTGATGGGCCGCAGCGTGCCGTCAAGCTACGGTCCCACGGCCGACGTTGTCTGGGATGGCGCGGACCCGACAAACTCCGTGGAAGCCGCGGGAAGAACATAGAATGAACTGCATATGGGGAAGCCGCTCGAAAGGCTGGGAACACTGTGCAGTGATCCGGTGTCTCAACACAGAGTGTTTGAATCGGATGGACTTCGTCTCGCGGCTTGCACACCAGGGTGGGCTGTCTTCGCCGGTTGCCGTATTCTGAATGGGAAGGATTCTTCCGATGACATTGCTCGACGCACCTTTATTCGATGAAAAAAAGGAACACCGCCGCAGCGTTCTGATGTATTGCTCCGTGGCTGCGTTTTTTGTTTTGTTAGTCTGCTGGTGGCTTGTGGCTGGCCGCCCAGTGGACTGGCCCTGGCACTGGAACGACAACCTGTTTGGTCGCATGACGGTGAATCGGTTTCTTACTGCGGTCGAGCAGAACGACCTATCCAAGGCCTACGGCGTCTGGATGCACGATCCGGATTGGCAGAAGCATCCAGATGCGCACAAGGCATATTCCTTCGATCGGTTCCAGCAGGACTTCAGCTCCCAGAGCCCGGACAACGAGTACGGTGCCTTTCACAGCCACAAGATCGCGGAATCGTGCATGTGCGGCGGCAATACGCTGCTGGTGGCGATCCTCATCAACGGCCGCAAGAGCGGAGCGCTGAACCTGGCTTACGATCCCAATACGAAGTCGCTGAATTTTTCCCCGCCCGGTGTCGAGCTTTACCTGGGCCCGTAGTGGGCGAGCCGGAGAATTTGAGCATTGATCGAAGGCAGAATTCCCGGAATAAAAATATTGGAGTGGCGGATGCGGTATTTTTGATCCTTGTTCGCACTGTTACAGGAGCAATTCGACGGCTTTTACTAAGCGATACACATCGTTTCAACAGGCGATCAACAATGCAAGTGGCCTGAGATGTGCGAGGTAGAAGTTTTGCTCTTCCATTGCACCCATTTTGGGCGTAGTCTTCGCCACAATTTCTCTCTTTTCATGAGCGTCCGTTAACCGTACTCTTGGCTCTGATTGATGCAAGACGAAAGTTATTACCCCGTTCGACAAAAAACATTATGACACCGGTTGCGCAGAAGGGACGGCCTCAATGGACCCTTTTGAGAACTCTCGCGCGCAAGCGCGGGCAGCGCAGGCAGGCCTTGATGCGAGCTTGACGGGCAACCGTATCTTCGATCAACCAAAAGGATAGCGTTCCCTGCGCTCCCTTTCATTGTTGCAAGGAAGTTGTGCGCCCACACTCGCCACCGGAGCGAGAGAGGCGAAGTGTTGTCCGGCGCGCGTTCGCCTTAAACGAGACGAGCATTCAACATAGTTAGCGGAACAGCGAACGGTTTCCCCCCGGAAGTAATGGGGAGGAAATTTAGGAGAGTTGAAGCACCATGCGGCCCAAGAAAGTGATTCTTTGTGTAAACCAGAACGAACAAGAGCTATCGGTGCTCAAGTTTATGCTTTCAACGAACGGATACCGGGTTCTTGCCGCGACAACCGGACAGGAAGCGATCGGCGCATTCAAGGAGACGGTGGTCGACCTGGTGCTGGCGGAGTTTGCGCTGCCCCAGATGAGCGGCAAGCAGCTTGTGGAACGGCTGAAGGGGATTGCTTCGCATGTGCCGATGATTTTGCTTGGAGATCCGCAGGCGATGTCGAGCGGCATCCAGATTGCGGACGCTTTGCTGGCCAAGAAGAACTGCACGCCGCAGGAGCTGCTGGAGCGGATCAAGGTGATGAGCGCGCGCAAACGCGGTCCGCGCAAGGGCTCGCAGCGCATGGCGCCTGTGACTGAATTGGCAGCGGCTTCTTAAGCCGGGGCCGGCGACGGATTCCATGAACGGGGGAGGCGAATGAGCCCCCCTTTTTCATTTCATAAAACAATCCCTTGACGACGGCATGGACCAGTGGCGATACTCGGCATTTGAACCATGGCCGCTGCAAGTTTCTCGACGCGGCCGGAAATTGCATACTTATGGACCTGATTCTTTTACGTTTTCTTCTTGTCGTTTTATTTGCGGCAGTCTGTTATTTTCTGCATCCGTTTGGAATTGAAGTGGGATGGGAAGGCGCTGCCCTTGGAGCCGCTGCGGCCTGCGCGGTGATTGTGTTTGAGTTCCGCGTGCGGGCCATGAGCCTGCGGCGGCTGATTGGGGCGGTTGCGGGCAGCGTGCTGGGGATCGCCGGCGCGGCGCTCTTCTGCCTTGTGCTGCGGACGGCTCCGATTCCCACGCCGACACTGGCGGCGGTGCAGATCTTTGTACTGCTGCTGATGACCTACATCGGGTTGCTGGTGGGGGCCAACAAGGGCGAGCTGCTGAACCCGGCCTTTGTGGGCAACCTGTTCGCGAACGACAAGCCGTCGCGGCGCAGCTCCAAGGTGCTCGATACCAGCGTGATCATCGACGGCCGCATCGCGGACATTGCCGAGACCGGCTTTCTGGATGGCATGTTGGTGGTGCCGGAGTTTGTGCTGCGCGAGTTACAGGTGGTGGCCGACTCAACAGATGGGTCAAAGAGGCAGCGCGGACGGCGCGGGCTCGACATGTTGCAGCGCATGCAGTCCAACGCGGCCATCCAGGTGCAGATTGTGCCGGATGATTTTCCGTCGATTCGGGAAGTGGATTTGAAACTGCTCGAGCTGGCCAAGAAGTGGGAAGCCAAAGTGGTGACCAACGACTTCAACCTGAACAAGGTTGCGCACCTGCATCATGTGGAAGTGCTGAACATCAACGACCTGGCCGGCGCGCTGAAGCCGGTAGTGCTGCCGGGCGAGCACATGCACGTGCTGATTCTGAAAGAGGGCAAGGAGTTCAATCAGGGAGTTGGGTACCTGGACGACGGCACCATGGTGGTGGTCGACCACGCGCGGAAGATGATTGGCCGGACGGTCGATATATCCGTTTCCAGCGTGCTCCAAACCTCGAGCGGAAAGATGATCTTCGGCAAGATGGAAGGCAGCGGGATGGAGCCCGGAGTGGCTTCGCTTGGGGTGGGAGTGGGGAAGTAACGCCGGTGAGCGTACGCGTTTCCGATTTTACTGATTACGGCTCAAATTGAGCTATGGGCTCTCACACCCTTGAATCCAAAAAACCGATTCAAGGATGGGCCAATTTTTTTGCATGAACCTCCCTCGCAGAAACTTTCCTCGAAAAATTTCCCCCGAAGACGAGGTCGTGAAGTTTCTACTGGCCCTTGCTCAACCGGCGATAGTATTCGGCGACCGACTCCTGATAGCCCTGCGGAACGGTATACGGCTTTCCCTGGCGTGCGTCTGTGGAAGCATTCGCGTTCTGCAGCTCAAGCTCCAGCTTGTCAACGGAACTTAGCACCTCGCTGTGCATCTTCTCGACCATGGCCGGATTGCCGGGGAAGCGGCTGGGGTCGAGATTCTGCATCTTCTTTGTCAGGTCGGCAACTTCCTTTGCAGCTTGCGGATCGTCCTGCACCATCTGACGTAGCTGGGTGAGTTCTCTCATGCTTTGGTTAAAGGTGCGCTCGGTGTCGGCTGGGTTTCCGGACGCGTCCGTCGGCGCGGGCTGGCGCTGGCCACGCGCAGTCGGAGTATTGCCGCCGGTGTCGTAGTTGCCCCAGACCGTGCCGTTGGCTCCGCCCCCTCCAGCTCGCGTGTCGCCGTTTGCGCCGCCGTTCTGGTTGCCGCCGTTACCGCCTTGTTGTCGGCCATTGCCGCCACGCTGGCCACCACCACCTTGCTGGCCTCCCTGCTGCTGGCCGGCCTGATTTTGGCCGCCCTGTTGGCTACCTTGCCCGCCGCCTTGCTGCTGGCCGGGCTGTTGTCCATTATTGCCATTGCGATTCAGGGCTCCGGTTTGCGGGTTCCCGTTTTGCTGGCCACCTCGTTGCCCATTCTGAGCCTGACCATTCTGAGCTTGCCCGTTTCCATTTTGCCCATTCGGATTTTGGCCATTCTGGTTGCGGCCGGTTTGCCCTTGCTGCCCATTGCCATTCTGCGAGCGGGACATGGCTTCCAACTGGCTGCGCAGGCGTTCCACCTGACCGAGAGCTGCCGTCTGGTCGCCCTGGCCTTGACCTTGGCCGCGCTGGTCACCTTGCTTTCCCTGCCCCGCTGCTTTTGCCGCATCCTGCAACTGCTGGCTCAGCTTCGAAAGCCCCTGCGCAATCTGGCTCTCTGTCCCATTCGAATTGGGGTTGACGCCTGAGCGAAGCCAATCTGCGGTGCGCTGCACATGGTTGTCCAGATCGGACTGATCCATCTCGCTGAGCGCATCGCGCAGCTTCTTGGCCACGTCGGGTTGATCGGATGCGACCTGTCGCGCAGTGTCACGAAGATTGCCCTGCAGCTTGGACAGATCGTCTGAGAGTTTCTGGCGATCGTTGGCAATGCTTTCGCGCTCATGCAGCAACGACTGCATGTCACTGCCCGGAGACGAAGAGCCCGATTGACTTGCTGCCTGCTGCGCGGCCTGGGCGAGCTTGTTCACGCGGTCAGATTGGGACCGCTCTTCCTGCGAGAGGCGTCCAGCTTCGCGGGCCTCCTGGTCCACTTTGCCGTTAGCCATCTGCTGCGCGGTGCCGGAGAGCAGGTTAGTTGCCTCGCGCAGCCGGTCCGCTGCCTGGCGCGCGGCCTCCGACTGCTGCTGCGGCCCGCCGTTGCCGCCCTTCATGTCATTGGTCGCCTGTTGCAGTCGATTGAGAGCCTCTTGAATTCTTTGCTCACTCGATTGCTGCCCACCGGATTGCTGTCCCCCGGATTTCGACGCCTGCGATTGCTGGCCAATCGAGCCCATTCGCTGAGATTGCTGCTGCGATTGCGACACGCTCTGCGCGCTTTGCGAGGAGGAACTGGATTGCTGCCCACCGCTCTGGCCCGACGACGAGCCAGAAGACGAACCCGAAGAAGCCTGCTGGCCCGACTGCCCGGACTGAGACTGGCCGCCTTGTCCGCTCTGTTGTTGTCCGCTCTGTTGCTGTCCGCTCGGTTGCTGACCGCTCTGCTGTTGCCCGCCTTGCTGCTGCGAGTTGCTGCTCTGCTGGCCTTGTTCCTGTTTTTGATCCTGTTTTTGTTCCCCGCTCTGTTGTTGGCCGTTTCTCGTCAACTGCTCCATCTGCCGCTGCAACTGCTCTGCCTCGCGGCGCAGCATCTCCTGCTGCCAGCGCTCCTGAAAGCTCTGCTGCGGATCGTGCGGCTGATTGGCCAGGTCCTGCTGGCGCTTGGCCAGCGCGTCCAACTTATCCAGCGCATCCTGCACTTGCTTCTCGTGCTCTTCCTCAGGCGATGCGCTGCGTGCGGTCTCATACTGGTTCTTTGCGGTGTCGAGTTCGAGATCGAAGAGGCTGGCCAGATCGCGGCCCGCGTTGTTGCCGCCTCCGCCTCCACCACCCCCGCCGCCCTGCGCGCCAAAGGCCACTTCAATCTTGCGGAATGTAGCTTCTGCGCGGAGTAGAGCCTGAAGCGCCTGCTGCTCCAGAGGAATTGCGTCCTTCCAGTCCGTCGCCTTCAACTTGTCGATCGAAGGCGCCATGGCCTTCGACGCAGCCTGCATGTCCTTGTCAAAATCCGTGAACTCTTCATTGGCCTGCGCGACGTCACGGCTCCTCATGCGGATGGAGAGCGCCTGCACCTGATCGCGAAGCTTCTGCTGCGCCTCGGATAGAAACGCCGCCTGCGCCGCGTTGTCTTTTGGCGTTGCGTTCTTGTCGTTCTGCTGCTTCCAGGTCGCGGCGATCAGCTCCTTCTCGCGCTTGGAGATCTCAGTTTGATCCTGATTACCGCCGCCTCCACCTCCGCCCCCTCCACCACCGCCGGCCTGCTGCGACTGCGAGAACTCGCGCTCGAACGGGTCGACTTGAATGAAAGAAATATCGGTGCGCGCCTCGCTGTTGCCGTCCTTGGCCGTGGCGTAGATACTGACCAGGTCGCCGGGGATGAGTTTGTAGTCCTCCAGCGGGATCATGAACTTGCCGTCTGCCTCTTTCGCTCCGGGAGTCTTGAGCAGACTCACGTCCTTATCCGGGCCGCCGTTGACCGAGTAGTGCAAGTGCATATCGGTCACGCCGAACTGATCGGCGGCATTCACACCGACCGTCACTTCTTCAATCGGGCTGGCGCGATAATCGCCCGCAGGCTTGCTGATGGCAATCACTGGCGGCTGGGCCTTGTCGGTGGCGATGAAGTAATCCTCCGACAGGCGGACGGGCTGGCCTTCGTCGGTTGCGGCCACGTGATACGCGCCGTCCTTCGTCATGCGTATCGTGCCGTGGTAAATATTATTGTCACCGCCGGTGAGGTGAACGGTCTGTCCGTCGTCGAGCGTCAGATTGCCGTCTTTCAAAGGCCGATCCATCTGCACATCGATCGCGGCCTCCGTGCCTTCAATGGCGCGCAGGTCGCCGGAGTGGTCCTCGACAACTGGCTTCATGCCCGTCCACTTCGGATAGTTGAGCGTGACTTTGATCTCCTTGACCGAAGCAAGATCGACGACGCGGACCTTGTAATGATCTGACACAAGCGGCCCGGCAGCCACATAATACTCGACATTTTCCGGCAACCCGGCAAGCACAAACTGAAAGCTCTCGCCAGTCCCTGTGTCCGGCGCAGGCTGCATGGCAACCGGCTCCCATCCCGCCGCGCTCTGGTAGCGGGCAAAGAGCTGCGCCTTGCCGGGCGTCATGCCGGTGACGCGCGCGGTGATGAGCTGATCGCTGTTGCGGCGCACTACCACGTTGCCCGGCTGGACGGAGATCGAGTAGAGCGGCGTTGCATTTTTCTTTGCGCCGGTCCAGAGCAGCGATGCGCCGTAGCCGATGAAGCCGGGGCCGGCGGCGATCATCCACGCGAGAACGGCCAGGCATGCCACGCCCGCGCCGCTAAATGCAAAGAGATGTTTGTCGGGGACCAGCGATGCGGGCGCGGCGCTCTCCGTGTGGCGAAGCGTGTCGGCGGCCAGCAACTCTACAAAGGGGTCGTCACTGCTGCGGCGCTCTTCAAATGTAGTCAGGCGCTGCTCAAGATCGGGCAGCGCGGCTTCGGCGCGCTCCACGGCGTGTGAGCGCGTGAGGGCCAGCAAGGGCAGCACAAGTCCAATCAGAGCGACACATGCCAGCGATACAAGAATCGCCACACGCGCATACGTTACGCCGGAGTGCGGAAATGCGAAGTGGTTGAGCACCAGCACCAGCGCCAGCGTAACCAGAAGCGCCGTACCGGTGAAGATGGCGGCTCCGCGAAGCCATGCACCCAGCCGCAGCCGTTGCTGCAGGCTCGCAATATAGGAACTGAGCTCGCTCTGCTTGCTCATATATCCTCCCGCTGCGTGCCCATGTAGTTGCTGGCCAAAGCCGTCTCGGCCAGAATCACTACCATTGCTAGCAGCATAACGTACCACCAAAGACGAAAGGGCTGTTTATTTGACGCGGCTGGTCCGGCAGCGGCTGCTTGCTGCGCCGTGCCTGTCGAACTGCCGCTCCAAAGTTGTTGCACATCGGGGGCCATCGGTTCCAAATCGGACTCGCGCCGGTCGGGATTCACGCCAATCACTGCATCCCGCCCATTCGCGAAACGAATCTGATAAAAGCCGGCACGATCCAGGCGATAAGACTGCATGGTCCGCGCTTCACTCAATGACAGTGGCCTTTTCCCATCCGGATCGATCACTTCCACGCTGCCGGCCGAGCCTGCCGCTTCTGTTCCTGCTCGCAGTTGCACGTAAGAATCGACGGGGCGCGAACCGCTCAGCCGTTCGCTGCCGGAGAGATAACGCGCGGTCTGATCGACGAAGGCGACGAAAAGCGGATGCAGGGGCAGATCATTGGTTAGGTTGTCGAGACCCGTAGCCAGCAGCAGCACGTGACCCTCACCGATCTGCTTATCGAGCAGCAGTGGTGTGCCGTCCGTGAGTCGCGCCGCAACGCGAGCCTGCCCTGGATCGACTACAACGGAATAGAAAATCTTCACATCCGCCCATCCGCCGTTGTCTCGCCCTGGGTCGGCCTGCGCCAGCGCGGGAAAGCTGAAGTCCACCTGGCCCATGGTTGCGGGAGCGCCGGTGCGTGCATAATCGCGCGCGTCCTTCACGGGTGCATCCCAGATGGGAATCTTCTCGTGATGTGCCGCCGAGGTGCCGAGCGCAATCAGCACGCTGCCGCCCTTGGCAATGTACTGGGCGAGCGTGTGCTCGAAGATGGAGGGCAGGGTTACAGTATCCGAGAGCACGACGAAAGCGAACTTCGAGGGGTCGAGATCGGTCGACTGCTCGGCAGAGACCGATTGCAAAATGAACGATGACTGCGCCGCCGCAGACAGCGCCGCGCCAAAGTACAGCGGCGAGCGCGTATCGTTCCCCGCGTGAACGAAGAGTACCCGCTCGGGATCGGAGCGGCGCACGGAAAACACGCCTGCATCGTCGGCCGGGAATGCGTCACCGCCTTCTATGCGCACCTCGCAGCGGTTGAACCCGTATTCAATGCTGAGCGGAGCAAAGTTCACCGTGGCGCGGCCATTTGCGGGAACGTCCACCTTGCGCGTGGCGATGACTTTGCCGTTCACCAGCAGCGAGACGGACTTGGACGCGGCAGGCGTGTTGAATCCGGCGATGACTGCATCAACTTTGGACCGCTTGGGATCTTTCGGGTCCTGCAACTGTGCCGGAGCGTCGATGCTTTCCACGGTCCAGTTGGGTTGAGCCGCGCCCTTCACCACCGGATGCAGCGTGAGCTTGACTGTATTTGGAAAAACCATGTCCGCAAAGTTGGCCGGCATAGCCGAGCGCTGCATGTCGCTGAAGAGATGCAGATCGATGGGGGCCGGGTTGGTCTCGCTCAGGGTGCGAATGGCGCGGCCAAGATCGCCGAAGTTTGCGTGTCCATCTCCGGGCTGAACGCTCTCCAAAGCCGCGCGCAACTGCGATTCATCGGTAATGGGCTGCGTCAGCACATCGAGCTGTCCGCCGAGCGCCATGATCTGCGCCTTCTGCCCATGCGGCTTTGCGGCCAGAGTTGAAAGGGCCTGTTGCTTCGCATCGGCGAAGCGCGTACCCGCTCTCATGCTGAAGGAATTGTCCAGCACGATGAGCAGCAACCGGTCGTTTGCGCCGGCAGCCGCGCGACGCACGAAAGGATTGGCAAAGGCCAGAACGATAAGCAGAATGAGCGCGAAGCGCAAGGCGAACAGAAGCAGATAGCGGAGCTTGTGGTGACGCGTGGAGCTTTGAATGCCCTTCTCAAAAAACATGAGCGAGCTGACCGGGCGAGGCGTGGTGATGTGGCGGCGCAGCAGATGCACAAACACCGGCACGCCCAACGCGGCCAAACCACCGAGAAACCATGGAGCGAGAAATCCCATCAGTTGCCCGCCTCCCTGAGAGTGAGATAGCGGCGCAGCGATTCGTCGAGAGGCTGATCGGTGACCAGAAGCTGATAGTCCATGCCGGCGGCCAGGGTGCGTGTGCGCAGCTCTTCAATGTGCGCATCGACCTTGGCGCGATAGGTGGTCTTCACATAATCGGGCACCACTTCAATCTTCTGATCGGTTTCAAGATCGACGACAATCGCCGAGCCTTTCATCAGCGGGCGAATCTCCTGCGGATCGAGAATGTGAAACAGCACCACTTCATGGCCCTGAAAGCGCAGCGGGGCGATGGTGTTGACCACGGTCTCGGGATTTTCGTAGAAGTCGGAGATGATGATTGCGATGCCGCGGCGATGGAGAAAGTTTTGAAAGTGGCGCAGCGGATTCGCGAAGTTCGTTCGCGCGTGAGGCTCGGCGCGCTCAAGCCCCGCAAAGAGTCGAGACATTTGCCCCACGCGCGTCGAAGGCCGAATGTACTCGCGCACCTCGTCGTCAAACACAATCAGCCCCGCCGCATCGCGTTGATTCTTGATGGCGAGATAAAACAACGACGCCGCGATGAACCGCGCGTAATCCATCTTGCTGGGCGGCCCGGAGGTGTACTGCATGGAGTTGCTGGCGTCGAGCAGAATGGTGAGTTGGCTGTTGGTCTCGCCGCGATAACGCTTCAGGTACATGCGCTCGGTGCGCGCAAACAGGTTCCAGTCGATGTGGCGCAGGTCGTCTCCGGGCGTGTAGGCGCGGTATTCGGCAAACTCCTGGCTGAAGCCGAAGTCCGGCGAACGGTGCAGCCCGGCTACGAAGCCGTCGACAACCGTCTTTGCCAGCAAATCGAGAGATGAGATGCCGGCTAACACACTCGGATCGAGAAAGCGCTGGTCCATGGATTCAGCTTTCCTTTGGTCGCGGCACAGAGGCAATGAGCCGGTTCAGAATCTCGTCGGTGTCGATGTGTTCCGACTCCGCGTGGAAGTTGAGCAGCACGCGATGACGCAGCACAGGCACGGCTACCGAGGTGATGTCGTCGTAGGTAACGTGATAGCGCTTGTGCGAGAGTGCGCGGGCCTTGGACGCCAGCACGATGAACTGCGCGGCGCGCACGCTGGCCCCATAGTTCACATACTTCCTCACAAAGTCCGTCGCCGTTTCGCTCTTGGGCCGCGTCGAGCGGACCAGCGAAATAATGTAGCGCGAAAGCGTCTCGGCAATCGGCACCATGCGGACCAACTGCTGGAACTGAAGCAAGTCCTGCGCCGTGGTGACGGATTTTACATTGGAGACGCGCGTGGCCGTGGTGCGGTCAATGACCTTGAGTTCGTCGTCTGCGCTCAGGTCTCCGAGAATGGAGTTGAACAGAAAGCGGTCGAGCTGCGCCTCGGGCAGCGGATAGGTGCCTTCGAGTTCGATAGGATTCTGCGTGGCGAGCACAAAAAATGGCGCGGGCAGTTTGTAGATGTGGCCGCGAACGGTGCAGGAGCGCTCCTGCATGGCCTCTAGCAGCGCGGACTGCGTCTTGGGCGGGGTGCGGTTGATTTCGTCGGCCAGCAATATATTTCCAAAGATAGGGCCTTCGACGAAGGTCCACTTGCGATGGCCTGTCGTCAGGTCTTCCTCGATGATGTCGGTGCCTGTAATGTCGGACGGCATCAGGTCGGGCGTAAATTGGATGCGCCGAAACTGGAGCCCAAGCGCATCGGCGATGGTCCGCACCATGAGCGTCTTTGCCGTGCCGGGCATGCCGGTAAGCAGGCAGTGGCCGCCGACAAAGACCGCGATCAGAATCTGGTCCAGCACGTCCGTCTGGCCGACGATGACGTCGCGCACCTGGGTGAGGATTTCGTCGCGCACTGAGTGAAAGTGTTCAACGTGCTTTTGCAGCTCGGCTGCGTCCTCGTTCAATCCGGAAAATGATGCCATGGGTTTCCTTTCCAATCAATTTGACCTTACTGGTGATTTTGCGCCGGCGTTTGCTGCAACTCCAACAACAATTTCTGCGCGGGCCGATAGCCGGGCGCGGCCTCAAGCGCGGCCAGCACGCTGTCTTCGGCCTTGTCTTTCTGCCCCGCGGCATAGTAGGCCTGGGCAAGATTGAACTCCGCGCCTGCCTTGTCTACAGGATTCGATGCGACGAGCACCGTATATTCGCGAATGGCCCCGTCATTCTGTTTCAAAGCAAACAACAGATCGCCCAACTGCTTGTGGAGCGCCTCGTCCTTGATGGGGTAAATATAGTTGACGCGCTCAAGCGTTGCGGCGGCCTCGGCATCGTGGCCCGAGGACTGTTCGAGCGTTGCAAGCCGCTTGAGCGTGGCGGGCATCTGGCCGCCGGCGTGCTCGTAGGCCAGCAGAATTGCTTCTTCGGCTTTGACATCTCCCTGCGCCTTTTCCGCCGCTGCCATCAATTCATATGCATTGGCATCGTCCACATACTGCGGATAGAGCGCGATGACTTCCGGGCCCGTCTTGAGCACGGCGTCGTAATCCTTTTTCTCAAAGGCGGCGTTCAGGTCCCGCAGTTTTGTACGCCACTCGTCGAAATGTTCTGCGATTGCTCCGTATTGCTTGTTGATCCATGCCAGATACTGCTCGTCAAACTTTTCCGGCGTGAGATTTAAGTTCTGCTGAATGGCATCGGGCGTAGTCGTCAGCTTGGCATAGGAGTGGACGAAGTCGAGCAGCTTGTCTTCGCCCCATTTTTCCGCGATGTAGTCGCAGATGGTTCCGGCCTGAAAGTAAGAGACGATTACCTGCGCCGGATAGTCGGGATAGACGAATCCGCGGTCGAGCTTCGCAACAGGAAGCAGTTTCTTGTCACGAATCGCGGCGATAATATCCGGAGTCGCGCGGTTCTTCCACTCCGCCGAGCGCTGGCCTTCTTCGTGCACGGCGAGCCCCTCGGTAAACCAGCGCGGCACGCGATGATTCGTTGCCGTGAGAATGAAGACGTGGCTCATCTCGTGCCATATCGTCGCGCCCCAGTTGAAGTCGCCCGGCTTGCGCGCCGAGGGGCTGTCCATGGCCACCACTTCGCCGAACGTAACGCCCAACGCCCCAAGCCCTGGCATGCCCATGGTCCGCACCGCAAAGTCCTCGTGGTCGGGATAGACCTCGACCTGCACCGGATCGGGCAGCTTCATCTTGTATTTCTGTTCGTATGTGGCGAGGATGGTGCGCAGCTCCGGCTGCAGGTAGGGCAGCAGCACCGGCGCTTCGGCCTTGTTGAGTTTGAAGATCGTTGTGCCGTCGTGGAAGGTGTCGTAGTTCTTGTAGCTGTCCAGCAGGCGCAGGCTGTTGACGGTGGCGGCGTCGCGGTAACCGTTGTCGTAGCTCAGTTGCAACTCTTTGTAAGGCTCGTCCTCTTTGCCGAGCCGCATCAGATCGATGCCGAGCGCCGAGTGCGCGGCCCACAGACGCGGATCAACATCGGTGGCTTTGCGGTAGTAGGTCACCGCGTCCTCGTAACGATAATGCATCTCAAGCTGATGCGCCACGCGCGCGTAGGCCTCGCCGTAATGCGGATTCACCGCGTTGATTTTCGCGAACCACGTATCGGGCGAGCGATCGGCAATCAACTCGACAGCCGCATGAATCGCCATCGCATCGAGCGCGTCATCTTCGAGGGCAATGGCTTTGTCCGCCTCTGAGATCGCCGTCGCCTGATCGTCATTGGCCAGCGCCAGGTCTGCGGCCACCTCGTGCGGCTCGGCAAGCTTCGGGTCGTCGGCGATCGCATCGTTGAGATACTCGGCAGCCTTGCCTTGGAATCCATCTGCGGAGACAATGGCCAGGCCGACATACGCCTCGGCAAGTTTGGGGTCGTCCTTGAGCGCCTCTTGGAATAAGTCGCCGGCATCGGAGTCGTTGAAGCGCCCATGAAACAACAGGCCCCAGCGCACTTTTTCAATCGGCTTTGCATCCTTGGCGGAAGTAGCCAGTTTGAACTGCGCATTGGCCTGCTCCCATTGCTCGAGGCCCCAGTAGCCTTCGGCGCGGTCGTAGGCTTGCGCGCTGCGCGTAAGCGCATCGAAGCAGGTGAGCGCCTGCTCGGCGTGTCCGTGCTTGCGCAACGCCCAACAGTCGGCTGGAACTGCCGCGTGGACGCAAGCAGCCGAGGCCAGCAACAACGCCGAGATGGAGGCAGCGCGCATCACTTATCGAGTTCCTCCTGCACCTGCGCAAGCTGCAGCAGGGCTGCAGTCAATTGCGATTTGTATTCGCCGGGATCCATGGCCGGCTTGCGGTACTTGAGCGAATCGATTTTCTGCTCGAGGTCTTCCTTCTGCGCCAGCAGCGCCAGTTTTGCCGGGTCTTTTGCCGCCTGCTGCGCCGCGCCGATGCGCAGCATGGTAAAGCTGGCTAGAAGCTTGCCTTCCGCTCCGGCGGCCTCGCGGACCGGATCGCCGGAGCCTACATCGTTGAAGACTGTGTGCTCGGTAGCCAGGCGTTTTTGCGAATCATAAAATTCCGCGGTCTTGCGCGCGGCGTAGCTATACGCTTCCAACGCGGTGACGGAGTCGCTCTTGTCCGTGTCGGCAGAGGGGTCTTGAAATGCTTCGACAAAGTAGCGCGCAAAGACGGTGGCATTTTTCTCCGTGCCGGATTTGGTAGCGGCGACGACGGCCCGGCCCGGCCTCTCAAGCGCCGCCATCGCACCGCCGCTTGAACTCGTGGTATCCACGACAATCTGCCGGCGCGCGGGAATGCGGTCGCAGAGAGCTGCGATCTCAGTCGCGGTCATGTCGAGCCCGACCAGATTGAACTTGTACTCTGTCCCATCAAATGTCCCGTGGCCGATCAGGATCAGCGCGAAGTCGTCGTCCGGTTTTGCTTCGCGGGCGACGGCGGACAATGCTTCTTTTAATTTCGTCGCGGTCGAGTTTGCGCCAGTGAGTGTTGTTACGTGCGCCGACGGCCCCTGGGAGGCGAATGCCTTGCTCAGATCGTTGGCCGCTGCGGTGAAGCGCTGATCGTAGTCCGGCTCGCCGCCAAGGCCCGCGACGATGACGTAATACGTTGACGCGCGCGCCTGCATTGCGAGCGCAAACAGAGTGGCGAGAAAAAGAGTGCGCTTCATACAACACCCCACTTGCGGCGGATGAGCCACTCCGCCATGGGCAGGCCGAGCAAGAGCAAAAAGACGATGGGCATATTCCATAATTCCTTGGTACTGCGGACGGAGATGCCGGCCTCGGAGTAGGAAATGTCGCGAGGCAGATTTTTCAAGTCGTCGCGCTTCCAGTTGCGTCCGCCGGTTTCGGTCGATAACTGCTCCAGCAGTTGGCGGTTCTGTTCGGTGTGGAAGTTTTCCGCTACGCCGTCCTGGCGCTGGAAGGTCAAGACGTCACTGCCGAGCGCTTCATTCTTTGCGGAATCCGCTGTAACTTCGACAAGATAAGGCCCCGGCTTTTCCGCAGTCCAGTCGGATTGATATTGGCCGGGCGTGTCCTGCGACGGCGACAAATCAACAAGCGCGTTGATTCCTTCCGGTCCGACGATATGCGCCGAAACATGCGCATCCGGCGCGGGCGCGAACTGCTTGTCGCGGACTTGAGCGGTTAGCGTGATCTGTCCCTGGTCTTGCAATAAACGTGTTGGCATTGCAGCTGTCACAGGCCCAGGCGACTCAGAGACAAGCCAGCGTAGAAGCTGCTGCCAGAACAGATCGTGCGTCGGGTCGCCGAGCGCTTCGCTCATCTGCCAGCGCCAGGTGCCGCCAGTTGCCAGGATCGCCGTGCGACCGTGGCCGAAGCTCTCTGTGATGAGCAGCGGCATCTTGCGCGTGCCGGTGGAGAGCTGCGCCAGCACAACTGCGCCGGGCTTCGGCGAGCCGGCGTCTTCGTAGTCGGCCAGGTAGGTGAGCTTCTTCCAGCGGTCTATATTTTTTTGCGGGTCGTCCAACAAACGCGTAATGGGCGAGGCCGCGCCGTCCGAGGTAAGCTCGACGGTGGCCTTGTTGCGATGGAAGTTATTCTTGCCCTGGGGCAGAAACGTGGGCAGCAGTTCGTTCAGTGTGGAAGCGCCCCAGCCACCGTCGCTCAGCGACTCGCGTCCGCCGAGAAAGAGAATGCCGCCGCCGCGACGGTCCACATATTCGCGCAACAATTCCTGCTGCAACGGCGTAAAGTAGTCCGCCGTCACCGAGCCGATGATGATGCCCGAGTAGCCAAACAAATCTTCAGCTCGAACCGGAAAGCCGTCCGCCAATTCACTCGGATTGCTGATCCCCTGGCGATAGATCTTGTTCTCACTAGTGCGCACCATGGAGACGACCTGCACCGTGGGATCGTCGTCCTCGGCGCGGCGGATAAATTTGTACTCCCAGCGCGGCTCGCCCTCAATGTAGAGAATTTTTCGCTTGGCGTCGCTGACAAGGATAGGCCGCATGACGGCATTGTTGTTGAGGTTGTCTTCGCCGGGCATTGGGTTGACGGCAAAGGTGAGGCTCTTTGCGCCGGCCGCGCCTACGGAAAAGAAGACGGGCTCGGTCTGGATTTGCCCATCGGCTGCCAGCGTGATCTCACGCTGCGCGACGGTCTTGTCGCCGTCACGCACAACAAGCGTCGCTTTCTGCCCGGCATAGCCGTGCTGGGCGAGGCTGATCGTACTAGACACGCGAGCGTTGACGGCTGCGCTCTGGGCGATGCCGACATCTTCGATCTCCACGTCGTGCGTCTGCGATTCCTTACCGAATCCGATGGTGTGGACGGGCAGGCGGCGATTGCGAAGCTGCTGCATGGTGTCCGCGCCGATGCTGGAGCCGCCGAGGCCGGTGGTGTTTTCTCCGCCGTCGCTTAAGAGCAGCACTGCGCCAACAGGCAGATCGGCGGTTTCCGTGATGAGTTGCTTGAGGCTGTCGCCGATGTGCGTGGCCGCGTCCGTGGGCGTAATCTTCGCCGCATCATCAACCCTCTTGATCTGGCTGCCCAGCTGGTAGACGCGGGTCTGGAAGCGGCTCTTGAGCCCATCAAGCAAGCCGCTTTGAAGCGCCGATAACGCAACAGTCTCGCGCGGCTTGCCGTCTACGTCCGCGATGCTCATGCTGCGCGAGCTGTCAACAACCACGGCGATAATGTTCTGCTCGGAGCTGAGTTCGGCGATGGAGATTGCCGGCTGCCAGAGAAGCAGAAGAACAAGTGCGATGAGCGCGGTCTGCGTGGCCCACAGAGCCCATGCGCGCCAACCGCGCATATTGGGCGCGGCTTCGCGCAGCTTCCAGCGAATCAGCAGCGCCAGCCCGATGGCGGCCAGCACAATGAAAACAGGCAGCAGCCATGCCGGCCATGCGCTGAGAAGCACGAAGCGGCCTTTTGAGAATACCGGACTGGGGTACTTGAAAAAGAACTGAAACATCGGCACTTCCAGTCCTGACTATTTGCCGCTGGACTCGAAATCTGACCTGAAATGAATTTCTAAAGCTAGACGCTATCAGTGCGTCATTCCGTAAATGATGTAGTCCAGCCCAACTCTGAATGCCATCGAAGCGAAGGTCTCAGGATAATTTGGATCGTCGGCCCACTCCCATGCGTCGCCGAGGTGCATGTTGTGGCAGATGGCGACGACGACGCGCCCCTTGTCGTCTCGGATGGCGCGCCACTTCGGCTGGTAGCCGTCCTTCTCATAGGTGCGGCCGGACCAAACGTACTGCTCGCCCGGAATCTGCATCTTGTCGTCGATGTCATACAAGGTATGAAAGATTTCGTCGCCGCTCTTCAAATCTTCGACCGGACTATTGGGCAGCACTTGCCTCATCCCGTTCATGAAGTTTTCCCAGTCCTCTGTGCCGTGAAAGTCGTCGACCATCAGGAAGCCGCCCTTTGCGAGATACTCGCGCAGCCGCTTGGCCTGTGAGTCTGTAAAGGTCCAGTTCTGCGCCTGCACGGCATAGATCCAGGGATAGTTGAAGATTTCATCATCATCCAGGCTGACAACCTGTTCGTACGCTCGCCCGTCGATGCGCGTGAGCCGGTGCATGGCGATCAGGAATTGCCGGTCGGCCTTGGGATAGTCGCGCGACCAGGAGCTGCCGCCGAAGCCTCCGCGGCCTCTGCCGCCGCCAAAGCTCGACATATTGGAGTTGTAAGCCAGGCGCGACCAGTAGAACTCCGCCTTGGGGTTGGCCGTCGAGTCATCCTCGCCAAAACCGAAACTGGCAATCCGCTGAAAGGCCCACAGGCCGGTTCCGCACACAATAATTGCCAAGGCAACGAGAGCGATTCGGGACAGCTTCATCCGTGATGTCATCCCTGACTTCATATTTGACCTCCACGATGGGGAGTTTGTGCCAGCAGTCTTGAGTGCCTTATTTATGTATAGACGCAGTCTAACAGGGGATGGTTGCAGGGACGGTCGCAGGGATGGTTGCAAGGGCCGAGTTGCAGAGGCGGCTTGAACGTTCCCTCAGCCGCGTGAGAGGATGCAGGCAGTGGGAGGCGGAACAACTGTGCGCAGGCGCGAACTCATCAAACTGGCCTCATTGGCCGCGGCGCGGGCGGCTTTGCCGCGAACCATGTTTGCCGCGCAGGACGGCTTGCAGCCCCTGATGCCCATGCCCCCATCTGCCCCGCAAAATCCGAACGCTCAGGTCTTTCAAGGCATGCAAGCCTCGGGCGACGCCGACGTCACCCTGCGTATTGCCCCGGTCACGGTGGAGATCGATTCCGGCCACATCCTCTCCACCATCGGTTACAACGGCTCGGCTCCCGGCCCTGTTTTGCGCATGAAGGAAGGCAAGACGATTTCTGTTGACGTGATCAACAATACCGATTCTCCTGAGATCGTCCACTGGCACGGCATGTTGATCCCTCCCGAGGTGGACGGCTCAGCCGAAGAGGGAACGCCGGTAGTCGAGCCCCACTCCAAGCGCCGTTACAGCCTTACCCCCGGCCCAGCCGGCAGCCGCTGGTACCACACCCACGCCATGGCCATGGACGATCTCCATAAAGGCGGCTACACCGGCCAGTTCGGTTTCGTCTACGTTGAAGGCAGCCACAACCCCGGCAGCTATGACCAGGAACTCTTTCTAGCCCTCAAAGATTGGGAACCCTTCTTCGCCATGAACATGGTCGATACCGACGACGCGGGAGAGCCTACCGAAATCCTCGAAAAACCCTCTCACACCAGCACCGAGCCCAATGGCATCGAAGTCAACTCGTCGACTTACTCATTCAACGACAAGGCGCTCGGCTCAGGCGAGCCCATTCACGTGCGCGAGGGGCAGAAGCTGCTCATCCATTTTTTGAATGCCAGCGTAATTGAAAACCGCCGCATCGCCTTCGCCGGCCACAAGATGCGCGTGATCGCGATGGACGGCAACCCGGTGCCTACGCCGCAGTCGGTGGACGCCATCAATATCGGCGTCGCCGAGCGCGTCGACGTAGAGGTCGAGATGAATCGCCCCGGCGTATGGATCCTGGGCGCCACCGACAAAACGATTCGCGAAAGCGGTTGCGGAGTCGTCGTCGAGTACGCCGGCCAAAGCAAAACGCCGCAGTGGCTCGATCCTCCCGCCGCGCCTTGGGACTACACAATATTCGGCGCAGCCTCGGCTGCCGGTCCGGAGCCGCAGGAACAGATCGAGATGATCTTCGAGAAGATTCCCTCGGGCGCGGGCAAGTTCAATTTATTTCACATCAACGGCAAGCCGTATCCGCATGACAATGAGTTTGTCTTGAAGCAGGGCCTGCGCTACCGTCTGACCATGCGCAACCGCACCGACGACGCCCACCCCATGCACATGCACCGCCACCAGTGGGAGCTGAAGTCGATCAACGACAAGCCCACCGCCGGACTGATGAAGGATGTAATCGTCGTCCCCCGCGCCGGCCGCGCCGTCGTCGACTTCACCGCCAACCAGCCCGGCCTCTCGCTCTTCCACTGCCACATGCAGCAGCACATGGAGTACGGGTTCATGGCGCTGTTTCGCTACGCGTGAACAAAGCATTCCATCCGCGATGAAATCGATTGCTTCAGTTTCATGCTTCGGAATCGAGGCAGAAGAATTAGGAGCCGGATGCCCATCCTTTCGCCTTGTTTCCGGCGAAAGGGCGGGATATCTCGAAACCCAAATAAACGAATCTAAAATGAACGAATCCACGCGGTCAGATATCTGGCAAGCAGCAACGGCCCCATCCGACTTCGGATGGGGCCGCAGCTTTTGGGGATAATATTTATTGCGGTAAGACCAGCAAGCTCGATTCCAGCAGCTTTTCCGTCAACCGGTCCAGGGCAAGGGGAAACTTGTAGGAAATCGTTCTCACGCTCATTCCCAGCAAACTTGCCGCCTCCGCCTGTGTGTACTCTTGCAGCACGATCCGGCTCAACATCTGACGATCGAGCCAACCGAGCCGGTCAAGGCATCTCTCCAGATCGAGGACGAAGATGACCGCATCTTCAAAGGTGCGAACCGGTCGGCTTGAGGCCCACCCCCGGGCGATGGGATCGCCCAGAATCGATGGTGCCCTGCCCACCTGCATGGATGCATACAGATAACGCCGCAACATATTCTCCGTATGCTTCCGGTAAAAGGCCATGTTGGCCGGCGGCCTGCTTTCGGCTGCCGGTTTTGCTTCAGGCCGGGTTGCTATTTTCTCTCTAGTTTCTTTTTTCGCTTCGCTCTGTTCAATCTGCCACGCTGCTTCGGCAGGGCCAAACTCCCAATTCAACAGTTGAGCTGCACTCATCGTGCACCTCCTGCTGCCTCTGCAACGGCCCAGACTCTTGTCAACGGTCTTTTACTCGGTCTCCCTCTTCGTTTTCGGGTCTCCGGCGATGGAAAGTCCCTTAGTTTTTCGTCACATCCTTGGCAATATACATTTGCTTCCATTTGGGTGCGGTACCAAAGACAACCGCAGCCCTCGCATACTTTCAATTGAACGCGCACTTCCATGACTATCTCTCCGTATGGGTCTCATCTCCCGACAGGCTTTTTTGTAGCTGTTGGCCCGCGGGGTGAAGAAAACCAGGCAAGACCTCTCAGTTCCTTTCCGAACTAAGGGGGGATGGCCGCCTGTGCTTTCTTGTTTTCTTGTCATGACTTCAGCGCGCAGATCCTGGAGCTTTCCGCATTG